>JACZCZ010110379.1_pt1 | contig 14705 bp, 12 predicted proteins | sample 8641811 | NCBI WGS metagenome assembly JACZCZ01 (sample SAMN15324610, study PRJNA640507) | soil metagenome | isolation source: intercropping peanut in the first line | place: China: Luxin town, Laibin City, Guangxi Province | collected 2019-07-25 | depth 10cm m | reverse complement strand
CCGTCGGCAGCGCGATCGGTCCCGCACTCGCGCCCCCTATCAGCGCAGGGTCAGGGCGTAGGCCACCACAGTGGCGGCATTGTCCCCGTGGACGAGCAGCGACTCGATCACCGGGGCGCGCGCCTCCTCCGGCAGCATCGACCACACACGTTCAGTGGCGCTGGCTTCGGGACCGCCGCCCATGGTGTGGGCCAGGCGTTCGAAGAAGGTTTCGTGTCCGGGCCAGACGTCGATCGGCGCGTCCTCGGGCAGCTTGCCGAGCGTGCGTGCTTCGTCGATCGCTTCGGCCAAACCGCCCCGCGCATCGATCAGGCCGCCTTCGCGTCCGCGGGCACCGCTCATCACGCGTCCTTCCGCCATCGCCCGCACGCGTTCCATCGGCATCTTGCGGCCGGCCTGAACGCGCTGAAGGAACATCGCGTAGGTCGCATCAAGCATCCGTTGCAATGCGTCGCGCTCACTGGGCTCGAGCTTGCGGGCAAGGCTCAGCCACGCTGCGTTTTGGCCGCGCTTCAGCACGGTGACATCGATGCCGTAGCGCTGCGCCAGATCGGCGAACACGATCTTGCCTCCGACGACGCCGATGGAGCCAACCAAGCTCTCGTCGTGCGCAAAGATCCGCGTTCCAGCGCTCGCGATGTAGTAGCCACCGCTGGCCGCCATGTCGCCGACCGAGACCACGACTGGTTTGCGCTTGGCGACGCGCGCGACGGCATGCCACATCCGATCGCTGGCAGGAGCGGACCCGCCAGGTGAGTCGATGCGCAGCACGACCGCGGCCACGTTCTTGTCGTCACCGAGGTGACGCATGCGACGAATGAACGGATCGGCTGCGGCGCTTGGATTGCCGTCACCGGAGCCGTCGACGATCGTGCCGGTGAGCGTGACCAACGACAGGTGCGGCTTGCGCGGCGCTTGATCACGTCCGTCGCCCGAAAGCGCTGCCAAGATCTCGCCCAACCCCATCTCGGATGCGTCCGGATGAGTTCGCAGGCGCACCACGTGGTCGGTCTTGGCGGCTTGCTTGGCGTGGGCGCGCGCTTCGTCGTCGTATTCCAGGTCGTCGATCAAGCCGAGCGTGCGTGCCTCCTCTGCCGTGAACGGGCCGCGGTCGATCACCGCTCGCACCTTCGCCATGTCGTCGGTCTTGAGGCGCTTCGCGACGGCGGCGGTGATGCGTGCATCGAGTGCAGCGAGCAGATCCTCCCAGGTCTCACGCGCCTCGGGCGTGATCGTTTCTTCGGTGAGCGTGTCTGCGGCGCCCTTGTACTTGCCGACGTGAAGCATCTCAGCGCTGATGCCGACGCTGTCGAGCAGCTTGCGTGCGTGGATCAGCTGCGCCGCGACCCCGACCACATTCAGCAACCCGGATGGCGACATGGTGATGCGATCGCATGCATTGGCCATCACCACGAAGCTGAGGTTGTCCGCGGCGTCGGCGTGACAATGCACGGGCTTGCTTGCCTTGCGCAGCGTGCCGAGCACATCGATCACCTCGCTCGCGCGCCCCCAGCCGCCGCCAAACATCCCGACACGCAAGAACAACCCGAGCGCTGCTGGCTCCGCCGCGAGCTCCGACACCATCTCCAAGAGCTCGCGGTGCGTGCTGCGTCCGTCGCTGAACACGTCGGTGCCGCTCGCTTCTTCCAACAACGTCTCCAGTCGCAGCTCGCGCAAGCCGGGCTTCTGGTCCTCCATCGCTTGCTGCATCTCGCTGCAGGCGCACAGCGATACCAAGACAGCGAGCGCGCACCAGCGTTTGATCATGGGGTCTCTCCGACGTCGTTGAGCACGGGCAAGCCAGATGGTGTGGTGACCGGGCGTGCAGCGGGGATGTTGCCGCCGCCGCCGACGAGCTCGCGCAGCCGCTCGGTCTGACGACGCGCGATCGACGATCGGGGTCCACTCGGAAAGCGGTTGAGGTAGCTCTCGTAGGCGCGCAGCGCTTCGGCGTGGCGACCGAGCTGGCGGTACGCGTCGCCCAGTCCGATGAAAGCGTCGCCGAACCCGGCATTCGATGCGGGAGTGAACAAGCGAACCGCACCGGCTGCGTCGCTCCTTTCAAGCGCGATGTACCCCAGGCCAGTGAGCGCTGGTGCCGCACCAGGTCGCAGCGTCAATGCTTTCTCGAACGCTTCCTTCGCGGTCTTGATTGCGCCGCGCTCCAGCAGCGACTCACCGCGACGGATCAGCTCTTCGTAGGTGTTCGGAAGCTCGCTCGTCGGGCGCGCTGTGCCGCTGGTCGTGGTCTCGCTGGTTGGGGCTGGGGTGCCGGCGTCTTTGGCCTGTGCGTCGGTCGCCGTGGCCGCATCGGTCGTGGCCAGTGGTGTCGTGCTGTCGCTGATCGCCTTGGCTTCGATCACCGACAACAACAACCCGGCAAGCTTGTGCGCCGGATGCTTCGCCAAGACCTCGCGCACACGCTCGCGCGCCGACGGCGTGTCGCCGGAGGACAGCATCAGCTTGGCCAACAAGAGCTGCGCACGGATCAGCCCGGGGTCGCTGTCGGCGGCGCGGGTGGCCAGCTGCAGCGCCTGGGTCAGGTCACCGTCCGATTCGGCTGCCGCCAGCAATGCCGCGACACGCAACGTCTCGGCACCCGCGCGAGCGGAAGGCTCCATCACGCGGGTCAGGCGTGCGCGTGCTGCGTTGATCGCACCGTCGAGCCGCAACGCATCGGCCATCGCCACTTCGGCTTCGATGTCACCGGGCTTGGCGTGCAGGGCGAGCTCCGCCTGTCGTCGTGCTGCTTGCACCTGGCGTTTGCGCTCAACCCGGGCATCGAGCGCACGCACGGGATCCCACTGCGCCAGGTTCTCAAGCGCTTCCGCCCATACCGCATGCGCGCGCGACAAGCGGGTGAGCACGCTCGCGTCGTTCTCGTTGAACGCCAACGCCTTGGTGTAGTCGGTGACCGCGTCACTGAAGCGACGCACGTCGTGTAGCGCCAGCGACTCGTCGCCGCGCGCGATGAACACCTTCGCTGGCGTCGCCTTGGTCGGCCGGGTGATCACCAAGAATTGACGGCCCCACGCGTAAGCGCCCATGCCCAGGCCGACCAATGCGATGAGCAACAGAATGCGACCCCACGGCAACCCGCTCTGCACGGTGACCGGTTGGGTCTCCAGCGTCGGCGTGCGTGGTGGCGGCGTCGGCGGAGTGGCGGGTGGCGTCGCGCGTGGAGGTGCCGAAGCGCGCGGTGAGGGTGCGGTGGGGGGAAGGCTCGCGCCGGCCGGCGGTGCGGGCGGCACGCTTGGTGTCGGCGGGATCGAGCTCCGACCAGCGGCCTCGTTGTTCTTGCGCGCCTTGGCCCGCGTGCGCGCGGACGGACGCTCGTGCGGCGTGTGATCCGCGCTGGGCGGCTCGTCGACGGTGAGCGTGGGTTTGGGCAGCTCTGCTCGCGCCGGCTCGATCGTCTTTGGTGGCGCCGGTCGCCCGCTCGGTCGCGGTGTCGCAGGGGCGCTTGGCGGTGTCTCCAAGACGCGGATCGAAGGGCTAGAGATCTCACGGCCCGTGGCGGTTGGCTCAGGGCGCGGTGCAGGCGGCGAAGAACCCACCCCGATCGGCAGCGGCGCATCGGACAGCCGCGGTGGCGGGCGTGAGCTGCGTGTTCCGCTCACCGGCGATTCCAGACCGAGCGGTGGGGTTGCGCTCAAGGCAGCTTGGGCGCGCTTGGGGTTGGCGAAGAAGCTCTGCAGCTCGGCAATTTCTCCGAGCTTTTTCCAGGCCTGACCGGTGCGAGAGATCTCGTCGTCAGGAGAAATCTCCGCCCGCGCGATCATGCGCGTGAGATCACCGAGTGAGACCAGCGGCTCCACGTCGCCGTTGCGTCGTCGTACGAGCCAAGGCCGCGAATCGTCGGTCGGCGTGTGCTCCTGGTTCGCGCCACGGAAGACCTTGAACAGGTGGCCGCAGCTGGTGCACTTGACGGTCGTGCCGCGCGTCGAGACGAGCGTCTCTTCGAACTCGTAGTCCGTGCCGCAGCGGTTGCATGTGACGTCCATGGCGTGGGCGACGCGGACATCCTGATGGCGCGCCGAGGCTGGGAGTCATAGCCAACGCACCCCCCAATGTCGATTGTTGCGGGTGCTGTGGGCGCGGCTCCGACCCGAGGAAAAACCCGCGTTTGTGCCCTGTCGCGGTGCCCTAAGGTCTGTGCAAGGCGGGCGTGGGCCGGTGTTAGGCTGCCGCGCAATGAGCGCAGGCAAAGGGCTGGCAGCCAGGATCGAGCACACGATGTTGAGCGCGACCGCGCCCGTCGCCGAGATTGAGCGGCTCTGCGACGAAGCGATCCGAGAGGGATTCTTTGGGGTCTGCGTGCACCCGGTTCACGTGGGGCGATGCGCAGCGCGGCTTGCAGCCCAACCGATCAGCACGCCGGTGCGCGTGGTGACTGTGGTGGGCTTTCCGCTCGGGATGATGCTGTCCGAGAGCAAGGCGTTCGAGACGGCGCACGCGGTGACCCAGGGCGCGCACGAGATCGACATGGTCCTGCGCATCGATGCGCTAAAGGCTGGCGACGACGCGACCGTGGTGGCGGACATCGCAGCGGTGGTGGCGGCGGCCGAAGCGCATCCGGTCAAGGTGATCTTGGAGACGGGACACCTGGATCCCGCCGAGATCACGCGAGCGTGTCGTCTCGCCATCGACGCCGGCGCGCAGCTCGTGAAGACGAGCACGGGGTTCGGTCCACGTGGCGCGAGCGTCGACGACATCGTGCTGATGCGTTCCGCGGTGGGTCTTGGGTTCGGGATCAAGGCTTCCGGTGGGATTCGCACCCGGGCACAAGCCGAAGCGCTGGTGGCGGCAGGCGCGGACCGACTTGGCACAAGCAGCGGCATCGCCATCGTCCGAGGTGCTTGAAGGTTTCGCGGCCGGCGATTAAGTACCCCGGCATGCCATTGCAGCCCGTCACCGATCGCGACTTCGAGCAGCAGGTCCTTCAATCCGAGCTCCCGGTGCTGGTCGACCTCTACGCCGACTGGTGTCAGCCGTGTAAAGCGCTCGAGCCGATCTTGAACGAAGTGTCGGCGGAGCTTGCAGGCAAGCTGAAGGTCGTCCGCGTCGACATCGAGAAGAACCCGCTGCTTGCGCGCGGCTTCCGTGTGCAGTCGATCCCGATGCTCGTCCTGATTCACCAGGGCCGACCGGTCGACCAGCTGATGGGCCTGGTCGACAAGAACGCGATCCTCGAGCTCGTGCGGCCGGTGTTGCCGGCGTCGTCGAGTGAGATCACGCCGAAGGAGTTGGCGGTGCTGATCCAGCAGAAGCGCGTGGTGCCGGTGGACATTCGCGACGCACGCGCGTTCGGTCGCTACCGCATTCCCACCGCGATCAATGTCCCGATGGAAGAGGTGGCGACAAAGATCGAAGAGCTGATCCCGCGCGACGGTCGCTTGCGCATTCTCTACGCGCGCAGCACCGACGACGCGAAGCAACTGGCCGAGCAACTGCAGCAGCAAGGCGTGCAAATCGGTTACCTGAACGGAGGCTTCTTGCATTGGGAAGCCGACGGCTTGGACGTGGAGCGCGGCTCGTGAGTCGCAAGCTGCCCCTGGTCGGTGGAAACGGCACGGGCAGCAATGCAGCGCCGCGTCACCGCGCGGAACGCAATCATGCTGAGGCTGTCGTGACTACGCTCGTGGTTGATCGCGTGCCCGCGATCGCCGTGGTGGGAGCCCATGCAAGCGTGCGCCCCGACGTATTCGTGAATCATCTGGCTCATGGCTTGGAGCGTCGCGGTCGCGCGCTTGTGATCGAGCGCGGATCAGAGCCGATGGTGGAGACACGCCTGCTGGTGATCGTCGGCAGCCACGTTCCGCGTGCATTGCGCGACCCCGGTGCGCAGGCGCTGTGGGAACGTGCCGATGTGCTGCTGGCGGATCCGAGCGCGATCGTCGCAGAAGCCTTGGCAGCGGCCTTGTGACCAATCGTCTGATTCACGAGGTCTCGCCGTACCTACAGCAGCACGCGCAGAACCCGGTGGATTGGCACGCGTGGAACGATGAGGCTCTGGCGCGCGCGCGGGCGGAAGACAAACCGATCCTGCTGTCGATCGGCTACAGCGCGTGTCACTGGTGTCATGTGATGGAGCACGAGTCGTTCTCGGATGCGGCGATCGCTGCGCAGATGAACGCCGGCTTCATCAACATCAAGGTCGATCGCGAGGAGCGTCCGGACCTCGATCAGATCTACCAACTCGTGGTGCAGCTGATGGGACGCAGCGGTGGTTGGCCGCTGACGGTGGTGCTCACGCCGACGCTGAAGCCATTCTTTGGCGGCACGTACTTTCCGAACGCGCCGCGCTACGGCATGCCGAGCTTTTCGCAAGTGCTCGACGCGCTCAGCGAGGCCTATCGCGAGCGCCGGGACGAGATTGAGGCGTCGGCCGTTCAAGTCACCGGCGCGATCAGCGATGCGCTCTCGCCGCGCGCGAATGCGGAGCAGGGTGACGTGCCGAGGGATGTGCTGGCACAAGCGAGCGCGCGGCTGCTGCAGCGCCACGACGACCAGCATGGTGGATTCGGGAGTCGACCGAAGTTTCCGAACACGATGAGCCTGGATGTGCTGGTGCGCGAGCTGCATCGCACTGGGCGCGCGGACTTACGACACGTCGTGGTGCAGTCGCTGGACGCGATGCGCGAGGGCGGGATCCACGATCAACTCGGCGGCGGTTTTCACCGCTACTCCACCGACGAACGTTGGCTCGTGCCGCACTTCGAGAAGATGCTCTACGACAACGCGTTGCTCCTGCGGGCGTACGTCGATGGGTGGCGCGTGACGCGGGAGTCACGCTTCGTCGACATCGTGCGCGAAACCGTCGCCTACGTGCAGCGCGAAATGACGTCACCCCACGGCGGTTTCTACGCCAGCCAAGACGCCGACAGTGAAGGTGAGGAGGGAACCTTCTTCGTGTGGACGCCGCAAGAGCTGCGCGCTGTGCTCGACGATGAAGCGTTCGGAGTGGCGATGTCGTGCCTGGGCGTCACGGAGGAAGGCAACTTCGAAGGCGCACGCAGCGTGCTGCACCTGAAGCGCGCACCCACAGTTGTCGAGCAACCCGTGCTGCAGCGCGCGAAAGCAAGGTTGTTTGCAGCACGGGAGCAGCGACCGAAGCCGTTTCGCGACGAGAAGGTGATCGTGGCGTGGAACGCGCTGATGGTGGGTGCCTTGGCAGATGCGGGCGGTGCGCTTGGTGAAGCAACGTGGGTGAACGCGGCGCGCGATGCGCTGTGGTTCATCCGTGATCACATGCAACCCGCGGGCGAGCTGCACCGCATCCACAAGGACGGACAGTTGCGACAAGCCGCATTTCTCGATGACTACGCCGGGCTCGCGTGTGCCGCGCTCGATGTGTACGAGAACACGTTCGATCCTGCCGCGTTGGCCTATGCGCGTCAGCTCTTGCAGCAAGCGATCGTGCGCTTTTGGGACGAAGACAGCGCGTCGTTCTATCTCACGGCCGCCGGCGCAACCGATCTGCTGGTGCGCCCGCGCGACAGTGTCGACAACGCGGTGCCTTCAGGTGTGTCGCTCGCGGTGCATGCGTTGATGCGTCTAGGCGCGATCGACGACGACGCAACGTGGCTGCCGATGGCCGAGCGCGCGCTTCGCGCCATGGGCTCCGATATGGTCAAGAACCCATTCGGGCACGGGCACCTCTTGTGCGCTGCCGATCGCTACCTACGGGGTGCCACCGAAGTCGTGATCGTCGGCGGGCGTGAGGCGGCGGACACGGTTGCTCTGGCGCTCGTCGCGCGCCAGGCCTTTGCGCCCAATCGCACGCTCTTGCTGATCACTCCGTCGGAGCCTTCCGCGCATCCGCTGCGCCGCACCATGTCGCAACGTGACGGCAAGGCGACAGCCTACGTTTGCCAACATCGTGCATGCAGCGCGCCAGTCACCACGCCAGACGACCTGCGCGCGTTGCTGGCGACGAGCGCCTAGAGCGCGACTGTGTCAGCCGCCGGCGGCACGCGCTGTTCGAGCTGACCTGCCTGCACGTCCTGTGCGACCTGCGAAAAGATCTCCAGAAATTTTCGAAGCTCGTCGATTTGAGCCTCGCTGAAGACGAGCTTCGCGCCGCAGAAGTCGATGGCGAACGTGGAGTGTCGGCGGCCGAGCGGTCGAAAGTTGCCAAACAAGAACTGTGCCTTGACGTCCGACTTCCAGACGCCGCGATCCACGTTGGCTCTCACTTCGATCCCGGCGAAGGGCTGGTCGTTGACCCGGATGGCGTAGGTCTCGCACGCCGTCGCGTTGGAAGGGATGCCAGGCATCGAGCCGCGGACGTGAATTCGATCCAGCACGGCTTGCGGTGCGCCCGTCATCTCGATCACGACGTGCCGATCGAAGCCGGAGAACTTGCCGGACACTACGTGTAGTTGGCGCGTCTCATCGTAGCGACGCGACACATTGCCTGTGGGCTCCACGCGTGGCGCGCTGGTGCTCTCAATCTGGCTGTCGCGAGAGCAGACCACCTCGCCTCTTCCTTCCGCACACACGTATGTCGCGCGTCGGCTGCAGCCACTCGCCTGGAAGCCGTTGCCGCCGATGTCCGTAAAGGCGAGGCGCTCGCATGCCAGATCGTGCCCGGCACGCTTGCGTAGCGCGGCTTCAATCGCCCGCGGGATGTCCCCTGCCGCCGCATCACCAAGGGCAGCGCCCCACAACAGGAGAGCGCCAAGCAGAACAACGATGTAAGGACGCATGTCCAACGATAGATCGACGCGTGTTGGCCGGTCGATACCTCTCGCTACGGCTTGTCGTGGTCGGGGTGTTGATTCGAGGCGAGGTCGGCGAAGAACGCGGCGACCTTGGCGGCTTCCTCTGAGCTGCGTGTCGGTAGCGTTGCGAGGCCGTCGCACCAGGGCAGCTTGCTCTCCATGCCGACCTGGATCACGGGCGCCACCTCGCGTGGATCATCGAGCGTGGCGATGGCTATCTCGGGGCGGAAACCATCGGGCTCGTAGGTCAGTGGCGTGCCGCATTCAGCACAGAACCCGCGCGCTACCTTGTTGGAGCTGCGGAAGCGTTTGGGCTCCGCCTTCAGCCAACGCAGGCCGCGGACGGTGACGAACGGTGCGAAGACGTTGCCGAGCGCCTTCTGGCACATGCGGCAATGGCAGATCGATGCGCGACCGAGACCTTCGGTGATCTCGTACCGCACCGCACCGCACTGGCAGCCGCCGCTGTGTGTCGTGGACATGGCGCCTATTGCCCCGCGCTACGCTGGCTCGCGCCGCGCCGCCGCGTGAAGGTGGCGATGACCAGTCCAAGGAACAGCAGCAAGGGCCAGTGTGGTGCGCCTCGGTCTGTCGTCCGCGCGCCAACCGTGTGACAGCTGCAGCCTTCGTCGTCGGTGCTCGGTGCCGGGCCGGGATCTGCGTCTTCCATCATGCAAGCGCTGTCGCATCCGTCGCCGTCGTTGACGTTGTCGTCGTCGCACTCCTCCCCGCTGTCCACCGTGCCATCGCCGCACTCCGGCGCCGCGACCACCGGTGCGTCGGTGCAGTCGTTGAGGCACGCGTCGGTGTTGTCGCGGTTGTTGTCGTCGCACTCCTCATCGGCGTCGACGATGCCATCGCCGCATGCGGGTTCCGTGCAGTCGTTGCGGCAGTCGTCGGTGTCGACCGCGTTGTCATCGTCGCAGTCTTCGCCGTCGTCGAGGATGCCGTCGCCGCATGCGGGCGTGGTGCAGTCGTTGCGGCAGTCGTCGGTGTCGATGCTGTTGTCGTCGTCACAGTCCTCGCCGTTGTCGAGGATGCCGTCGCCGCAAGCGGGCGTGGTGCAGTCGTTGCGGCAGTCGTCGGTGTCGACGTTGTTGCCGTCGTCGCAGGCTTCACCGGTGGAAACCACGGTGTCGCCACATACGGGGAGGGTGCAGTCGTTCTTGCACTCGTCGGTGTCGATGCTGTTCTGGTCATCGCAGGTTTCCGCGCCCGAGTCGTTGACCACCCCGTCGCCGCAGAATTCCAGCACGCAGCTCGCGGCGCAGCCATCGCCCGGAACGTTGTTCCCGTCGTCGCATTCCTCGCCCGGATCCATGTTGGCGTTGCCACAGTCGAGAAGAACGCAGGCGTTGGAGCAGCCGTCGGTGTCGACGTCATTGCCGTCGTCGCAGGGCTCGTTCTGCGAAACCACGCCATCGCCGCACATCGGCAAAGAACAGTCGTTCTTGCACGCGTCGATGTTGACACTGTTGTCGTCGTCGCAGGCTTCGGGTGGCGTCACGACGCCGTCCCCGCAGATCGGCAAGGAGCAGTCGTTCTTGCACGCGTCGGCATTATCGCTGTTGCCGTCGTCGCATTCTTCCCCAGTGGAGATGACGGTGTCGCCACACTCGGGGTCGGTGCAGTCGTTCTTGCACGCGTCTGTGTTTGTGTTGTTCCCGTCGTCGCACTCTTCGCCGGTGGAGACGACCGTGTCGCCGCACTCGGGGTCGGTGCAGTCGTTCTTGCATGCGTCTGTGTTTGTGTTGTTGCCGTCGTCGCACTCTTCGCCGGTGGAGACGACGGTGTCACCGCACTCCGGCGTGCTGCAGTCGTTCTTGCAGGCATCGGTGTCGACGCTGTTGCCGTCGTCGCAGGCCTCGCCGGCAGAGATGATCTGATCGCCGCAGAACGGACCGTAGGTGCAGTCGTTCTTGCATGCATCGGTGTCGGTACCGTTGCCGTCGTCGCACGACTCAAGGCCTTCGGTTGTCGTGTTGCCGCACGTCGACGCGGGCAAGGTGCCGTTGACGCCGGCGTTGGTGCGTGGGCTCGGCAGACCCGAGTCGAAGTCGTTCGCGCTGTCGCCGGTGTCATCGCCAGCTTCCAGGGTGGTCGCGCCACCTGAGATCGCCAGGTCGCGATGGATTGCCCGGCCCACCGTGATGCCTGCCGCGGCGTTGAATGCCGTGCCGACGCCGGTGGTGCTGCCGCTGTAATCGCCCCAGGAGACGCAGTCGATCGTGTCGAAGCACGCCTTGCCGCCACGCGCGGAGATGCTGGGCGTCATGCTGAGGTCGGGCGTGAGGTTGAACAGCGCGGCGGCTTCGCTGGTCGCGATCAGGATCGTGGACTGATTGGCGCCGCTGCCAACCGATGCGCTGAAGGTGAACTCGCCGACCATCATCCCGAATTCGTCGTAGAGGATCACGCTGTGGCCAGACACGAAGTTCTGACTGCCGGCGAACATCCGCAGCTCGACGTACTGCGCGTTCGGATGCAACGCCGAGCCAGCGAACACCTCGCTTATCTTCATCAGGTGAAACGCGGCGAATGCCGGTGACGCCACCGTGCACAGCAGAAGACCCAGAACCGTTGCGCGCAAGCCCTTCATGTTCGCCCCCAAGTCGTTGGGGCGGTTATAGCGCGGGCCGACCCGGGCCAACATCGCGCTCAGGGCACTTAGATCGAGCCGTTGACGGCGAAGTCCTCGAAGTGGCCGTCGCTCGGGTCGAACACGATCCCCCAGGCCAGCTCACCGCCGTCGCACAGCACGTAGGCGGGAGTGGGGGTCACGCTCGACGGGAAGTACGAGCTCTGATGTACGAACGACGCGTAGATCAGGTTGCGACCTGCGGACACGATGCCGATGTACTGCACGTAGTGATCGTCCAGGGTGATCCAGTAGTGAAGCACGCACGGGTCCTGAAAGTGGATCGCGAGCGCGGCTTCCAGCGCTGAGACCTCGGCTTCACTCGGTACCCAGAACGCTTCGACCGGTGACGGCACCGAGCGCGAGCACTGATCGAGCAGGTCTTCACCTTGAGGCAACTGCAGGATCTCGCTGCGTTGCGGGTCCACGCTGCCGGTGTCATGTGGCGCGACAGCGCAATCGACCGCCGCGTCATCTTCGAGGGCGGTTGCATCCACATCGACGCTCACCACGTCCATGGCAGCGTCGTCCGTGCTCCCTGCATCCCCTGCATCGATCACGCCGCGTGCGGTCGAATGATCGGCGCATGCCATGAGCAGCGCGCACGCACACCAAACAGCCAGGCTTCGCGTCGTCATCAACACCCCGCACGGCACTGTCTCATGGCGCGCGCGCCAACGTCAGCGCGGGCTAGGGCAGCTGGTTTCCGTCGATCAATGGGGCCTTGAGGATCAGCTTGGTCTGCATCCCGGGGTTGGTGTGGATGCGCATGTTGGCGTCGACGATCAAGACGTCGATCGGTGGCCCCGGTGCTTTGGCCAGGCGCTTCAACGCTTCGTCGGCGCCCAGGATGAAAATCGCAGTGTCGATCGCGTCGGCGTAGAGGCCAGTCGGCGCGATCACGGTGACGGACGACGTGTGCTGCACGGGCAGGCCCGTCTTGACGTCGATGATGTGGTGCCAGCGCTTACCGGTGTCGTCGATGAAGGAGTGTTCATAGTCACCTGCGGTCGCAACCGACGCGTCCACCGCTTCGACGAAGCCGAAGTAGTCATCCTTGCGCGGATGCTGCACGCCCACGCGCCACGCCCGGTTGCCCTTCTTGCCGTGAACCAGCACTTGGCCGCCGCCGAAGATCATGAAGCTTGTGATCCCGCGGCCGACCAAGATGTCGCGCGCGCGATCGAGCGCGTAACCCTTGGCGATGCCTCCGGTGCCCAGTGTCATGCCGGCGCGCTTGAGGAACACGGTGCTCGCGCCCTCGTCCACGACGATGTCCCGCCAGCGAATCAAGGACAGGCGCGCCTTCAATGCTGCGCGGTCTGGCACGGTGTGATCGCCTGGCTGAAACTTGTACATGCCGCGCAAGGCCGCCCACGACAGATCAAACGCGCCATCGCTCCAGCGCGAGATCTCGATGCCGGTCTTCACGACCAGCAATGTCTCGGCGCTCACGTGCACCGGCACCTTGCCGGCGTTCTGATTGATCTTGGAAATTTCGCTCTGGTCATTCCACTCGGACAACAGGCGCTCCAGGCGATCGATCTCGGCGAAGACTTCGTTCATCGCGGGCACAGCGACTGCCTCGTCGCGGTCGGCGACTGTGATCATCACGATCGTGCCCATCGCGCGGTGCTCGCGCCGCACCAGATGGACTTCGCTCGCATCGCTCTTGGTTGGTGCGGGTGCGGGGGAGGTCGCTGGTTGCGGCGGGGCCGGGGCGACCGGTGCCGGTGCCGGCTCAGGCTCGCCGCACGCGCTCAACAGGCACAGCGTGGCAACAGCGAGCGTGGTGATGTGCGTGAGCGTCGGCAAGGCGTGCTAGGTAACACGCCGCATGCGACGCATTCTAGACGCCGTGACGCGCGTCGTCCTTTCATCGGGCTGGCGTATGCGTATGTTTGGTGAGCCTTGGCGCAGCAAGCGATGGCTCGCCCGCGGGTGCGTGTGGGTCGCTGCGCTCTGCGTGTGCGCAAGCGCGTTCAAGGTCAACGCGTTTGGTGACGTGGGCCTGGTGGACCTGCGTGTGTTGGTGGTGGGTGACGGGCACGATCCGCCGCGTCCTTCCGCAGCGCAGCGCCTGGCCTGGGAGGTTCACAAGCGCACCAGCGTCGAAATGCGCTTACGTCCGAGCCGCGTGCGCTTGGATGAGCCCGCGTTGCTGGATTCGCCGTTTGCGTATTGGAGCGAAGAGTCCGAGCTTGCGCCGTTGTCCGAGGCCGAGGTGCTCGGGTTGCGCCGCTTCGTCGAGCTCGGCGGCTTCTTGCTGATCGACGACGCATCAGGTGAGACCACCGACTTCGATCGATCCGTGCGACGTGAGCTCGCGCGCGCGCTGCCGCGTGATGCGCTTGCGCCACTGCCTGACAACCACGTGGTGTTTCGCTCGTTCTACTTGGTGCGGCGGCCGGCCGGACGCCTGTCCACGCCGCCGAAGCTGGAAGCGATCACACGCGGTGATCGCGTGGCGGTCTTGTACAGCCGGCACGATCTGGGAGGCGCCTGGGATCGCAGCGACGCAGGGCAGTATCGCTTTCCGTTGCTTGCGGGGGGAGAGCGACAACGCGAGGAAGCCTATCGCTTCGGCGTCAACATCGTGATGTACGCCCTGTGCCTCGACTACAAAGACGACCAGGTGCATGCGCCGTTCATCATGCGTCGTCAGGCGTTCGTTCGATGATGTACGGCGATGCCGCGTTGTCCTTCGGGCTGACCGACAGCGCCCTGTGGCTGACGTTGGTGGCAGCGACCGCGCTTGCGGCGATCGTGCTCGGTGTGATCGATGTGATCGATGTGGTGCGGCGGCCATCACAACGGTCGCGCAGCGTGCATGCGGCCTGGTTGGTCACTACGCGCGTGCTCGCCGGCGTGCTGGTGGCATTGGTTGCGCTGCAGCCGCAGTGGACCGAGCAGAGCGTCACCACGACGCAGGGACAGCTGGCGGTGTTGGTCGATCGATCGCGCAGCATGGGCGCGTCCACGCAACAGGGCCTGACTCGGCAGGCGCAAGTGATGGAGCTGGTGCAGCGCTGGTTGCGCGAGCCAGTGCCGACGCGCCTGTTTGCGTTCGGCGAGAAGGTGGCGCCGCTCGACGCGGCCGATCTGGTGGATGACGCGAACCATCAGGACGGCACGGCGATCGGTCGCGCGGTGGAGCATGTGGCGCAAACGTTCGGTGCAGATCTTGGTGCGATCGTCGTGCTGTCTGACGGCCACGAGACGGCACCCGCCTTGGACAGCCAGCGCCTGCGTGCGTTGAACGTGAAAGTGCACACGGTGGTGGCAGCGAGCGGTGCGGCGCTGGACGACGACGCGGTCGTCGACGTGCAGGTGCCACCGCT
>JACZCZ010279874.1_pt1 | contig 14721 bp, 9 predicted proteins | sample 8641811 | NCBI WGS metagenome assembly JACZCZ01 (sample SAMN15324610, study PRJNA640507) | soil metagenome | isolation source: intercropping peanut in the first line | place: China: Luxin town, Laibin City, Guangxi Province | collected 2019-07-25 | depth 10cm m | reverse complement strand
TTCTCGCGCTCCTTCTTCGCCCGCCACCAATACACCTGACCAATCTCACCGCCGCCCTCGCTCAGCTCTGTCCTCTTCAACCCAGCGCGCAACAAAACCTGAACGCACTCATCCCGCAGCGACGAAGCATGCTCCACCACATTCTCGGCCTGCGGCGCGCGGACAGTCAGCGTGAGCGCGATCCGATGCTCAACCAACGTCTCTACAACAGCAGCGCTACCTACAACCTCGATGAACTCATCCATGTTGCTCTCCATAGGGGAACGCCCGCTTCCGGATGCGCAGATGCCGTGACTACTCCCCAGCTCCAGAGGTCGAAGGCGCCTTGGTTCTGCGTGCTCGCCTTGCCGTCGGTTTGGCAGGCGGGGGTGACCATCGCGGGGCGAGCTTCAGCAGCGCCGCTGTCATCACGATGGCCAGATCCGCGTCTTCTCGCACGTAGTGATCTTCTGGTGCGTTTGCGTGATGCGCGGGCGCGAGTAGCAACTCCATCGCACTTTGCAGCGCCGCGAAGCGCTCCTCAGGAGTCAGCGTGCCCGCGTTCTGCTTCAGAAAGTGCGTGACGTCCTTGCGACTCTTTCCGCCAAAGCCCTTCTTCTCAAGCTCATCGATCGCGATGCGGCAAAGTCGCATCGCTTCTGCATGCTTCCCGTGGCTACGCGCTTGCACCGCGCCGGCCAACCGTTTTCGAGCGTCCACCGTTTCGGCGGGACCTGCCGCAGGTAGTGGCAACTCCGTGATCAAGGTCTCTTGGAGGCCCGAGCGACTCAGAACCGTCAGCCAGTCTTCGCGCGGAACGGTGACCGCTACCTGGTCGGCGGACGAGAATGCCGCATCCCCGTTCCAGATGGGATGCGCTCCGATCACGAGCACGAACGTGATGTCGCCTCCGTCGCGCGCGTTCTCAATCGTCGTGAGGCCGCGCATCGTGATCGGCAGGGTGTACCGGATGAACCCGGTGGAAGACTGGACCGGCGGGATCAGCACGTTGCCCGGAGCTGGCGCCGCGTAACCCAGATTCACTTGTCCCTTTGCGGTCCGAACACTGACCTCTGCGTGCTGCGGCAACAGGGACAGTGGATTGTCGTCCTTCCAACCCGGCCACTCGATGAGTCGGAACACCACGTCGATTGTGATCAGCGCGCCGTCCGCCGCAGGAGCTGCGCTTACCTTCGCAGACTGGAACTCCGCTGCTGTCCGGGTGTTTGCGTTCAGACTCATGACCCCTCCACATCGCTGACCTTCGACGCCGACACCTTGTCGCCGCGCGCGTCGATGAGAACGACGTCGCGACGATTGTCCAAGCCCAAATCTGCCAGCACCGTTCTCACGCGCTTCAGCTCTTGCTCGGTGAAGAACATGATCACCTTGATGGACTTCGACGTGTCGTTCGCGGCTTCGTAGACGCCGACCTGATGCTTCAGGTTCTGGGGGAGCTTCGAGTTCGATGCCAGCTTGAACTCAATAAGCGTCTTGTCCGCCGCGCCACGGGACGCCTTGAAGTCGACCGGTCCGCGTCCGTTGTTCACTTCGCGATTGACGTCGAGATCAGACGCGAACCACGTGAGGCGGTACATGATCTGTAGATCGGCCTCGCGCTTTATGGGCTTTCCCTTGAGGTAGAAGACGCGATAGCCATCGTTGTCCTCGATCACGTGCTTCAAGAAGTGCACGCGAGCGAGAGCCTCCTCGAACGTGTCGCCGCGCTTGTAAAACTCTGTGCCTGCGAGCTGTCCGACGAGGGTTCGGAGCTGGTGAATGAACTGCTGCTCCGTGTCGCGCACCTTCTCGTCGCTGACTGCGTGCGCCTCGGAGCCAGTGTCTTCCTTGCGTCGGATGTAGTGGTCAAGAATCTCTGGAAACTGCGCGATCGTGGCCGCTGCCGCCGCACTGATCTCCTTTGGCGTGGGCCTCTCGCTCAAGCGCTGGTGGAAGTACTCGGTTACACGTGCCCGCTGAATCGCGTCGGGCAACGCCGGAAGGATGTCGCGGAAGCGATCGAGGAGGTCAGCTCGATTGATCCATGCTTCGTCCTTCGTGAGGATGTCCTTCGGCGTGAGAACGACGTACTGGCCATCGTGGCTGGGCAGTGTGAAGCGGCCATCACGCCACCGCCGAGTCGCGTAGTCGAAGCGGACCTTGCGCACCGCAAAGACGCCCCGTTTCGATGCGTCTACGTGCTCCTTAGCGAACGCTTCGGTGTACTCGAGCAGAAACCCTTTGATCAGATTGGTCGTGAAATCGCTGAGATGATCACGACCCACTCCGTTGTCGATAAGGCACAGCTTTTCCAGGTGACTGCTGCGCGTGATCGTCTCTGTGCCGAAGCTCTGAAACGCGTGCGCCAGGTTGCGTTGAAGGGCACGCGCAAAGTCGCAGCCCAGCCCCGTGCCCCTGTTGCCCTGACGACTGAACCCCAACCAGTTCTGTTTCACTTCCGGGAACAAGAACCATTCGTCGAGCAGGCCCTGGGCATCGGTGTCCAAGGACCGATCACGCAGAAACTTCACGTACTCGATGATGTGATGGTGCAGCGCGACGTACTCGGGCTTGTCGCTGTCGAACAGCAAGAACGGATCGATGAACAGCGGCAGGTCGTTAATCAACGACACGTTGAACGCGCCGTACGCCTCAAGCGTCCCTGGATCGACATCGAAAAAGTCTGTGAAGTAGATCCGCGTCACCGGACGCGCTTTCGACCCGCGGGCGTTGCCTCGGCGTGCACAAAGCCCAGGAGATCGCCTGACATCACCTCCTGAGCCTTGACGAGGCCGAGCACTTTGGCGAGCTGGAAAGCAAGCAGCGCACGCGTTTCGGAAAAGCCAGAACGCGCGTGTACCTCACAGCCATCGAGTGGCCCTTCGGAGGCGAGCAACGCTACGACCCGAAGTGCATCCTGCTCTGCGTCGATGTCGCCAATCGCCATCGCGGACTTCTGCCAACCCCATGGGGTGATCTGTGCCGCGAAGTCTCTGCCGATGAACCAAGTCACCTTTACGTCGCCTTCGGCCTCCAGCATTTCGAGCGCTGCTTGGATGGCCGTGCCGGCTAGCCCTGTGGCATCGGCGACATCGGCCGTCTGCAGGTAGGTGTGGGTCCCTTGCTCCAGCGCGTGACGTGCAAACGCGTAGAGCACGGCCGTCTCGTCATGGTTCAGCCCTGGCGCGGGGGCGGGAGCCATCGCGAACGCACTCGGACCGAGCGGCGGCTTGTTCGTCTCTTGAAAGATCGCATTAAGGAGGTCGCGGTACTTCGACTCGTCGGCGCGATCGTGCATGTTGATCCAGACGCGGTCCTTGAGAACGACCGGCACTTCGCAGTCATCCAGGCGCACGGCAACAAGACGCGTGGATTTCTCGATGCGCTGAGCAAAGGCGGCATTGAGCTCCTCGCGAACCCACGGTTTCTGCACAGACGTGCGCGACAGCACGATAAGGAACACATCGCAGTTCTTGATGCCCTCCTCCATGATCTTGTCGACGAGACTGTCGCCTCCGACCATTTCCCACTTGTCGAGCCAGGCATCCACGCCGTCCGCGCGAAGCCGCCGGGCAAGCGGTTCGACGATCGGCTTGTCCTCGCTCGCGTGTGACACAAACACGAGGGGGGCCTTCATCGCGTGCTCCTTCGATCCTGCGGCCAAGAGCGGAGTTGAGCAGAGCGCGCATCGGGGGCCCCGAGCACAAGCATTGCCCGTGGCCGGCGGGGAACGGTACGCGACGATCGTTGTGCCCGTCGAAGGTCAGGCATCTGTCGGCTCCGGAGGCACTACAGGTTCGTCAGGGCCGGGTGCTGCGTTGGGGGCGACGCGAGCCAAAAGGGGGGTTAGGACGAGTCGCAAGACCAGCCACCAGCAGTAGGCGAACGCGACGCGTGTGCCATCGTCGATGAGTCCGTGCGCGAGTTCGTTCCGCAAGTTCGTTCCGGATTTCTCCGTCAGAAGTGTCTGAAGGTCGAACACCAGCGCTTCTCCGAAGATGCTGATGGCAAGGGGATCCAGGAGGAGTTGGTTGAGGTCTTTCTCGTTTTGGGTCCCGCCCGACGACAGCGTCGTGGTTACAGCGCCGTGCGCTTCTAGCAGCGCGCGGATCGCGTTCTCCAGCTGCGGGACCAGCAAGTGTGCAGCGGCGTCAAAGTCCCCGTAGAAACCTTCGAGAAGGCCACGCGCGAAGCTTCTCTCGCGTTTCTCGGGAACGAAGGGCGACCGAGTCGTTAGCGCCAAGAAGTCTTCCAGCCGGAGGCCGTGTTCGAGGCGGATCGTCTCCAGGGCGGGAAGGATGGCCGCCTGAGTCACGAACGTTTGATGAAACGTGAGGTTCTCGCGCATCGCCGCTGTGAAGCTTTCTGGGTCGTCGAGTACCGGGCCGCTTCGCTCGATCACCCGTCCCGCCGTGCTCAGACGGGCGCGCGGGATGAACGCCCTGAAAGGTGTCTCCTCGACCTGTTCGCGCACTTCCGTTCGAAGGTTGTCGAGGGGTCGAAACTCGTTCAGCCCGCATAGCGCCACAAGTGCATCCAGATGCGGCCTTCCGGAAACCTCTGACCGCGCATGCGCGACGATCTCCGACACGTCCGTGGACACTTCGTGCTTCGCAAGATGCTGCATTGCCTCGCGTTGGACCGCTTGCAGCTCAATACGCAGGCGCCCCGCGTCCGCTTTTCCATCTGGATGCTGGCGGTAGGCTTCGATCGCGTCGGCGAGAGAATGAGCGCGCATCCGCGGTTCCTGCGCCCTGGCCTTTGCCTCCATGGTGCGTGCGATTCGGAGGCGCGTCTCGGTTGCGCGTTGGGTGTCCTTCGCGCGATTCCACCAGCGAACCTCGATTTCGAGATGGGCCAACGCGCGATCGAAATCCCCGTCATTCGTGGCGGTTGTCGCGATGGTGGAGCACAACGCGGCGTACGCGTTGGCGTTTCCGCGCTGGTACTTGAGCATCAGCTCCATCAGTCGTGCAGATAGGTAGAGTGGGTCAGTACCGTTCAGCTCTGTGAGCTTGGCTTCGGCGACATCCAGGCTACGAAGGTGTGCGCTGCTTGAACGGCCGAGCGAGGCGCTGAGATCGACGGCTCGCTGCAAGCGAGCAAAACCCGCGGGCCAGTTCATCGGATCGCATCGCGCGGCGAAGTCCTCAAGATACGCGTCCACCGCGTTCAACGCATCGCCATGTGCGCACGCACGCTTCAGCCATGCGAGATCGAGTATCCGCGCGCGGAGATCCGCGGACCCGATTCTCGGTACCTGGGCCACCAAGGAAGTCAACGCGCTCCTCGGGATCCGACCGACCACGTGTTCGGGGCCGAGCGGCGACGATGGCTTCGGGTGCCATTGAATGAAGACGCTGAGCAAATCAAGCAGCACGTCCAGGGCGGCGTGCCTGCGGCTATCCGATTCCACGTTTTGCAGCGCCGTAACGGCCTTCGCGATGCCGGCACAGTCGGCACTTTCCCGCGGTGCGATCGCCTCCCACTCGATCCAAGCGAAGTCCGCCGAAGTGTAGTCGTCACTCATGCCGGCCATGGCTCTCTGCGTTGCGAGGCCGACCCAGCGGCGGAGCCAATGGTCTCGTCGCCGCCAACGACGAGTGCGTGATGCGCGAGCTTGATTCGATCAACCCCGGCCATCGATCACCTACGCGCTCCGCCCACTTGAGCGCGCCGGAAACCAACGCTGAGCACCGCAATCTCTGCGCGAAGCTTCTCAAGCTCCAAGAGGTCGCGCTCTTCGGAAGCAGAGGAAGCGCGGGCGAGTTGCTCGTCCTTTCTCGCTTGCGCGTCGACTCGTCAGATATCACGCCTTACCTCCGCCTGGCTGAGGCCGTTGAGCACGGGGTTGATCAATCACAATGGCCCGCCGCGTTATCTCGGGCCGCCTTGTGCCGGCTTGAGGATCCCAGAAGCGCCAGATGTTGAACTTGCGAGCTTCCGGCAACGTGTCAGCGCGCAGATCCTCCCAGCCGATGTGCGCGGCGACGTGGCGGATCAGATCGAGCTTGGGTCCCGCGGCGACGTCGCCTTGCCGAGCCGCCATCACGGCACCCAGCAACACGTCGCCCATCTGGATGCCGGGATGGTTCTTGCTGTCGGTCACCGCACGCAGCGAATGGATCACGTCCTTGCCAGGCAGGCGCTTCGCACGCTGCACGATGTTGCGCAGGATCACCTCGGCCGCTTCGTCCGCCTTCTGGTAGCGCGAAGGGATCGGATCGACGCGAATGCGATAGCGCTTTCCCGCCGCAGCGAAGCGCTGGACCTTGTTCGCAAGGAACATGGTGAAGTGTTTCCGCCGCGCGAGGTCCCAGTCGTCGTCATGCTTCGCGAGATCAACGTCCGCCTTGGCAACCACGAAGCAATGGAACATCAGCCAGTTGCGAGCGAAGAACTCGTCGACCATCGCCTTATAGAACGGCAGGGTCGCCGTCTTGACCCTGTTCCACTTGGCCTCGCCCTGGATGAAGTGCTGCTCTCTCAGATCACGCCATAGTGCGGCGAAGTCACCTCGACGCTCCCAGACCATCCATAACGATCCGAACCCGAGGTACTTCGTCCCGTTCACGCCGGACTCATCGCAGTAGATCGCGTAGTGGCGGATCGGATCAGACCCTCGCGCCTTCGCCGCATCCGCCAGCGACGTGTATTTGCCGCGATGTTCCTCCGCGCCAGCCATTAGTCGTACGCCCGCATGTGTCTGCCCCCAGGGCTCATCGCGTGCCTGTGGCACGGATCACGGATCGCGAGCCTACCCCTGCCGGCGGGACGAAACGACCGAAAGCACGTTCAGATCGAGAACGGGGGAGCGCGTGGCACCTTGAAGATGACTGGGGAAGCCTTCCGCGGATGGATTCGGCGCTCGGATCCGGCAATCCGACCTGCCACAGCCCCACACAATCCGGCCTCGCGAGGGCGCCGCGATCTGGGTAACCTCCGCGGTCATCGTGGCGCGAGGGCGCAACCGAGTGACCAGCCGATGACGCCTCCCAACCCAGAAGCCAAAGCTCGCGAGAACATTGATGAGGCGCTCGAGCTCGCCGGTTGGAGCGTCCAGAACCGTGACGAGGTGAACTTGTCGGCCGGTGTCGGCGTGGCGGTGCGCGAGTTTAAGATGAAGTCTGGGTACGGGTTCGCGGACTACCTCCTGTTCGTGGACGGGCAACCGGTTGGCGCGCTGGAAGCCAAGAAGGAGGGGCACACCCTTACCGGCGTCGAGGGGCAAGCGCACAAGTACTCCGAGGGCTTGCCCGATGAGCTCGACGCGCCCGTGCGACCATTGCCGTTCTTGATGCTCAGCACTGGCGTCGAGACGAGGCTCACGAACCTGCTCGATCCCAGCCCGCGCTCACGAGGCATCTTCGCACCGCCACGTCCCGAGACGATGCGGGAGTGGCTGCAGGCAGAATCAATCAAGGCTTGGACCAAGGACTGGAAGCCAGCGCGCGCTCAGCAGGTGTCCGAGCCACCACCACCGGAGTACGGCGCGCGTCCCTCTTCATTGCGCGGTCGTTTTCGCGCGATGCCGCCCGCTGAGATTCCTGGCCTGTGGCCGAACCAGCAGAAGGCGATTGCCAATCTCGAAGGCTCCCTCGCACAAGATCGGCCGCGCGCGCTGATCCAAATGGCCACCGGCTCGGGCAAGAGCAAGACGGCGGTCGTCGCGTGCTACCGCATGATCAAGTTCGGTGGAGCGCGACGCATCCTTTGGCTCGTCGATCGCGACAATCTCGGTATGCAGGCCGAGGACGAGTTCGCTGCGTACCGGACCTACGACGACAACAAGAAGTTCACTGAGCTGTACAACGTGCAGCGCCTGCAATCGAACACGGTGTCATCGTCGGCGAAGGTCGTCGTCACGACGATTCAACGCCTCTTCTCGATGCTCAAGGGTGAGCCCGAGCTGCCCCCCGAGAACGAAGAGGGGTCACAGTTCGACACGGCCGAGCAGCCCGAAAGCGAACCCGTGGGCGTTGAGTACAGCGCGGCCCTCCCGCCCGAGTACTTCGACGTCGTCATTATCGACGAGTGCCACCGCAGCATCTACACGCTGTGGCGCCAGGTGCTTGAGTACTTCGACGCGTACCTGATTGGGCTCACGGCCACGCCCGCCAAGCACACCTTCGGCTTCTTCAACCGCAACTTGGTGATGGAGTACAGCCAGGACGATGCCGTGGTGGACGGTGTCAACGTCGACTTCGACATCTACCGCATTCGCACCAAGATCACGGAAGGTGGTGCGACGCTCCTCAAGGCCGAGAACCCGATCGTCGGCAAGCGCGACCGCGTGACGCGGAAGCTGCGCTGGGAGGCCCCGGATGACGACATCACGTACAGCGGCCAGCAACTGGACCGCGACGTGGTCTCCAAGGATCAGATCCGCACCATCGTCCAGACCTTCCGGGACCGGCTGAAGACGGAAATCTTTCCCGGCCGCGAGCACGTGCCCAAGACGCTGATCTTCGCCAAGGACGACAGCCACGCCGAAGACATCGTGGAGATCATCCGCGAGGAGTTCGGCAAGGGAAACGACTTCTGCCAGAAGATCACTTACAAGGTCACCGGCAAGAAGCCGAAGGATCTGATCCAGGACTTCCGCGCCAGCTTCAATCCGCGCATCGCCGTCACGGTAGACATGATCGCGACCGGCACCGACGTACGCCCGATCGAGATCGTGATGTTCATGCGCACCGTGAAGAGTCGCGTGCTCTACGAGCAGATGAAAGGTCGCGGTGGGCGCGTGGCCAAGCCGGACGAGATGCGCGCCGTCACGCCCGACGCACGGTCCAAGGACCACTTCGTGCTCGTGGACTGCGTGGGCGTCACGGAAACGAAGCAACAGGACACCCAGCCGCTCGACCGGCAGAAGTCCGTCAGCCTCGCGCAGATCCTGGAGCATGTGGGCATCGGCGGCGCCAGCGAAGAGTTGGTCTCATCCCTCGCCAGCCGCCTCACCCGTCTCGACAAGCGCTGCTCGCACGAGGACCACACGGCCATTCAAGCCGTCAGTAAGGGCGCGACGCTGAAAGGCATCGCCCACGATATCGTTCGCGCTCTCGACCCCGACGTGCAGCTCGAGCGCGCACGCGCGAAGTTCGAGCTCGCGGCAGAGGCCGAGCCGAATGCCAAGCAACTGCAGGCAGCGGGCAAGGAGCTGATCAAGCAAGCCGTTGCGCCGCTGGCGACCAACCCACCCTTGCGCAAAGTGATCCTTGAGGTCCAGCAACAGCAAGACCAGATCATCGATGATGTCTCGTTGGACGAGCTGACCTTCGCCGGGGGCGCGCCAGAGGCCAAGGAGAAGGCCAAGGCGCTGGTGCAGAGCTTCGAGCAGTACATCGCGGAGCACAAAGACGAGATCGAGGCACTGCAGTTCTTCTACTCGCAGCCCTACGCGCGGCGGCTGACGTACAAGGACATCAAGGCGCTGGCCGAGGCGATTCAAGCGCCACCGCGCCGATGGACCCCCGAGCGCTTGTGGCAGGCCTATCAGCAGCTTGACCAGAGCAAGGTGCGCGGCGCGGGGGGTCAACGCTTGCTGACTGACATCGTTTCACTAGTGCGATTCGCCTTGCACACGCAACCGGAGCTCGTGCCCTATGCCGAGCACGTGCGCGAGCGCTTCCAGAACTGGCTCGCGCAGCAAGGCAACAAGGGCCGCAAGTTCAACGAGGAGCAGCTGCGCTGGCTACAGATGATCCGAGACCACGTAGCAAACAGCATGGAAGTAGAGCTGGACGACTTCGACCTCACGCCCTTCGTCGAACAGGGCGGACTGGGCAAGGCCGGCCAGGTGTTCGGCAAAGAGCTGCCTGCGATCATCCGTGAGCTGAACGAGGCGCTGTCCGCATGAAGCAGCAAGCACTGCCTTTGGAGCAGGAACCGCAAGCCAGGCCCCGCGACGTGGAACTCCCCGTCGGTTGGTGTTGGGGCACAATCCCCGACCTCGTTGGCCGCGAAGGCGTCTTTGTGGATGGCGACTGGGTCGAATCCAAGGATCAGGACCCCGGAGGCGAAGTTCGTCTCACGCAGCTAGCGGACGTCGGAGACGGCGTCTTCAGGGATCGCTCAGACCGTTTCCTGACTGGGCGAAAAGCGCTTGAGTTGCGGTGCACTCTGCTAGAGCCGCAGGACTTGTTGGTTGCTCGGATGCCCGACCCCTTGGGCAGGGCGTGTCTCTTTCCGGCGACCTCGCAACCTTGTTGCACCGTCGTTGACGTATGTGTCGTACGGCCAGGCAGTCCCGGCGTCGACAACCGCTGGTTGATGCACTTCATCAACTCGCCAGACTTTCGAGCTCGGGTAGCCGGCCTGCAGGCCGGCTCCACGCGTAAGCGCATCTCGAGGAAGAACCTCGCAACCATCGAGATGCCAATCCCACCGCTTCGAGAGCAGTCAGTCATTGCTGGAGTAGTGGACGGTCATCTCTCCCGGCTCGATGCCGCCGTGACCGGTCTTCAGCGCGTGCAGGCGAACCTGAAGCGGTATCGGGCTTCGGTGTTGAAGGAAGCAGTGGAGGGGCGGCTGGTTCCCACCGAGGCTGAGCTGGCGAAGCAGGAAGGCCGGGACTACGAGCATGCGTCCGTGCTGCTCGAGCGCATCCTGACGGAACGCCGCCGACGATGGGAAGAAGCCGAGCTCGCCAAGCTCGAAGCCAAAGGCAGCCGCCCGAAGGACGACAAGTGGAAGGCCAAGTACGAGGAGCCCGCCGCGCCTGACACGAGCGAGCTGCCCGAGGGGTGGTGTTGGGCAGCCATGTCCAGTTTCTGTATCGCGATCGGCGACGTAGACCACAAGATGCCGAAAGCGCAGCCCGAGGGGGTGCCTTATCTATCAACGAAAGACTTCACTGAGCCAGACGGCATCGATCTGGGAGGCGCGAAGCTGATCTCTCAAGAGGACTATGAGCAGCTCTGTCGCAAGATACGGCCTGAGCGCGGTGATATATTGCTTTCCCGCTACGGCACGGTCGGAGAGGTGCGGCGAGTCGAGCACGCCGGGCCTCTGCAGGCGCCCTACTCGATCGCTATCCTGAAGCTCGCGGATCCCTCCGTTGGTCCTTGGCTGGTGCTAGCGCTCCGCTCTCAGGTACTGCAGAGCCAGATGCGCCGGCATACACGTGCAACGGCGCAGCCTGACTTAGGGCTAGCACACATCCGCGAGTTGGCGGTTCCCATGCCGCCTGCGGCGGAGATGGCCCGAATACTCGACGTTGCCGATGATCTCGTCTCCATCGAGCGCAACATACTCGAGTCGGTTGGAGTGCAGTCGGCACGCACAGCGCGCCTCCGCCAATCCATCCTGAAGTGGGCCTTCGAGGGCAAGCTCGTCGACCAAGATCCGAACGACGAGCCGGCCAGCGCACTGCTCGAACGCGTCCGCGCCGAGCGCGAATCCGCCACTCCGGCCAAGAAGACCCGCGCCCGCCGCGAGAAGTGATCGCCCATGTCTGACCCGTCCCGACTCGTAAACAAGCTCTGGTCCTACTGCGCCGTACTGCGCGATGACGGCCTCTCCTACCAGGACTACCTCGAGCAGCTCACCACGCTGCTGTTCCTCAAGATGGCCGAGGAGCGCGCCGAACTGACCGGGCAGGAGCAGCCCATCCCGGAGGGCTACCGATGGGGCGACTTGTCCGCGCCGCAAATGGAAGGCGTGAAGCTCGAGGAGCACTACCGCAAGACGCTGCGTGAGCTCGGCAAGAAGAGCGGCATGCTCGGCCTGATCTTCCGCAAGGCGCAGAACAAGATCCAGGACCCAGCCAAGCTGCGGCAGATCATCGTCGAGCTGATCGGCAAGGAGAACTGGCTCTCCATGTCGAGCGACGTGAAGGGCGAGGCCTACGAAGGCCTGCTCGAGCGCAACGCGCAAGACGTGAAGGGCGGCGCGGGGCAGTACTTCACGCCGCGCCCGCTCATCGACGCCATCATCGACTGCGTGAAGCCGCAGCCCGGCGAGATCATCTGCGACCCGGCATGCGGCACCGGCGGCTTCCTGCTCGCGACGCACGACTACATCGCCAAGCACAACAAGCTCGATCGCGACCAGAAGAAGCACCTGCGTTACGACGCGCTGCGCGGGGTCGAGCTGGTGGACGGGGTCACGCGTCTTTGCGCGATGAACCTGTTCCTGCACGGCATCGGCCCAGACGACGCCGCGCGCGAAGTCCCACTACGGACCGACGACGCCTTGCGCAACGCGCCCACCGACACGGTCGACCTGGTCGTGACCAACCCGCCCTTCGGCAAGAAGTCGTCGATCACCGTGGTCAACGAGGAGGGCGAGACTGACCGGCACTCGCTCACCTACAGCCGCCAGGACTTCTGGACGACCACGAGCAACAAGCAGCTCAACTTCGTCCAGCACGTCAAGAGCCTGGTCCGCATCCACGGCCGCGCCGCCGTCGTCGTGCCCGACAACGTGCTGTTCGAAGGCGGCGCCGGCGAGACCATTCGCCGCAAGCTCCTGCACGAGACCGAGCTGCACACCATCCTGCGCCTGCCCACCGGCATCTTCTACGCGCAGGGCGTCAAGGCCAACGTCATCTTCTTCGAGCGCAAGCCCGCCAGCGAGAAACCCTGGACCAAGAAGGTCTGGTACTACGACTTCCGCACCAACAAGCACTTCACGCTCAAGCAGAACCGCCTCACGCGCGCCGAGCTCGACGAGTTCGTCAGCTGCTACAACCCGGACAACCACCACGACCGCAAGTCCACATGGTCGGAGATGAAGAACCCCGAAGGCCGCTTCCGCGCATACACTTACGACGAGATCATCGCGCGCGACAAAGCCAGCCTAGACATCTTCTGGCTGCGCGACGAGTCGCTTGAAGACTCCGCGAAGCTGCCTGACCCGCACATCCTCGCGCAGGAAATCGCCGACGACCTGCGAGCCAGCCTGGAGCAGATCGAGGACGTCCTCGCCGACCTGCAGGCACGGGTTGGATCGAGTGGGCTCGGTCAATGACCAACTCGACTCCTCGTGCGACGTACTCGCAACTAGTCGACGAGATCTTCGGAGCCGGTTCAGCGACATTTGAGACGAGCAGCACGGAGACGAATCCAATCATCGGTGCGCTACACGCGACCGATGATTTCCAGCAGTTCCGCGCCAACTTTCGAAGACGCCTTGAAAGGCTCGGCAGCGTGTATGGCGGGAGTCACTCGCACCGGCCCACGCTGCTCAAAGCAGTCAACGAGATCGCATATGCCAACAACTGGCATGGGGCGGCTGCAGAGGTGGCGGCGTTGGATTACTTCCTGAGCGCCCGTGACTTCCTGCCTGATGAACCCGAGCTGGACGTATACATCGACGGTCAGCGCACCTTTCACAGGTTGCTTGGACATACCGGCGACGCGAACTTGGACCTCCACTTCGCCGAATACGACTGCTTCACCGATGTGAAGTGCCTGAAGGACAACGTGAAGGAGCTCCTCGAGGGCATCTATGCGGAGGCGTTCTCCGAACCGGCGCCGAGCGTCCACCTCGAAGGTCGCCTCGACATGGATCCGGATGTGGTCCGCACAAACCGCGCGGCGCTCCTCCGCGAACTGAGAGCCGCCGTTGCCGGTGGGGCGAAGCCCCCGTACATCCGTTCGGAGGTGGTGCCGATCAGCTTCCGTCTCCGGTGGGACCCTGGTGTGCTCGTGAGTGAAGGCAGCTACTCGCCGTATCGACACGCTCGGGAGTGGCAACGCCTCCCGTTTGGGCACGCCAAGAAGTTCGTTAGAGATGCCTACTGCTTCATCACCTTCGTTTCGTTCCCGTGGTTCAACGGGCTGATCACGGACTTCGGTGACTCAAACAGAATCTTCTATCGGTCCATGGCCCGGCGCGTGTTCATGCAACATCGGCACGACAACAGGTCGTTCAGCGAGCTGGCTCCGAAGTTCCAGGGTACGGAGACGATTCATGAAGTCTCCCAGGTACTGGGTGGGATCTTGTTTCTTGAGGACGACGCCATCCTCGGCGCCAATCCGGCGGCCATCAACGTGCGCGGCTACTACTACGGCAATCCGAACGCGCACAAACGCCCCCACGAAGCAGGGTTCGTAGACTATCTACACAGTCTGAACTTGAAGGCGTTCGATGATTTCGGAAACGACAACTACTAGGGCACTGGCCCCGGTGCGCGCACGACTTGCGACGCCTGAGCGCTTTCAGATGCTCAAAAGAAGATCGGCTCTGGGCTGATCTGCTCTCGTCGATGCCGATGTGCTTCAACTAGTTCGGTGAGCTTGCCGGCGACGCGAGTTGCAAGACGAGCTGTCGATGCTTGGTGGCCCGATGCTCCGGCGGGTGAGGTTCACGTTCGCTGCGAGCACTGACCGGGCAACCGCGACCTTCAGCTTCCTCGGCATTCGACGTGGCCTTCGACATCGCAGCCAGTGAGGACAATCGCGCGACCATCGGCGTTGAGACGAAGTACCACGAGCATGCGAAGCCGGAATCGCCACCGAAGCCAGCCGCAATCGCGCGCTACGTGGAAGTCACCGAGCAGTCGGGCGCGTTCGTCAGCGATTGGTACGAACGAATCATCGGCACTGACTCGCAGCAGATCTCTTCGAACACCCGCTCGTGCTCTCGATGCCGCAGCACACTTCGAAACGTCGGACGTGGTGTCGCTTTGTCTTCGCGTACCCATCAGCTAGCCCGAGCGTTCGCGAACGCTGCCGCACGGTACGCTCACGGACCGTTCGACGTTTGCGGCAACAGCGATTGAGGACCTGCTCGAGA
>JACZCZ010015399.1_pt1 | contig 14738 bp, 9 predicted proteins | sample 8641811 | NCBI WGS metagenome assembly JACZCZ01 (sample SAMN15324610, study PRJNA640507) | soil metagenome | isolation source: intercropping peanut in the first line | place: China: Luxin town, Laibin City, Guangxi Province | collected 2019-07-25 | depth 10cm m | reverse complement strand
TTCCAGACCCACAGCGCCACCATCGACTCGGTCGAAGTGAAGCGCCGCGGCAAGGTCCGCGCCGGCAAGCTGTACTACCTGCGGGACCTGGAAGGCAAGGCTGCCCGCATCAAGGAAGACCTGGCCGCCAACGCCGCCGCCAAGGCCGCCCGCCTGGCCGCTGCCGCCGAGTAACGTTCGGCTGAATGCGGTACACGAACGGCCACCTTCGGGTGGCCGTTTGCGTTCTGGCGTTGCGTGCGGCTTCTTGATCGTCGCAGCGATCTCCCGTTCTCCCCCATCCGAACGAGCGCCCTATGCCGACTCATGCCGTAGTTTCGTTTTTCCGCTTCATGCTGGCATTGGCGGGTCTCGTCCTCTCCGGAGCTTCGGTCGCGGCCAACTCGCCCAGCCGTCCCTTCACGCTCGATACCCTGTCTCCACTCGCGTCCGCGTCCGAGCTCACTTCGCGTCTGCTCACGCCGGTCACCCAGGACCGCATCGTGAAGTTCCGCGAAAAGGTGGACTTCAGCCTGCAGGAGCAGACGATCGCGCTCGGCGAGGAACCCTTCGAACTGTTCGTTCCGGAGCCCGATGCGAACGGGAAGTACGGGTTGATGGTGTTCATCTGGCCAGCCGACGACATCCAGGTACCGCACGATTGGTGGAAGGTGTTCCGGGATCGCCACATCATCTACGTGGCATCGCGCAGGTCCAGCAACATCGAGAACATCTTCGATCGGCGCGTGCCGCTGGCGCTGCACGGCTACGAGTACGTGCGGAACAGGTATGCGTTGGATCCGGAGCGGGTGTACATCGGTGGTTTCTCGGGAGGGTCGCGCACGGCGCAGCGGACGGTGATGGCCTACCCTGACGTGTTTCGGGGTGTATTCCTTGCAGGCGGCAGCGATGCACTGGGCGGTGAAAGCGGGTTTACGCTGCCCTCGGCGGCGCTGTCCCGCCTGATGCAGCGACAGACGCGCTTCGTGTTCTCGACGGGAGGCAATGATTCGCCCAACCGGGCAAAGGACGCGCGCACGCGCAGGAATCTGGACATGCTGTGCATGCGGGGCGTGCGTTTGGTACCCCAGAATGGCGTCGAGCACTGGGTTCCGGATGGGCGCGGCTTCAACAAGGCGATGGGCGCGCTGGAGCGGCCGGTGCAGGAGAGCGAGCAAGCTCAAGAATGCTTCACGCATCTGGACCAGCGCATCAAGGAGCAACTCGATGAGGTGGCGGCCGAGATCGCCGCTGGCAGGCTCGAGCAGGCCGGCTCGTTGCTCGCTCCCCTGGACGCACAGTACGGCGGGCTCGCTGCGCCCTACAGCGTGGAGTTGTCCCGCACTATCGCGGACAGGGCCGGGCTCTACGAATTGCCTTAGTGGTACCCCCATGTCGGCGTCGTCATCAGGCAGCTGACGAAAACATTCCGACGCCGGTACGTACAGTCTCGATCAGGCCCGCAAACCGAGATGCAAGAACAAGAATCTTCTTCACACGCGGTCAGGCTGGATATCTGGCTCTGGGCCGCACGCTTCTTCAGGACCCGTAGCCTCGCCAAGCAGGCGGTCGAGACGGGCAAGGTCGACGTGGGTGGCCAGCGCGCCAAGTCGTCGCGCGCGGTGCGCGTGGGCGATGTGCTCGCGATTGCGCGCGGCGATGAAGCCTACGAGATCGAAGTGCGCGGCATCAGCGACCAACGCGGGCCGGCGCCCGTGGCCCAGGCGCTGTATGTCGAATCCGAAGCCTCACGCCTGCGCCGCGAGGCGGCCGTGGCCCAACGCCGCGCGGAACGCACCGGCTATCAGGCGCCGCAGTCCAAACCCGACAAGCGTGCACGGCGACTGATCCGCGCGCTGGGCGACATCGACGCGATGTAAAAAAGAAGGGCGCCTTGGCGCCCTTCTTCCTCAAGCCTGTGCGGAGCTCAGCGTCCGCCGCCGAACATGCCGCTGCCGATCTTCAGGATGTCGCCCAAACCCAGTTGGCCGTCGCCATCCTGGTCCAGCACGGCGCCGAGCAGGCCGCCACCCAGGCCGCCCTGCTGTTGCACCTGGCGCTGCTCCTGGCCCAGCACTTCGGCCAGGCCCAGCGGATTGTTCTGCGCGCTGCCCTGGGTCATGCGCTGGGCGATGAAGGCGAGCACGATGGGAGCGAGGATCTTCAGCAACTGACCCGCGCGTTCGCCACCCAGGCCTGTCGCCTGGCCCAGGCCGAGTTCGGCGCGGTTCTGCTGGCCGCCGAAGACATGGCCGAGGATGCCGGCACCGTTGGCCTGCGGCGATGCCGCGCCACCGAGCACCGCGCCCAGCACGCTGCCGATGTCCAGGCCGCTGTGGTTGCGCTGCAGGGCACCGAACAGCGCTTCCGCGCCCTGGGGCTGCGCCGTGTTCCGGCCCAGCGCGCCCAGCAACAGCGGCAACGCCGCTCCGACGGCACTGGAGGCCTGCATCTGGCCGATGCCCAGCTGTTGCGAGACCTGCTGCATCGGTGCGCCCTGCAATTGGGCGAAGAGTTCTTCTGCGAGGGATGCGTTGCTCATCGTGCGTTCGTCCTCCTGGACGGGGGTGGGAAGCCGCGGATGATGCTAGCGCCAATCTGACCCTTCACCGACTCACAATTGCAGTCGGCCGACCGGCGGGAACAGCAACGCCGCATGCCCGTGGGAGCGATGCGGCGTTGCTGTGCCGGATGCGTGGAATCAGTGAAGGTCGAAGCGGTCGAGCTCCATGACCTTCACCCAGGCGGCGGCGAAGTCCTTCACGAACTTGTCCTTGCCGTCCGCACTCGCATAGACCTCGGCGAGCGAGCGCAGCACCGCGTTCGAACCGAACACCAGGTCCACGCGGCTTCCGCTCCACTTCTTCGCACCGGTCTTGCGGTCGTGCCCGGCGTAGCTGTTGGCACCGGTGGCCTTCCACTCCGTGCCCATGTCGAGCAGGTTGACGAAGAAGTCGTTGCTGAGCGCACCGGGCTTGTCGGTGAACACGCCCGCATCGCTGCCGTCGGCATTGGCGCCCAGTATGCGGAGGCCGCCGACCAGCGCCGTCAGCTCGGGCGCGGTGAGCGTCAGCAACTGCGCTTTGTCCACCAGCAGGTGTTCGGCCGGCACGGCCGAGCGGCCCTTGAGGTAGTTGCGGAAGCCATCGGCGAACGGCTCCAGCACAGCGAACGATTCCACGTCGGTCTGGTCCTGGCGCGCGTCGGTACGGCCGGGACGGAACGGCACGGTAAGGGAAATGCCGCCGGCCTTCGCGGCCTGTTCGACGCCGACGCCACCAGCGAGCACGATCAGGTCGGCCAGCGATACTTTCTTGCCGCCGCTGGCATCCAGGTTGAATTCCATCTGGATGCGTTCCAGCGCCTTGAGTACCTTCGCCAGCTGTTCCGGTCGATTGACCGCCCAGTCCTTCTGCGGTGACAAGCGGATGCGTGCGCCGTTCGCACCGCCGCGCTTGTCGCCGCCTCGGAACGTCGATGCCGAGGCCCACGCGGTCGAGACCAGTTCGGCCACGGACAGGCCGGAGGCGGCGATCTTGCCTTTCAGTGCGTCGACGTCGGCCGCATCGATGGCGGCGTAATCCGCGTTGGGTAGTGGATCCTGCCAGATCAGCTCCTCCCTCGGCACTTCCGGGCCGAGGTAGCGCACGCGCGGGCCCATGTCGCGGTGGGTGAGCTTGAACCACGCACGCGCGAAGGCATCGGCGAAGGCCTGCGGGTTCTCGAGGAAGCGCTTGGAGATCGGGCCGTAGATCGGGTCGAAGCGCAGCGACAGGTCGGTGGTCAGCATCTTGGGGCGCTGCTTCTTCGTCTTGTCGTGCGCGAACGGCACATCCTCGGGCGCATTCTTGGCGACCCACTGATGCGCACCGGCCGGCGACTTTTCCAACTCCCATTCGAAGCCGAACAGATTCTCGAAGAACTTGTTACTCCACAACGTGGGCGTTTGCGTCCAGGTGACCTCGATGCCCGAGGTGATGGTATCGCCGCCCTTGCCGCTGCCGAACTTGTTGTGCCAGCCGAAACCCTGCTGCTCCAGATCGCCGGCTTCGGGTTCGGCGCCCACGTTGTCGGCCGGACCGGCGCCATGTGTCTTGCCGAAGGTGTGGCCGCCGGCGATCAGCGCAACGGTCTCTTCGTCGTCCATCGCCATGCGGGCGAAGGTGTCGCGGATGTCCTTCGCCGCGAGCAACGGATCCGGATTGCCGTCGGGGCCCTCCGGGTTCACGTAGATCAGGCCCATCTGCACGGCGGCGAGCGGATTCTCCAATCGGCGCGAATGCACATCGCCGTCGGCGCGGTCGTCGGAGACGAGCACGCCCTCGTCCGCCGGCTTCTCGACGCCTTCCGACCCGTGCGCATAACGGATGTCGCCGCCCAGCCACGTGGTCTCGCGGCCCCAGTACACGTCCTGGTCCGGCTCCCACACGTCTTCGCGTCCGCCGCCGAATCCGAACGTGCGGAAGCCCATCGTCTCCAGCGCCACGTTGCCGGTGAGGATCATCAGGTCGGCCCAGGAAATGCTCTGGCCGTACTTCTGCTTGACCGGCCACAGCAGGCGGCGTGCCTTGTCCAGGCTGACGTTGTCCGGCCAGCTGTTGAGCGGGGCGAAGCGCTGCTGCCCGCGTCCGCCGCCGCCGCGCCCGTCCTGGATGCGGTACGTGCCCGCGCTGTGCCAGGCCATGCGGATGAAGAGGCCACCGTAGTGCCCGAAGTCGGCCGGCCACCAGTCCTGCGAATCAGTCATCAGGTCACGCAGGTCCTTCTTCAGTGCGTGGTAGTCGAGCTTCTTGAAGGCGGCGGCGTAGTCGAAGCCTTCATCCAGCGGATTGGAACGCGCGGAGTGCTGATTGAGCAGGTCGAGGCGCAACTGGTTGGGCCACCAGTCGCGGTTGCCGGTGCCGCCGCCGGCGGAAGCATGGAATGGGCATTTCGATTCGGTGGTCATGGGTTTCCTTCCTTTGGCGGTGGGTGGGTAATGGAATGGAGTCGCAGCGCGGATGACGACCATGCTCGAGAAGACCCGTGGCGTCCTCGAGCGCGGTGGTTGTCTAGGGAGGCTGAAGACGACCCGCAGGCGCGGTGTCTGGGCGAACCGTCGTGGGAAGCATGGGCTCACGTCCTCAAGGGCGCTGGCAATGGCGACCAGACTAGGTACTGCGGACGATCAATGAAAATCGTTTGTGGCGAACGATTCGATAGCGCAGTTCAATGGTGCAATGCGCAATCGCCGCGTCCTCGGGAGCGCCACGATACTCCGCCTGCGTTAGGCGTGTGTTGTAGGGGCGTGCGCGCATCGCCCGCCGCAACGCGGCGGGCGGGTTTCCTTGTGGGATGCACTGTGTCTAGAGCAGGGCTTTGAGGCGGTACAGCGCTTCGAGGGCCTGCTTGGGCGTAAGGTCGTCGGGATCGAGCGCGGCGAGCGCCTCCTGCGCGGCCGACGGTGCGGCAGCGAACAGACCAAATTGCTGCGGGGCATCCAATGCCTGCGGCGCCATCTCGGAGGCATGCGTCTCGCGGCCCCGTTGTTCCAGTTCCGCGAGGCGTCGGCGTGCCTGCTGCAGGGTGGTCCGTGGCAGCCCGGCCAATGCCGCCACCTGCAGGCCGAAGCTGCGGTCGGCCGCGCCTTCCTTCACTGCATGCATGAAGACCAGCGCATCGCCATGCTCCACGGCATCCAGGTGCACGTTGGCGATGCCGCTGCCCGGTTCGCCGGCCAGTGCCGTCAGTTCGAAGTAGTGCGTGGCGAACAGCGTGTAGCAGCGGTTCGCCATGGCGAGGTGGCGCGCGACCGCATCGGCCAGCGCGAGGCCGTCGTAGGTGGACGTGCCGCGACCGATTTCGTCCATCAGCACCAGCGACTGCGCGGTGGCGTGATGGAGGATGTAGCTGGTTTCCGCCATTTCCACCATGAAGGTGGACTGCCCGCGCGCAAGGTCGTCGCCGGCGCCGATGCGGGTGAGGATGCGGTCGATCGGGCCGAGCACGGCGCGCGAGGCGGGCACGAAGCTGCCGATGTGGGCGAGCAGCACGATCAGCGCGTTCTGCCGCATGTAGGTGCTCTTGCCGCCCATGTTGGGGCCGGTGATCACCAGCATGCGGCGGCCGCCGTCGCCATCATCGCCGGCCAGCAGCAAGTCGTTCGGCTCGAAAGGTTCCTTGCGCACGGCTTCCACCACCGGGTGGCGACCGCGCTCGATCCGCAGGCCGGGCGCTTCGCTCAACTCGGGCTGCGCCCAGTCCAGTTCCTGCGCGCGCTCGGCGAAGGCGGCCAGCACATCCAGCTCGCTCAACGCGGCGGCGCAACGCTTGAGCGGCTCCAGGCGTGCGTTGAGGATGTCCAGCAGCGCGTCGTACAGCAGCTTCTCGCGCGACAGCGAGCGTTCGCGCGCGGAGAGCACCTTGTCCTCGAACTGCTTCAGCTCTTCGGTGATGTAGCGTTCGGCGCCGGTCAGCGTCTGCCGGCGCGTGTAGTGGACCGGCGCGCGTTCGGCCTGGCCCTTGCTGATCTCGATGTAATAGCCGTGCACGCGGTTGTAGCCGACCTTGAGCGTGGCGATGCCGCTGCTTTCGCGTTCGCGCGCTTCCAGGTCGACGAGGAACTGGTCCGCGTTCGTGCTCAGCTGGCGCAGCTCGTCGAGCTCGGCGTCGTAGCTGTTCGCCAACACGCCACCGTCGCTGAGCTTCAACGGCGGCTGCGGCGCTACCGCGGCGACGAGCAGTGCAGCGGTATCGGCATGTTCGCCCAGCTCCGCTGCCAGGGTGCGCAGGCGCGGGGAATCCAGGGGGGCCAGGTGTGCCTGCACGCCCGGCAACAGCGCGAGGCCGTCGCGCAGCGTGGACAGGTCGCGCGGCCGCGCCGAACGCAGCGCCACGCGGGTGAGGATGCGTTCGAGGTCGCCCAGCGCGCGGAAGCCCGTGCGCAGATCGCGTTCGGCGCCATCCATTAGCGTGGCGACGGCATGGTGGCGTTCGCCGAGGACGCGGCGGTCGCGCAGCGGACGGTGCAGCCAGCGGCGAAGCAGGCGGCCCCCCATCGGCGTGACCGTGGTGTCCAGCACGCCCAGCAGGGTGTGCCGGGTGTCGCCGTCGACACGCGTATCGAGCTCCAGGTGCCGGCGGGTGGCGGCATTCATCGCAATGGCGTCGCCGGCCGACTCCACCGCGATCGCGGTGAGGTGGGGCAGCCGCTGCTTCTGGGTTTCTTCTACATACCCGAGCAACGCCGCGGCGGCGGCCTTGGCCAGGGCCTTGTCCTCGATACCGAAGCCGGTGAGGTCGTGCAGGCCGAAGAACTGCAGCAATTGCCGGCGACCACTGTCCGGATCGAACAGCCACGGCGCGCGCCGACGCGTGCCCGTGCGCTGCTGCAGGAACGCGGGCCAGCCTTCTTCGTCAGGGAGCAGCAGTTCGGCTGGTTCGAGCCGTGCGAGTTCGGCCTCCAGTGCGTCGTCGCTGTCGACTTCGTTGACCAGGAAGCGACCACCGGCCAGGTCCGCCCACGCCAGGCCGTACCCCGAACGGCCGCGCGCCACCGCCATCAACAGCGTGTCGCGGCGCTCGTTGAGCAGGGCTTCGTCGGTCACCGTGCCGGGTGTGACGATGCGGACCACCTTGCGTTCCACCAGGCCCTTGGCCAGCGCCGGGTCGCCGATCTGTTCGCAGATCGCCACCGATTCGCCCAGCGCCACCAGGCGGGCGAGGTAGCCCTCGTAAGCGTGCACGGGGACGCCGGCCATCGGGATCGGCGCGCCGCCCGAACTGCCGCGCTGGGTCAGCGTGATGTCGAGTAATCGTGCGGCCTTGCGTGCATCGTCGTAGAACAACTCATAGAAGTCGCCCATCCGGAAGAACAGAAGCAGGTCCGGGTACTCCGCCTTGGCGGCGAAGAACTGCCTCATCAGGGGCGTGTGTTCCGATTTGTCTTTGCTCACGAGACCAGCAGGGAAGGGGAGGCAAAAGGACGCTGATTGTAGCCGCAGGCTGCAGGGGCACCGGACAGTCTCGATGGGCCTGATCATGCTTTTCGGTGTCCGCTGTATGGAAACGACATCCGGCGCGAGGGTGTGCGGCGTAATCGAGGTTCCGCACGATCGTTCGAAAAATCAGTGGGTTATCCGTGCCAAAGTGATGGCCTGCGTATCGACGCAGTGCAGAATGCTGTTTCGTGAAGGGGAGTGTTAATTTCGCGTTGGCGCAAGGGGGACTTGCGTTTCTTCGCTGGCGGTAGCGCCGCCCATCACATCGACATTGCTGCAAGCACCCGTCGTCAGAACATGACCCTTGGGAGGGGAGAACATGGTCAAGGCATCGCCCAGGCATAAAGCGCTTTCGCTCGCCGTTTTCGGCGCGCTATGCGCAACTTCGCAGGCTCACGCGCAGCAAGCCGCCGCGCCCGCCGCCGAAGAGGAGCCCACCACGCTGGCGACCATGACGGTCACCGCGCAGAAGCGCGAGGAGGCGATGCAGGACGTGCCGATCGCGGTGACCGCGATATCCGAGCAGTTGCTGCAGGACACCGGCGTCCGCGACATCAAGGACCTGCAGGTCCTGGTGCCCGGCATGACGGTGACCAGCACGCAGAGCGAGGCCATCACCACCGCGCGCATCCGCGGCATCGGCACCGTCGGCGACAACGTGGGCCTGGAGTCCTCGGTCGGCGTGGTGATCGACGGCGTCTACCGCCCGCGCAACAGCGTGGGCTTCGGCGATCTCGGCCAGCTCGAGCGCATCGAAGTCCTGAAGGGCCCGCAGGGCACGGTGTTCGGCAAGAACACCTCGGCCGGCGTCATCAACGTGGTGACCCGCCGTCCGAGCTACACCCAGAGCGCCGAGGGCGAGGTGACCGTGGGCAACTACGGTTCCATGGGTGTGTCCGGCAGCTACAACGACGCGCTGGGCGATGCGGGCGCGTTCAACATCTATGCCGCCAAGCGCAAGCGCGATGGCTGGATGGACGTGCGTACCGGCAACGGGCCGCGCCAGGAAACCGACGATTACGACCAGGACTTCCACACGGTGCGCGGCAAGCTGCTGTTGGAGCCGAGCGAGAACCTCGACATCCTGGTGGCCGGCGACTACACCAGCCGCGAAGAGAACTGCTGCACCGCCGTGCAGACCACCGTGGGCGCCACGGCCGCGATCCTCAATGCATTGGCGGGCGGGCGGGCCGTCGCCGCACCTGGCGACGATCCGTTCGATCGCGTGGCCTACAGCAACCGTCCGACCACGCAGGACATCAAGGACAGCGGCGTCTCGGTGGAGGTCAACTGGGACTCGCCGTGGTTCGGCAATGCGACGCTGACCTCGATCACGGCCCAGCGCAAGTGGGAGACCATCAACGGCCTGGACTACGATTTCAGCACGGCCGACATCCTGTATCGCAACGCGGACGAGGATGAGTCCTTCACCGGGTTCGACACCTTCAGCCAGGAGTTCCGCCTGACCGGTTCGACGGACCGCATCGATTGGATGGTGGGTGCGTTCTATTCCGACGAAGACCTGGACCGCACCGAGACCTACCGCATCGGTCCGCATTACGAGCCCTACCTGTCGGTGGCGCTGCTGTCGATCATCAACCCCGCACTGGGCGCATCGCCGACCGCGCCGCTGTTCCTGTCGCAGGCCACTGGCCGTCCGTTCGGCACCGTATTCGCTGGGTTGGGTGCGCTCGACACCTACAAGCAGAATGCCAAGAGCACGGCGTTGTTCACCAACAACACCTGGCATGCCACCGACGCCCTGGATATCACCGTGGGCCTGCGCTACACGCGGGAAAAGAAGAGTCTGGTCTCCAACTACAGCAACCCCAATGGTGGCGCCGGCTGCGGTGCGATGCTCGCCAACCCCGCGCAGGTCGTCGCGGCCCTGGTGGCCCGCGGATTGACCGTAGCGCAGGCGTCGGCGGCGGCGCCCACGGTGGTCGGCTATGGCTGCCTGCCCTGGGCCAACCCGCTGCACAACGCGCCCACGCGCGACACCGTCCAGGACCGCGAAGAGAAGGAGTGGTCGGGCACGGTGAAGGCGGCTTACCGCTGGAACGAGAACATCATGACCTACGCCTCGTTCGCGCGCGGCTACAAGGGGGGTGGTTTCAACCTCGACCGCGTGCAGTCCTCCAACGGCCTTTCCAGTGGCGGTACCGGCATCCTGCCCGTGCTAGACACCTCGTTCCCGGGCGAGTTCGTCGACAGCTACGAGCTGGGCACGAAGACCACGTGGCTGGACGGCAACCTGCTGCTGAACGCCACGCTGTTCCACCAGAAGTACGAGGATTTCCAGCTCAACAGCTTCCTGGGCACCAGCTTCGTGGTGCGTTCGATTCCGGAAGTCACCTCGCAGGGCCTGGATGCGGAACTGCTGTGGCAGCCGCGTTCGATCAAGGGCCTGATGTTCCAGAGCGGCCTGATGTACGCCGACACCAAGTACGGCGACGACATCCCCGGCGGTGATTTCGTGGCGCCGACCGGTGCGCTGTACAAGTTGCCGGGCGCGCAGATGAGTTTCGCGCCGAAGTGGTCCGGCTCCGCGTCCGTGACGTACGAGTGGGACGTGGGCAGCCTGATGGCGCGCTTCAATATCGGCGCCAAGTACGTGTCCAAGTACAACACCGGCTCCGACCTGGATCCGGAGAAGATGCAGGACGCCTACGCCGTGGCCAATGCGCGTTTCGGCATCGGCGCGCAGGACCAGCGCTGGATGCTGGAATTCTGGGGCACCAACATCACCGACGAGGACTACGTGCAGGTCGGTTTCGATGGCCCGCTGCAGAACGTGTCGCCGGCACCCAACAATCCCTTCAACACCTTCAACGCCTTCCTGGGCGCGCCCCGCATGTACGGGGTGACCCTGCGCGTCCGCTACTGATCCCCCTTCGCTGATCGTGGCGAGCGGCCCGCCCCCTGGCGGGCCGTTTTCTTTCTGAAGCCTGGAACGACGCGACAGTCGGTGGGCAAATGGGCTACAACACGCATGCCCCCACCATCAGGAACCCCAATGTCCGCTCCCCCGGATGATGAGCTGCGTGTCCTCGCCCAGGCATTGGGCGATCGATTGCGCCAGGCGCGCGACCATCTGGTCACGGCAGAGAGCTGCACGGGTGGCTGGATCGCCAAATGCGTCACCGACATCGCGGGATCTTCGGACTGGTTCGACTGCGGCATGGCCGCCTACAGTTACGAAGCCAAGCAGGCGCTGCTCGGCGTGCAACCACAGACGCTCGAGACGCATGGCGCGGTCAGCCGGGAAACGGTCATCGAAATGGTGTCCGGCGCATTGGTCAACTCCGGTGCCAGCATCGCGGTGGCGGTGACCGGCATCGCAGGGCCCGGAGGCGGCAGTTCCGACAAGCCGGTGGGCACGGTATGGATCGGCTGGAAGCGCCGCGGCGGCTACGCGCGCGCGGAGATGTTCCAGTTCGCGGGCGATCGCGAAGCGGTACGGCGGCAGACGGTAGCGGCCGCACTGAAAGGGCTGGAGTCGCTGTGAGCGGCGCGGCGCGGCAGGGAGCGGACGCATGATGTGGGAGACGCTTGGCACCGTGCGCGATCTGGGTCGGCTTCAGGACATCGCATCTGTCCTGATCCGGTGGGGCTTCGGCGACGTGGTCAAGCGCATGGGCATGGCCGGGGTGCTGGAGAAGGCCGGCCGGCTGTTGCACTGGCAGGCGGTGGAGGAAGGGCGCCTGCGCATGGACGTGCCGACGCGCCTGCGTTGCACCCTGCAGGATCTGGGGCCGACGTTCGTCAAGCTCGGCCAGGTGCTGGCCACCCGAGTGGACCTGCTTTCGCCAGTCTGGATCGACGAGCTCGGCAAGTTGCAGAATGCCGTGCCCGCGCTGCCCTGGGACGGGGTGCTTCCCCAATTGCGCGAGGATCTGGGTGCCGAACCCGAAGCAGTGTTCGCGCGCGTGGAACATGAGCCGCTGGCGGCCGCCTCACTGGCGCAGGCGCATCGCGCCTGGCTGGCCGATGGCAGCGCCGTCGTCCTGAAGATCCGCCGCCCCGGCATCCGCGACACGGTCGAGGCCGACCTGCGGCTGCTGAAGCACTTGGCGGTGATCGTCGAGAAGAATCTGCCGGAACTGCGCCGTTACCATCCGCAGCGCATCGTCCAGCAGTTCAGCGCGTCGCTGCGCCGCGAACTCGACTTCGCCGCCGAGTGCCGCAATGCGGAGCGGATCGCGCACAACTTCGCCGGCCGCGACGACATCGTCATCCCGCGGGTGTACTGGCAATGGACCTGCGAGCGGCTCAACGTGCAGGAGTGCCTGGAGGGCGTGCCCGGGCGCGACCTCGCCGCCGTCGATGCGATGGGGCTGGACCGTGCGCAGCTGGCGCGCACGGGCGCGGGCCTGGTGCTGAAGATGGTGCTTGAGGACGGCTTCTTCCATGCCGACCCGCACCCGGGCAACATTTTCTACATGCCGGATGGCGCGATCGGCGTGATCGATTTCGGCATGGTGGGACGGGTCACCGAGCAGCGGCGGTTCCAGATCGTGCGCCTGCTGCACGGGCTGGTGGTCCACGACTCGGCCGCCGTAGCCGAGGTGCTGGCGGACTGGACCGAGGAGAACAACGATATCGATGAACTGCGGTTGCAGGAGTCGGCCGACGTCTTCGTCGATCAGTACCGCGGGGTTCCGCTCAAGGACCTGCGGATGGGCGCCATGCTGGGCGATGTCACGGCGATGCTGCGCGAGCACGGTCTCAGCCTGCCGGCCGACCTGGCGCTGATGATCAAGGCATTCCTCACCCTGGAGGGCATGGGGCGGCAGCTGGATCCGGATTTCGACATGGCCAGCGAGGCGCGCCCCTACCTGGAGCGCGCGATGCTGGAGCGCTTCGCCCCGGATGTACTGGTCCGGCGCGGGCGCCGCACGCTCTCCGGCCTGGTCGACCTGCTGCGCGACATGCCGCGCGACGTCCACCGCCTGCTGCAGTCGGCCCGGCGCGGCAAGCTGCAGATGCATATCGAGGTCGATACGCTCAGGGCCTTCGGGGAACAGGTGGACCGCGCCGCCAACCGGTTGACGATGGGCATCATCACGGCGGCGCTGGTGATCGGCTCCTCGATCGTGATGAACAGCGTGGGCGGAGGGGTTTCCAACCGCTGGCTGATGGCCCTGGGAGTGCTGGGCTTCATCGGTGCCGCGCTCTGCGGGGTCTGGATCCTGTTCTCAATCTGGCGCAGCGGCCGGCGCTAGCGCCTCCCCTTGCCAACGCGGGCCGTTAGTAGTATTAATACTAACCATGGATCTGACCGACACCCAGCTCGCCATCCTTGCCCTGATCGCCGAACGGCTGAAGGCCGAGGGCATGCCGCCTTCGCAGGCCGAAATCGCCAAAGCCTTCGGTTTCAAGGGGGTGCGGGCTGCCCAATACCACCTCGAGGCATTGGAGCAGGCGGGCGCGATCGAGCGTGTGCCGGGTCGTGCGCGGGGCATCCGGGTCCTCAAGGCACCGCCATCGCCCCAGCCCGACCTGGCGTTCCCGGTGGCCGCCAACGACGAAGGCCTGCGCCTGCCCGTACTCGGGCAGGTGGCCGCCGGTGCCCCGATCGGAGCCGATGCCGACCATCACGACTATGTCCTGCTTGACCGCGCGTTCTTCGCCCCCGCGCCGGATTACCTGTTGAAGGTGAAGGGCGATTCGATGCGCGATGAAGGCATCTTCGACGGCGACCTGATTGGCGTGCACCGCACGCGCGATGCCCGTTCCGGCCAGATCGTGGTGGCGCGCATCGATGACGCCATCACCGTCAAGCTGCTGAAGATCGGCAAGGATCGCATCCGCCTGCTGCCCCGCAACCCCGATTACGCCCCCATCGAAGTGTTGCCGGACCAGGACTTCGCGATCGAGGGCCTTTACTGCGGCTTGGTGAGGCCCAACCGGTGAGTGCATGGGTTTCTTCGGGTCTTCCCTGTGCCGTTACGCGGCAATCCCCGACCCATGCATGCGGCAGCCGCCGATCCGCGGCGCCCGTGTCGACGATTAATTTCTTCCATGCCCGCTCCGTCGCAGCCTGTGCGATAGACGCCCTCCACACTGATCGCACCTGAAAACATTGACTAGGACCACGACGATGGACGAGAACAAGAAGCGAGCCCTTTCCGCCGCCCTGACCCAGATCGAGCGCCAGTTCGGCAAGGGCTCTGTGATGCGCATGGGCGACCGGGTCATCGAACCCGTGGAAATCATCCCCACCGGCTCTTTGATGCTGGATATCGCCCTGGGCATCGGCGGCTTGCCGCGCGGTCGGGTTGTGGAAATCTATGGTCCGGAATCTTCGGGCAAGACCACGCTGACCCTGCAGGCCATCGCCCAGTGCCAGAAGCAGGGCGGCACCGCGGCCTTCATCGATGCCGAGCACGCACTCGACCCGATCTATGCCGCCAAGCTGGGCGTGAACGTGGACGATCTGCTGCTGTCCCAACCGGACACCGGCGAGCAGGCGCTTGAAATCGCCGACATGCTGGTGCGTTCCGGTTCCATCGATATCGTGGTCATCGACTCCGTGGCGGCGCTGACGCCGAAGGCGGAAATCGAGGGCGAGATGGGCGACCAGCTGCCGGGCCTGCAGGCGCGCCTGATGAGCCAGGCCCTGCGCAAGCTCACCGGCAACATCAAGCGCTCCAATACCACCGTCATCTTCATCAACCAGTTGCGCATGAAGATCGGCGTGATGATGCCCGGCCAGAGCCCCGAAACCACCACCGGCGGCAACGCGCTCAAGTTCTACGCCTCGGTGCGCCTGGACAT
>JACZCZ010037891.1_pt1 | contig 14753 bp, 12 predicted proteins | sample 8641811 | NCBI WGS metagenome assembly JACZCZ01 (sample SAMN15324610, study PRJNA640507) | soil metagenome | isolation source: intercropping peanut in the first line | place: China: Luxin town, Laibin City, Guangxi Province | collected 2019-07-25 | depth 10cm m | reverse complement strand
GCATTCGAAGCACATGCTATTGATTATCTGTTGAAACCATTTAATAAAGAGCGTTTTGACAAAGCCATGCAAAAGTGGTTTCAGCAACGCGGCACCGGCACGCCTTCAACTTCAGATAAGAGTACACAAACTGTTATTCAGGAAGAGATTCGACAGCCAGAAGAGCGTAATCGCATTGTAGTAAGAGAAGGCGGTAACATCAGGATCATTCCCGTACATGAGATCCAATACATTGAAGCGTATGATGATTATGTCAAGATCTTCACACAGAAGGAAATGTTCTTAAAGAAAAAGACATTGAGCTTCTATGAGACGTCACTTGACAATGCGCAATTCGTTCGGGTGCATCGCTCATACCTGTTGCAATTAAATCAGCTTACGCGGATCGAACCTCTTGAAAAAGATTCACATGTTGCATTGCTCAAGAGTGGTGTTCGCGTTCCACTCAGCAAGACAGGATATACGAAATTGAAATCAGTGCTGGGGCTGTGATTGAATTATCGGCGTAGTGATCGATACCATGTTCTTTTTCAAACTTAGCCGAGCCAGAAACGCGCTTATAATCATCAATACTCCACCCGTAACCATTGCCGCCCCGGGAAATTTCACGGGAGCACTGTCACTAATATAAAACTCGAAGATGGCAGTCATCATGATCGGACCGAATACATTGGTTAAGCTGATAAGACTGGTCAACGCACCCTGAAGTTCCCCTTGTTCGGTCGGTGGCACTTGAGTTGACATGATACCCTGAAGCGCAGGGCCAGCGATCCCGCCTGCACAATAAGGAACAATAAATGCATACATCATCCATCCTTTGGATGCGAACGCAAAAAGAAAAAAGCCGAGAGCATAAAGCGACAATCCAATGTACACGCTACGTATCTGCCCGAGTTTGGGCATGATAAAACGAATAAGCCATCCCTGTACAACTGCAACACACACTCCCACAACGGCTAACGATAATCCAATCTGCCAATCATCCCACCTGAATTTTGCGATAGTATAAAATCCCCATACACTCTGAACTGCGTGAGCCGCGAGATAGATCAGTACAACTGATGCAACAAGCCCGAGGATAACATTGTATTTAAGGAAAAATTTCAGAGTGCCTAGCGGGTTAGCACGCTTCCATTCGAACTTGCGTCTGTTTTCCTTTTTCAGCGATTCTGGCAATACAAAAAATCCGTAGAGCCAGTTAAGCAATGACAATACTGCCGCACCTGCAAACGGCGCACGCGTCCCCCATTCAGCAAGCAAACCCCCAAGGGCAGGACCAATAACAAAACCAAGTCCGAATGCGGCGCCAACTATTCCAAAATTTTGTGAGCGCTTTTCAGGTTCACTAATGTCAGCAATGTAAGCCATACCCGTAGTGAAACTTGCACCCATGATTCCCGCTACAATTCGTCCGACAAAAAGCCATTGGATCGTCGGCGCAAAAATCAGGAAGATGTAATCGACTCCAAAACCAAACAACGACGCGAGAAGGACCGGACGTCGCCCATAACGATCACTAAGGTTGCCCAGCAGTGGAGAAAAAAGGAACTGCATGATTCCAAACACTGCAACAAGCCATCCTGAATAACCTGCAGTAAGCTCCGGTTCTGTGTTGAGCAAACCGCCCAAAAGACGTGGCATTACAGGAATTATAATTCCAATACCTATGACATCGATCAGTAGTGTAACAAAAATAAACCCTAACGCTGCGTTCTTTTTACCGGCCATAGTCCACCAAATTATGTTGTAAAATAAAGCTATTTTAGGTTCACTATTTCACAACCCCAAAACATAAAAGTTATGTTCGAATTGATAAAACCCATTCTCGAAGAAAGTCAGCAAAGTAAAAAGGGAATCACCTTCTATGTCAACGGCACCACTGTCATCGGTTATGTTACAAAGATCATCGGAGATAAAGCCGTTGAAGCTAAAAATCAGCGAAGCAGCAAAGTGTTGATCGCCATTGATCGGATCGATGCTCTAGAAATTGCATGACTTCATTGAAAGGCTCATGCTTAGAAGGATTGACGATTTAAAATTGATGGTAGCAATGTTTGAGCGGAGCATTTGCTGACAAAAATCTCCTTCAGTTGTGACAAAAATCGCGATTGTTTATTCACGATTATTCTAACATTTTTGAGGATAGATAGCCTGCACTAACCTCTTGAACTTATGGAAGTCCTGATCTTCTTTGCCGTCCTCGCAATCATCGTCGTTCCTATAATCATTCTCATTGTTGTTTCTTCTTTAAAAAGCGATCTACGTACGCGCTTTAATCTGCTGGATTCGGAAATACAATCGCTTAAAGGCGAGCTGCGCGACTTCCGTGAAATGAAAACCGTCAGCCCTCAGGTTGAAAAAATAAAACCTCAGGAAACAGTAATACCTCACAAAGCACCAGTTATTCAACAGCCGCCTGTTGAGAAGAAGGAGATTGAAGAACCTGTCGAGCGGCCACCTGTAATTGTACCGCCAGTAGTTGTACCAACCCCAATCGAAGTAAAACCTAAAGAGGAAGTAAAAGAACCGATCGAAACTCTGGCCGATATTGTTGCCTCGGCAAGAAAACAAACTCCGCCACCAGTTACGCTCAAACCAGTAGAACCGCCAAAGCCCGGCTTCTTCGAACGCAATCCTGATCTCGAAAAATTCATTGGTGAAAATCTTGCGAACAAGATCGGTATCGGCGTGCTGGTGCTGGGTATTGGATTTTTTGTGAAGTATGCGATTGATCAACAATGGATCGGTGAGATCGGACGTGTGTTCATTGGCATCATCTGCGGAGGAATTTTATTGGGAACCGCACATAGACTGAGAAAGAAGTTCACTGCGTTTAGTTCTGTGTTGGTAGGTGGAGGTATCGCTGTTCTTTATCTAACGATCTATATCGCCTTCCACGACTACAAGATATTCAATCAACCGACTGCTTTCATTCTGATGCTCGTTATCACAGGGTTTGCGGTCGTACTTTCACTCAGCTATAATCGAATTGAACTCGCGATACTTTCTATATTGGGCGGCTTCGCTTCTCCATTCATGGTAAGTACAGGAGAAGGCAACTACATCATACTCTTCTCTTACGTATTGATCCTTGATGTGGGAATGTTAGTACTGGCATACTTTAAAAAATGGAATCCTGTAAACATCGTCGCGTACGCATTCACACTGATCCTGTTTGGCAGCTGGCTGGGTAACAGATTTGACGGAAACGACGGATCAATGATCGTAGGCGCCATCATCTTCGCCACGCTATTTTACTTTGTATTCTTCGGCATGAATATCATCAACAACCTCAAGGAACGCACGAAGTTCAAGGCTCTCGAAATCTCTATGCTGTTAAGTAACACGTTCTTTTACTATGGCGCAGGCATTACGATCCTCAACAATGACCTCGGCAAAGAGTTTCAGGGATTGTTCACGGCATCTCTGGGTGTGTTCAACTTTATCTTCGCGTATCTCCTGTATCGAAACAAAAGTGTTGATAAAAATCTTGTGTTCATGCTGATCGGACTTGTGCTCACGTTCATCAGCCTCGCTGCCCCCGTACAACTGGAAGGAAACTACATCACGTTGTTCTGGGCTGCTGAAACCGTATTGTTGCTTTGGTTGTCGCAGAAATCTGGAATACGTCTGATGAAACTCGCCTCTCTTATCCTGATGGTGCTGATGATCATCAGTCTCATCATGGATTGGCAACAGATCTATTTTGATTCCGGTAGCGATCTCACCATCGTCCTCAATAAGGGATACATCACCGGATTATTTGCGTTAGCATCCATCGCACTAACTCTGAAATTAATTAAAAATGAAACCTCCGAAGATCAGGAACAAGTGAGGGTCTATCGGAATCTCCTGACAGTAGCTGGTGTGGTGATCTTGTACACGTCACAATTACTCGAGCTTCGTCATCAGTTGTTTATATATGGTTTCGGATTCTCGACAGAAAATATCATCATCGGCACTTACAACATGTTGTTCATCCTTTGCCTTGTGCTGGCTGAGAAAAAACTGGTTAAAGATGAGATGATCAGAATTGTTTTTGCTCTGTTTGGCATCTGCGCTCTCGCCTTGTACGCACTTTTCTACCATCAGCAGGCGATTTTAGTACGAAACGATTTTGTTCTCCACAATGCCCCGGCAACCGGATTTATATTCCATTATCTGCTCATGGCATTACTCATGGCAATTGCTTTGATCACGTTGAAAAAAGTACAAAAGCTTAAAGAACTCAACGAGCAAACCGGGAACGCATATTCGTGGGTCTACGTGTTTTTCTTTGTCTTCATCGCGAGCGCCGAACTTGATCACTTCGTAGTTGTGGTTGCTGGCGCCACAGACAGCACAATTGATCATATCCTGACGCAAAATCATAAAATAGGATATCCAATACTTTGGGGACTCGCTTCGTTCTTAATCATCTACCTTGGATTGCAGATGAAGAAAAAACACCTGAGGATCATTTCACTCACGTTGTTTCTTATCACACTCCTGAAACTTTTTATTGTCGACATCAGGGGAATCTCAGAAGGTGGAAAAATTGCTGCTTTCATTTCGCTGGGCATTCTGCTCCTCGTTGTTTCGTTTATGTATCAGCGATTGAAAAAATTGTTACTTGCCGATGAGGCGACACCAAATGAAAATGAACAAACAGTAATTGAATGAGAAATTTTGTTTTACTCTTTGTGGTCCTAATCCTTGCCAGCGTGTGTCAGGCACAAGAGTTCGTTGGCGAATCTCAACTACCAAAGGTTGAGACTGATGGATTTTATCGTATCGCCATCTCTCCGGACATGACAACGCATCTCAATGATAACTTCACTAATGTGCGGATCATTGATTCAAAAGGTGTGGAAGTACCATATCTGTTTCAAGTAGAAAAGCCGTCGCACTACACAATGAAATTCAAGACATACAAAATTGTCGAGAAGACATTGACTAAGAATTGCTGCACGACGCTGGTGCTTGAGAATAGTGATAGTGAACCCATCAACAATATAAGTCTGTCGATAAAAAATGCGGATGTCACGAAACAAGCAACGTTGCTTGGGAGCGACGATAAGACAAACTGGTTTGCACTCAAAGAATCGTTTTCTTTTGCACCCATCAACAATCGTCAGGAGATTTCAGAAGTAAGGATAGTTGATTTCCCCCTAAGTAATTATGTTTATTATAAACTCCAGATTGATGACTCCACCAACGCGCCAATAAACATTTTGAGTGCAGGTTTTTTTGAAGTTTCGTCCGAATCAGGAAAATTCACTGAGCTACCCATCAACATCACGAGCAGCGACAGCGCTCACCAAAAACGTACTTACATAAAAATCCGGCTCGATACAACACACGTAGTCGATAAGATCAGTTTAAAAATGAAAGGAGCACCTTACTTCCTGCGTCAGGCATCAGTCAATGAGGAGAAAACAAGACAGAAGAACAAAGGTGAGCTTGAATTGTGGCTGGACGAATTCGCGACATTCGAATTATCATCAAAGGGTATTTCAGTAATAGATGTACCGAACACAAAGATCAAAGAGCTGCTTGTTGTTATTGAAAATGATGACAATCCGCCTCTACAGGTCGATGAGGTTAAAATATTTCAATTGAACAGATATCTGACTGCTTATCTTAAGAAGAACGAAACACACACTGTAAAACTAGGTAGTATCGATCTTCGTGCACCGGTTTACGACATCGCATATTTCAAAGACAGCATACCCCAAAACATTACGACCCTAAGCGCTGGAACATTCTTAATGGCTGATCAGGTTTCGCAAGCAGGGTCCACTATTATATTTTCCAGCAGATGGATCATTTGGGTCGCTATCGTAGTCGTAATCATTGTGCTTGGATTTATGGCGTTGAAAATGATCAACGAAACAAGCGAGAAAAAAAGTTGATCAGTGGAATTCGATCAACGCACCCATTGATCGCATCAGAGAAAGTTTTTCTATCAGCAGGGATTTATTCTTCAGGATCACCTCGACCTTAAGGACACATCGATCAGCAAAATCCTGCTGATTAATTTTGAGATCAAGATCTTTGACCACCCTCATGATCTCTGGCGTTGCACTATAATCATACCTGATCTCGAGAGCTGCTGTCACATCGCGCTCTATGCTACCAGCCTTATCAAGCGCATCACTTGCCGCAGTTTTATAAGCTCCAATCAGTCCTCCGACGCCAAGCTTCGTACCACCGAAATAACGAACCACAACAACAAGAACATTTGTAAGATCACGTGATCGTATTTGTCCAAGAATAGGATCTCCTGCTGAGTGATTTGGCTCACCATCATCAAACGCCCTGAATTGCTTTTTCTCTGCTCCTAACGTCCAGGCAAAACAATGATGTCGCGCGTCGAAGTATTTCTTCTTAAGTGATTCGATTGCAGCTTTAATTTCCACATCCGTCGAAACCGGGAACACAAAAGCCAAAAAGCGGCTGCCTTTCTCCTTATATATAGAGTCAGCAGGTAGCAAAACTGTCCGGAAAGAGTACACTTCCATGTAACGAAGAGCTGAAAACTGGTGTCAAAGGGGCGAATATCACCGATTTTACAAAATTTTACACCACCTCACGCAACCCGTGCGGTAAGGTTTCAGTCTATAAAAACATAACCAATCTTCTCCTTCTATGAAACACGTATTAGCTGCCGTATTCGTGCTCGCATTTATAAGCACTAGTGTCTTCGCACAAAGTCGCGAGACCCGCAACGTCAATACATTTACAAAAATATCCTTCCGTGTACCGGGCAAGCTTTATCTCCGGCAAGGCGCCACTCAAAAAGTTGAGATCGAAGGAGCCAAAGATGTGATCCGTGAAATTGAAACTGAAGTCGATGGATCGAAGTTGATCATTGGCAAAGAAGGAAAATGGTTTGACTGGAATTGGAATGATAATGATCGCATCAATGTATATATCACCGTAAAAGATCTTGAAGCGGTAAGTGTAGCAGGTTCTGGTGATTTGATCGCCGAAACTAAGATCGTCAGCAACAATCTTGATCTGAATGTAAGTGGATCAGGTTCGTTGAAAATGGATGTCGAAGTTAGTGGTGATCTTGAAGCAGATGTTTCCGGATCAGGCGATATCGATGTAAAAGGAAAGTGCCGCGATTTTAACAGCAATGTAAGCGGCTCCGGTAAAGTGCAGATGAATGTTACCATCAATGATCTCGCTGACTTCGGTGTATCAGGCTCTGGTAAAATCTATGCAAGCGGAAGTGCATCCCGCGTAAAAACTTCCATCAGTGGTTCCGGCAAAGTACTCGCCGCCGACCTTCAGGCAAATAGTTGTGAAGTAAGGATCTCCGGATCAGGTGACGTAGAGATCAATGTAAAAGATGAGCTTGACGCCAATATTTCCGGAAGTGGTTCTGTAAGTTACAGAGGAAACCCAGGCAAGGTCAACAGCCATGCATCAGGGAGCGGCAGGATCAGTAAGATGTAAAATTCAAACTATCAGGATATAGAACGGGGTCTCATCAGGGACCCTTTTTCTTTTAGAGAAACATTGAATATTGTCAAATTGAAAGATTGAAAAATTAAAGACAGAAGAGTTAACGCATTTCAATCTTCCAATCTTTCAATATTTCAATTTTTCAATCTAACTTCCATGGCACGCAATTTTTAACGCTAAAGAAATTTGTTCTATGGACTTCAATGTCGACATCGAAATAGGCTTTCGTCTTCTTCTTTCTTTTCTGATTGGTTCAGCGATCGGTATAGAGCGAGAATATAGAAGCAAAGCGGCGGGACTTAGAACGATGATCGTAATCTGTCTTGGATCAACGATCTTTACAGAGATCTCAATGAGTGTTGGAGGTTCGTCACCAGATCGCATCGCTTCCAATATTATCACCGGCATCGGATTCCTTGGAGCTGGTGTGATCTTCAAAGATGGATTAACGATAAGCGGGATCACCACAGCAACAACAATCTGGATTGCCGCGGCTCTCGGAATGGCTGTTGGTGCTGGTGAATATTTCATCGCAACAATAGGTTCCGTTGTCGTACTTATTGTATTGACTCTCTTCGAACCATTTAAAGAATGGATCACCCGCATGCACCAGGCTCGCACGTACAAAATGAAATTTACCGACGCCCACTTCAGTGCTGACCTGGATGCAGAGATTAAAAAATTAAAACTTGTTTGCCACAAAGAGCGAGATATGAAAGATCAATCCGATACAGTGATTGTTTATGAAATCGCGGGGAGTGAGAAGAAGCTGGATGAACTCAATACTTTTCTAAAACGAGATCAGCGGGTGAAATCGTACGAGTATTAAATTCCAAATTCCAAGCTCCAAATTCCAAACTAAACGCAAGACTGTCTAACCTTGAAGTTCCAGCATATTATCAAATTACTTAAATCCTAAACCTCAAAATCTCCGCATTCATTGGAATTTGGATTTTGGAGCTTGGAATTTTTAAAGCTACTTCAATTCAGTTCCGCTATCGGCCACCCTTGACTATCCCATCTAAGCTCAGATATCTTCAACTTTGGTTTCCCTTCATCACTCATGTCATAACCGTGAAAAACCAGGTAGTCTTTGTTGTCAAATGTATAAACTGAGTTATGTCCAACGCCCGGCCATTGCTCATTGCCTTTTAGAAGAATTGTTCCTCCTCCCTGATCCATTCGTTTTCCTTCTTTATCGAGATAAGGTCCTTGAATTTTTTCAGAACGACCTACAACAATTTTATAAGTACTCTCTTTTCCACGGCAGCAAAAATCGAATGAGACAAAGAGATAATAGTATGAGTTCTTTTTAAAAATGAATGGAGCTTCTACAGAACCATCACCGGGATTTTCGTCTTCTACTTTAAAATCACGATCGCGTTTTGAAACAGTAAACCAGCTTTCCGGTTGGGCAACACGAAGTAAATCGCTATTTAATTTTACGAGCTTCATGCCGCTCCAGAAAGATCCAAACACTAACCACGGCTGTTGTTGATCGTCCCATGCGAGATTAGGGTCGATAGCATTCCAAAGATCCCGCCCCGGAACCGATTGGATAACTTTACCATGGTCGGTCCATTTGAAATCTTTATGCTCCGGATTTAATGATCTATTGGTTGCTACACCAATGCAGGAGGTATTCTTTCCAAAAGCAGAAACGGAATAGTACAGGTAATACAACCCATTATGAAAAGAAATATCAGGCGCCCAGATGTGTCCCTTGAAACCAGGAATTGTTTCAACTGCCCATGCAGGCGCCTGACTGAATACAGGCTTCTCTTTTTTCCAATTCTTCATGTCCGAAGATGAAAAAACAGAAATGCCATTTCCCGTGCAGAACAAAGAATAGACACTTCCCTCTTTGATCATCACAGGATCATGAACCCGGATGTTTGACGATGTCTCTTGCGAATAACAATTGACAACCACCGCTAATACCACGATGACACAAAGTAAACGCATTACTGTACTTTTATCTTAAGAATAGAAAATGAATTCGGCGCCAAAGGAACTGATGCTTTCTTTCCTTTCAAAGCAAAGTCCAGTTCCGTTGGACTGATCAGCTGTGGTTTATCAAATGAATTAACAGCGTCAAGCTGATCACTCTTCAAAAGAACAAGCTTCGCTTTTGCATTTAATTTCTTCGAGCTTTCAATTACAACTTCAGCAGTCTGCGCTTTGTCAGTTGTATTCACAAGCTTTACAATGATCTCCTTTGAATTTTTATCCCAGACAGATGAACCGTAAAGTCCGTTTTGTCCGGTAAGATTTGCATTCTGATAAGTCAATGGGATGATGTTTGTTCCCTTGTTCACTGAGTAAAGTTTTTGAACATAATAGTTTGGCGTGCCATATGACGCGAGGTTATCAAACCAGATCAGATCGGGTGTCCACTGCCAGCCTTCCGCATGAGCAAACAAAGGTGCATATGAAGCCATGTGAACAACATCAGCATTGCGTTCAAGCCCAGTCATGAACGCCGCTTCGGATAAGGCGCACTTCCAATTGTTTTTGTTATCAGGGCTCACCGTTGCTACACTTTGAGCGGCGTACTCACCAGCAAATATCTTTGGTCCTTTGCGATCGTAGTTATCATAACGATTTGCGTTTTGAAGGAACCAATCAGGAACCCGGTAGTAATGTTCATCGATGATATCAACATTCATACTTCGTAAAACCGGATTGAGATACTTAAAATGATCATCATCTGGTCCGGGACCAGCACTTGTCACTAATCTCACGTTCGGATATTTTTCTTTGATCGCTTTTGAGAAAATTTTCAAACGTTCTACATACTGCGGACCCCATTGTTCATTACCAACACCTAGAAGTTTCAGATTGAATGGAGCAGGATGACCAAGATCAGCTCTCACCTTTCCCCATTTTGTATCCGTTGATCCATTGGCAAACTCTATCAAGTCCAACGCATCCTGCAGATACGGATCGAGTGGGTCGAGCGGACCACCTTCTGCAGTATTGAATTGTCACGCCATTCCGCAATTAAGGATTGGGAGTGGTTCGGCACGGATGTCTTCCGCAAGCTGGAAGTATTCAAAGAAGCCAAGCCCGAATGATTGAAAATAATCCGGTGCAGGGCGATGTTTAAATTCAGTATTCCAACGATTGACGATCAATTCTCGATCTTCAATTTTACCAATCGTCTTTTTCCATTGATAGCGTGTATCCAACTCACGTCCTTCAACAATGCATCCTCCGGGAAAACGCAGGAAGCCGGGCTTCATATCAGCAAGTAACTGCACAAGATCGGCACGCATTCCACCGGCACGATTTTTCCAGGTATCTCCGGGAAATAATGAGATCATGTCGATATCAATCAACCCTTTGCCTTCGAAGATAATGTTGAGCTTCCCTTTTTGATCAGTAGCAGAAGATGTGAATGATCCTTTATATTGTTTCCAACCGCTTCCTTCAGTTTTGATCGTAGTTTGTCCAACAACTTTTCCCGTTGCATCAAGAAGTTCAGCACGGACCGAAACATTTCCTTCAACAACGTTCATCCAAAACGAAAGATCATAACGATTGTCTTTCTTGATACCCATTCCGCGAAAACCTTCATTGGTAAATCCATAGGTTCCGGAATTTGAATTGACTGTTATTCTGGCAAAGCGTGGATTCATATCATTTTGTGCTCCACGATTTAAAATGAGAATTCCACCTGTCGCGTCTCCTTGTTTGATCTCCTTCCATCCCATCAAAGGAGCCTGGAATTCGAAAGACCGATTCTTTACCAGTTCGGCATAGATTCCACCATCAGCTCCAAAGTTGATATCTTCAAAGAAGACGCCCCACATTGTTGGTTGTACATCGCCTTTGAGTTGATCTGCTTTTACTGTGATGATTTGAGATTGAGCATTTACTGTAAGTACAAATGCACATGCTATGAAAGCTGTAAGTAGTTGTCGGGAATATCGTATCATAGTGAGTAAAGGTTTCAAAGTTGTAATGTTTTGTATTCTCTGCGGTACTTCGCGCCTTTGCGTCACCGCGGTTAAATGGCTTTCCTGCGCCTCCGCATTTATCTCATCAGCGCAAAAAACCCAGTTACACAAAGGTTCATAAAGAAGGCGTAGAGGTTCACAAAGTTATTTGCGGCCCCAGATCGCTGTTCCTTCGTTGTTAAGTCCGGTAAATACCAGACACGCTTTTTTATTTTCCCAGTCACGTCCACGTTCAACGATCACTTTATCGATGAATGTATTGTTCCAGTTAAGTTCAAGATTAGGTGCATTGTACGTCCATGTAAAGTTCGCATTGCCATTGATCGTACCATTTGCATCGAGTGTCAGTGAAACAGACTCCTGAAAATTCGGGCTAGTTTCTTCTTTATCATAGCCGGGAACAACCTGTTATCCCAATACGATCTGCTGCCACGTTCCGACAAGCTCATTCTTTTCAATCGGAGTCTGAGTTGTTGCTGCATATCGTTCAGGTGATACAACAGGCCATCCATCAGCAGTCCAGAAAATTTTGCGGACATGCATCACCATATAAAAACTATTCACGCCCGGTCTTCCCTGATGCGCCATGTAATAGTTATCCCCATCTGAAAATACCGACACATGTGAGGTACCCTGCCATCCTCCATGACCGGAGAACCTATAGGGAGCAAGTATCATCGGTCCATCATCTTCCTCATCGTTTATATCTTCACCTTTGTAATCAAGGAACGGTCCTTCTGGAGAGTCAGCACGACCGACACGCACATTATATTTTGTTTGAAGCCAGTCATAAGCGATGAACAAAAAATATTTTTTTAGCGTCGCATTGTAGATAATCTCCGGCCCTTCAATATTTCCATTGACTATTTCATCCGTGAATCCTCGTTGCGCGATGCGAGTTCCTTTGTTGGATGCATTCTCAGCCAGGCCTGTCGTCGGGTTAAGTTTCAAAATATAAATGCCATCCCACGCAGATCCATAATAGAACCAATGTTCACCAGCAGGAGTAACAACTACCGTAGGATCAATCGCATTGGTCTGAATAGAATTATCATCTCTCGAGGTGACGACTAAACCCTTCTCTGTCCATGGACCAAGTGGCGAGCTTGCCGTTGCAAGTCCTATTACACTTAATCTTGGTTTTGCCGATGACAATGAATAATAAAGTCTGTATTCGCTTCCAACCTTCATGATGTATGGAGCCCATAATGAATTGAATGGTGTACCACCGCTCTGTTTGATGTAGTCGGATCCTTTTTGTGGCAATGTATTGAACACCCATCCCACAAAATCCCAATCGACGAGGTCTTTCGACTTTCTGATCTGAATGCCTGATCTCACATCTATACCAAATCCTGCATCGGTACTATAACTGTAGTAGTAATCTCCATCTTTAATGACAGATGGATCATGCACGTTGTATGGGCCCCATTTGTAAACAAACTCGAAAGGAGCCACAGCACCATAAGTATCTTCGATTGTATTAACATCGAATGGTTCTTCTGTAACTGGTGGATTGACCACCGGCTCTTCAGGGGCGCCGTCATCGGAGCATGAACTAAACGTGCTCACAGCCGCCAACAGCAACACCCCTATCGCCACGCTGAAATTCTTCATAGAGCAATTACCCTTACTTCAATTCAAGCACAACCACAGCAAGTGGCGGCAGCTTCACAGCTAATTTCCCATTCTTCAATGTCGCATCTTTGAACGCTACAGGTTTGATCTTGTCAGGCTGCTCAAAGGAGTTGTGATCCTGAACTTTCGCTGAGGTAACGATACGACCAGTCACACCTTTGTAGCTTGAGTTCACGAGATCAATTGAGATCTCCTGACCTTGTTTTGAATCAATATTCGTGAGTGAAATGTGTAATGCTCCCGTAGCATCGACTGAAGCAGAAGCGGATACAGCCTGAAGCTTCTGATTTCCAAGAACAAACTCTTTCGACTTCACAGCGATCGGAACGAGCTTAGCATCCTGGTGAACATTGTACATCTCCATCACATGATAAGTTGGTGTGAGGATCATCTTATCATCTTTAGTGAGGATCACAGACTGCAGCACGTTGATCGTCTGCGCGAGATTTGCCATACGAACACGTTCAGCATGATTATTAAAGATATTCAGCGTAACACCAGCGATCATTGCGTCACGGATCGTATTCTGCTGATACAAAAATCCAGGATTAGTGCCAGGCTCAACATTATACCAACCACCCCATTCATCCACTACAAGCGCTACTTTTTTCTTGGGATCATAACGATCCATAATGGTTGAGTGCTTGGTGACAAGTTCTTCCATGAACAATGCAGTTTTCATCGAAGCAAAATATTGCTCCTCACTAAATTCAGTCGCAGAACCTTTATTACTCCAATCAATTACGGTATAGTGATGCAAGGCGACTCCATCGAGCATATTGAGTGGAATATCGCGCATGAGAACTTCCGTCCAGTTGTAATCTGAACCATTGGCACCTGATGCAATTCTATACAGATTGGAAGTGTTACTCCAGTCAGTCATGAACGTTGCATACTGGCGATAGATGTTTGCATAGAACTCAGGTTTCATATTTCCACCACATCCCCAAGCTTCATTACCAACGCCCCAGAAAGAAACATTCCATGGCTTCTCTCTTCCATTTTGCTTTCGCAGATCTGACATCGGGCTAACGCCTTCAAAGTTTACATACTGTACCCATTCCGTAAGATCTTGCACTGTACCGCTTCCAACATTTGCGGCCAGGTAAGGTGAAGCACCGATCAGTTCACACATGTTAAGAAAATCATGTGTACCAAAACTGTTGTCTTCTGTTACACCGCCCCACCAGACGTTTACCATCTTTGGTCTTTTGTTTTTCGGGCCAATACCATCTTTCCAATGATACGTATCCGCAAAACATCCGCCGGGCCAGCGAAGGTTAGGTACTTTTAACTTCTTCAATGCATCGATCACGTCGTTACGAACACCATTGGTATTTGCGACGGTGGTGTTTCCTTCGCCAACATAAAATCCACCATAGATACACCGGCCAAGATGCTCGGCAAAATGTCCATAGATGTGTTTACTGATTGTTGTCTCGGCTTCATTCGGCCGGGCGATGATGGTAGTCTGTTGCGCCTGCGCTACGAAGGCAAACAGTATCAGGAGGTAAGTGACAAAAAATGATTTCATTGTTGAAGTTAGTTAGTAGACTTTTAAAAGCAAGCATAGGCCCCGAGGGACCTATGCCATCATTCCAATTCATATTTAACCCAAACCAAGTTTGCCGGAATGGAGCAAAAGGCTTTTGTCTTTAATACCCGGGATTCTGACGCGTTCCGGGATTGTTATCCATT
>JACZCZ010178542.1_pt1 | contig 14763 bp, 13 predicted proteins | sample 8641811 | NCBI WGS metagenome assembly JACZCZ01 (sample SAMN15324610, study PRJNA640507) | soil metagenome | isolation source: intercropping peanut in the first line | place: China: Luxin town, Laibin City, Guangxi Province | collected 2019-07-25 | depth 10cm m | reverse complement strand
GACGACGAGCACCGCGAGAACGAAGGCGACCTGGTGCTGGCCGCCGACAAGGTGACGCCGGAAGCGATCAACTTCATGGCGCGCTACGCCCGCGGCTTGATCTGCCTGGCGATGGACGGTGCACGTGTCGAGCGCTTGGAGCTGCCGATGATGGTCGACCAGAACCGAACCTCGCGTAGCACTGCGTTCACCGTCTCGATCGAGGCGCGTCACGGCGTGACCACTGGCATCAGCGCTGCCGATCGCGCCCGCACGGTGCAAGTGGCGGTGGCGAAGGACGCCAAGGCCAGCGACATCGTCAGCCCCGGTCACATCTTCCCGTTGCGTGCGGTTGCAGGTGGCGTCTTGCAGCGAACGGGCCACACCGAAGGCTCGGTCGACTTGGCGCGCCTGGCGGGCTGCGAGCCAGCCGGTGTGATCTGCGAGATCATGAACGACGACGGCACCATGGCGCGCATGCCGGAGCTGACGAAGTTCGCCACTGAGCACAAGCTGCGCATCCTTTCGATCGCGGATCTGATCCAATACCGGCTGCGCACTGAGCGGCTGGTGCGTCGGGTGAAGCGTGGCGAGGTGAAGCTGCCTGGTGGCGAGGCGCTGTGGACCGTTCACGTCTACGAGACCAGCGCCGACGGTGTGCCGCCGCAGAACCAAATGCTCGCCGCGACGCTCGGTGACATCGACGGCGCGCCCACCTTGGTGCGCGTACAAGTCGGCAGTGTGCTCGGTGACGTGTTCAACGTCGCGCACAAGACGCGCATTGCAGCCAACGAAGCGATCCGTCGCATTGAAGCTGAGGGCCGCGGCGTGATCCTGTACATCCCGCAGCGCTTCGATCTGGTGTCGGACCTGGCGTTCCACATGGGCGATACCGTGATGCCCAAGCGCGACACCGAGCAGGTCTCGCGTGAGATCGGCTTCGGCTCACAAGTGTTGATGGACCTTGGCATCCGCAAGATGCGCTTACTGACGAACCAGCCACGCAAGGTCGCGACAGCGGGATACGACTTGGAAGTCGTGGAAGAGGTGTTGTTGCGCGCGAGCCCGGACCAAGTGCCGAGCGGCGCCGCGACTCACTGACAGCGACGATCAGGCGACAGCGAGCAACGCCTCGCGGGCATGGGCTACGGGCAGTCGAGGGTCAGCATGCATCCGGCGCCTCGTAGCGTCTGGATATTGGCGTCCTGAGCGATGCAGTCGACCGCGTTGTTGACGAGCTGCAGCGTCATGAGCCGGCGGGTGCCGAAGCTCATCGCGAGCGGCGACAGGTCCATCGTGATCGCCGTGCCGGAAAGATTCGCGAACTCTAGGTCGAGCAGCGGCAAGAGCGCGTCGAAGGTTCCGGTCACAGGCGTCGCGTGCAGGTTCAGCACCTGCAGCGTGGTCAGGGGCGAGAGGTCGCTGAGATCGCCGGTGAGACCCATGCCTTCGAGCCCAATGATCGTGACCGCAGGCAGGCCCGACAGACTCGCCAGGTCGCCCAACACGTCAGTGTTGTTGAATTCGACGACTTGAAGCGCCGTGAGACCGCTGAGCGATGACAGGTTTCCGCTGACCGCCGTCTGCGAGAAGCCGGCGTAGTTGAGCAGCGGGAAGTTGGTCAGCGTCGCGATGTCGCCGCTGATGCTGGTGCCCGGCACGTAGATGCGCTCGAGCCCGGTTGCGCTCGCGAGGTTGGAGATGTCGCCGCTGACGCTCGTGTTGTAGAGGCTGATGTCAGTCAGCATCGGCAGCGTGGAGAAGCCGAGCAGCGTGCCGGTGACCGCCGTACCCCCGAGCTCGATGGTGCGTAGGCGCGCGTGACCCGCGAGCGTGACGATGTTGCCAGTGATCGCGCAGCCTCCCACGTCCAGGTTCTCCAGGCTGTTGAGGCGTCCGAGGTCGTCCATCGTGCCGGTCACTGCGGGCGGCATCGTCAGTGAGCTCAAGCCAGTGCCAGAGATTGCGGCCAAGTCGCCGACGACGCCGGTGTCGTCGAGCTCCAAGAGCAGCCAATCGGTCTGCCGCATCAAGTCGCTGAGGTTTCCGGTGATTGCAGTGTTCTCGGCAGAGAGGAACGCCAGCATGGTGTGGGTGCTCAGGTCGAAGAGGTCGCCGGTGATTTGGGTTCCGCTGATGCGCAGGTCAGCGATGCGTCCAACGCCGATCAGCGAGGAGAGGTCGCCGGTGACACTGGTGCCCGAGAGGTGGAGCACGTTGAGGTTCGGCAGCCCCGCGAGGTCCGAAAGGTCGCCAGTGACCGTGAAGTTTCCGCTCAGCTCGAGGCGCATCAGCGTCACGGCGTTGGAAAGCTGCGACAGATCCGCGTTGCACAGCCCGAGGCGCACGACAAACAGGTTCGAGAAGTGCTCGAAGTCGTCGAAGCGCGTCACCAGCATGTCGGGGATGTCGATGGTGTCGATGGCGCCGAGCTCGGCCTCCATGATCGGTCCGTTCTGACGATTGAGCTGGGTGCGCACGTAGCTCTCGATCACCGGATCGACGAACGCGTAACCACCGTTGCCGCCGCCATCGAACATCATCGCGCCACCATCGCGGACCACAGTCGCGTCCGGCATCGCCATCGCGTCGCTGTCGAAGATCACTGCGCCATCTTCGAGCACGATCACACCGGTGACACGTCGCGGGCGGGCAGGGCGGTAGATACTGAAGCTGCTCGTCGTGAGGCGGATCTTGTTGCCTTCCTTGGTGTCGTCAACTTGGGTTTGCCACGTGGTGTCCTGCTCGTCCTCGAGCTTGAGCAAGCGCACTTCAGTGGCTTCACCGTTGTCGTCGAAGGGCAGCTCGAGCGTGATCGGCATGGCGAACTGCAAGCCGTGTGGCTTGAACGCGTACGCCTTGCCCGCTGCCTGAATGTATTGCGCGTCGGCAAAGGGCTCGGGGTCGGTCACCTCTTCGATCGTGATCGACGTGCTCCGGTTCAACGCGCCGCGCGGAATCTCGACCTTACCGCCTTCCGCGAGCTCCACAGTGCCGCCCTCGGGTCCCACCTCACGCGTGGTCTTGCCGCCGCCTGGCGTCGGATCTGACCCATCGTCCCCACAACCAATCACCCCGACCAACACGACAACCCAAAGCGCAGACCACGATTGCAGCATGCTCTCCATGTATCACCCGAGGGCGGGGCTGACCTAGGTCGGACTCCTGACGATGCGGGCCCGGCGCGTCGTGACAGCGCCTGCGCCGATCATTGCGCTGCCCCTTCGCCGCGGGTCGCCATGTCCATCATCGGTTGACAACGCTGCTGGAGCGCATCGCCGGCAAGGCCGCGACGGATCGACACCGAGCACAGCAGCTCGGCGATTGGGTAATTTTGCGGATACGCGGTGACCAACGACCAGGCCTCGTCCATCCGCTGTGCTTCGAGCGCCGTGTGGGCACGTGCGAAGTCGTCGCGCGCGGCGACCGGCACGCTCGTGGGCACCGTGTTCGACGCTGAGCCCGTGTGTCCGGGGTCTGCGGAGGGTCTTGTCGCGGTGGCGGTGGGTGTCGTTTGCGCGGGGGCGGTCTGTGCAGCCAACAGTTGTTCGATGCGTGTGATCAGCTCGTCGCCATCGGCCCATTGATCGCGGTGTGTCTTGAGGTGTTGGAGCATCGCGTTGAGCGCAAAGCCTTGACGCCGCTGCGTATCATCCTGAAAGCGCTCGGCCAGGCCGAGCTTGAGCAGACCGATGGTCGGCGGACCAAAGCCCAACATGTCGGCGCTGTAGCTCGGGAACATCAGCTCCTCTGGCTTGCGCACGTGCGGTGCACCCAGCGTGTGTGCCAGCTCGTGCAGAAACAACGACGCGAAGCGATGGACCGCGCGGCGCTCGTACAAGCGGGAGCGCTCCGACTCGTCCAGCTCGTCGAATGCTTCGTCGATCTGTTGTCGCTCCAAGTTGTTGGCGGCGCGGATCACGAAGTGCCGACCAAGCACAGGTGCGTAGCCGAGGTCATGAAAGGACTCCGTCAGGCGCGGCACGGAACCCACCAGACCCACCACCCAATCCACGTCCGACGCCGCGTCGTGCACGGTCAGCTCGTCGAGCAACGCGAGCAGATCGTCTTCGCGCGTGCGCGGCACCCACTCCTGGGTGTCCTTCACGATCACGCGAATGCCGAGCTCGGTGAGCATCGGGTTGATCTCGTCCATCGCTTGGCGAATGCGCTGCGACCATCCCAGCGTGCGGGCCCGGTAGGCTTCCGTCGCGTAGGCGCGAATCGTCAAGACTCGCTGACCGGTGGCCGGCGCGAGTGCTTGGCTGCGCTGCAGCTCGGGCGTGAGTCGTTCGGCACGATGCCGTTGAGCCTCCTCGCGCTTCCCCCACTCGGACGAAAAGAAGAAGCAACCGGAAGTCAGCCCAAGCAAGGCTCCAATCACCCAAAAGCGCCACGCCGCATGACGCGCTGAACGGGAAATCATGGGTCGCAGTGTGGTGGCTGGTGGCGGACGGGCGCAACCGGGATCAACCCGCTTGTCGGCCCACGCCGCCCGCATCCCCTGCGTCCATAGGGGTACAGAACTATCGGTGCTCGCGCCCCGTGTCGAACCGCGCACGCAGCTTGGCTTACCTTGGATTTGCCCGCCGTGAGCGCGGCCCACTACACTGGGCGCCTCATGAGTAACTTGATTCAGCAATACGAAGGCAAGCTGACGGCGCCGAGCGGGGCGAAGTTTGCGATTGTGGCGGCGCGCTTCAATGCGTTCGTCGTCGAGCGTTTGGTCGAAGGTGCGATCGACGGCTTGCGTCGGCACGGTGTGGCGGAGGGCAACATCTCCATCGCGCGCACGCCCGGTGCATTCGAGATCCCCTTGGCGTGCGACCGCTTTGCCAAGAGCGGCAAGGTGCAGGCGGTGATCGCGCTGGGCGCAGTGATTCGTGGCTCGACGCCCCACTTCGACTACGTCTGTTCGCACGTCACGCGCGGTGTGGGGCAAGTGACGCTCGAGACCAAGGTGCCGGTGATCTTCGGCGTGATCACCACCGACACCATCGAGCAAGCGATCGAGCGCGCGGGCACGAAGGCCGGCAACAAGGGCTGGGACGCTGCGCTCGCGGCGATCGAGATGGTGAGCCTGACCGGCGCGATGGCGGCCGAAGGTTACTGACGCAAGATGGCGGTGGATCGAGGACCGGGTCTGGGTGAAGTCGATGCCTACCGGCCCTGGTTCCGCGAGCACGTGCGCCCGCGTGGCTACTCACCGCCGTTGCACGTGGTGCTGCACCTTGGCCCGGTGATCGGCGCGGTGGTGTTCGCCGCCAGTCAGCTGAGCCAGGTGACGCTGCTGGAGTGGTTGGCGGTGCCGCTTTGGCTGACGTTGGGCAGCAGCTTCGTCTATTGGTTTCATCGCTTCGTGCTGCACCGGCCGCGGCCTTGGGCTCACTTCGCGTACGTGCGGCACACGCTGCAGCACCACCGCTTCTTCGACTACGAGCACATCACGCCGGACGAGCCCGAGGACTTGTACGTGACGTTGTTTCCGTGGTGGAGCGGCGTGCTCCTGAGCGCGCTCTCGTTCGGCGTCTCGCTCGCGCTGACACCTTGGGTCGGTGGGAACCTGGCGCACCTGACGATGCTGATGATGGCGCTCTACATGTTGCTCTACGAAGTGACGCACACGCTGTGTCATGTGCGCGACGACAACCCATGGTTGCGCGTGCCCGCGGTGCGCTTCTTGCGCGCGCACCACCGGTTGCATCACGACCCGGCACTGATGGGAAAGCACAACTTCAACGTGGTGCTTCCGCTGTTCGATTGGTGCTTCGGCGCGCTCGTGCGAAAGCGACCTGAAAAGTCCGACGCCTAACCGCAGAAAGCCGTGCTTCGCGACATGCTCGCGGCATCGGCCCGACTTTCGTTTGCAGGGATGCGTTCTGTCGGCCAGAATGCGCGCCGCTCGCGACCCCTGTCGCAGCGGAACAACGCTCTTTTCGACAACAGTGAGTGGCGACGCCGATGGGAACGCGACGCAAGGGCAGAGAGACTGCGCTTCAGATCCTCTTTCAGATGGATCTGTCGGACACCCCGGTCGATCGCGCGATCCAACAGTTCTGGAGCAACCTCGCCGCCACCCGCGAAGGTGAAGAGTTTGCCAATGCATTGGTGCGTGGCTACGCCGCCGAGCAAGGTGTGATCGATGAGCGCATCCGATCGGTCAGCCAGCATTGGCGGCTCGAACGCATGGGCCGCGTCGATCGCAACATCATCCGTCTCGCCACCTACGAGCTGCTGCGGATGCCGGAAGTGCCCGCGCGCGTCACGCTGAACGAAGCGATCGAGCTAGCGAAACGGTACGGAAACGAGGGCAGCGCGTCGTTCGTCAATGGCGTGCTCGATCGCATCGCCAGCGAGTGCGGCAAGGACTGATGGATGGACGTCCACTTCGCGCTGCCGGACATGGCCGAGATCGATCGCCTCAAGTGCGACGCGATTGGTGTTCCGTTCTTTAGCGATCAGCGCCCGCCGCGCGGTGTGCTCGGGCTCTTGGACTGGCGCATGTGCGGCTTGGTCACGCGGATGATGATGCGCGACAAGATTGCCGGAACGCCGCTGGAGACAGTCCTGATCCCGGCGCGACAGCGCCTGCCGGTGGACAAGCTGCTGCTCTTTGGCGCGGGTCCTCGCGCAGATTTCAGCGGTGATCTCGTGGCGAAGCTGATGCGTCACATGCTCGCCACCCTGACCAGCCTTGGTGCGCGCAGCTCTGCGGTGGTGTTGCCCGGGCGTTCGCCCGCATTGGTGGAGCCGGCGTTGGCGATCGAGACCTTGCTCTCGACGGGCACGAGCTTCCCCGAGCACGATCAGGTGTGGGTTCTCGAGTCGCTGGATGCACAGCGCCTGATGACGCCGGTGGTGGATCGTGAGCGTCGACGCGCGCGCGCCTTTGTGTAGATTGCCCGGGTGACCCACCGAGAAGGCCAGCGGTTCCAAGCCTGGATCGATCGCGGCGGCACGTTCACCGACTGCATCGGTCACTTCGCCGGCGAGCCCACGCTGCGCGTCGCCAAGGTGCTGTCGACCGATCGCGCGCCGTTGGTCGGGATCCGCATGCTGTTGGGGCTGGCACCCGATGCACCGATCCCGCCGTGCGACATCCGGATGGGCACCACGATCGCGACCAATGCCTTGCTTGAACGACGCGGCGTGCGCACCGCGCTTCTGATCACGGAAGGTTTCGGTGACCTGCTGCGGATCGGCGATCAAACCCGTCCGGGCTTGTTCGACCTGCGTATCGTGCGTCCGGAGGTGTTGTACGAGCGCGTGATCGAGGTCAGCGCCCGCTGCGACCCGAACGGCCACGTGCTGAGCCCTTCCGACGAAGCGAGCACGCGCGATCAACTGTCCGCGTTGCTGCAGGAGGGCATCGAGAGCGTCGTGATCGTGGTGATTCACAGCCACCGCAACGCAGTGCTGGAGCGCGACCTTTCAGCCTTGGCGCGCGAGGTCGGATTCCACGACGTGATCGCCTCGCACGAAGTCGTGGCGGAGCAAGGTCTCTTGGCCCGCGCGCAAACCAGCGTGGTCGACGCGTACCTGACGCCGCTGATCCGTCGTTACGTGCAAACGTTGTTGCGAGAGCTGCCTGGCAGTCGGCTGTCGATCATGCAGTCCAACGGCGGTCTCACCAGCGCGATGAGCTTTCGCGGACGCAACGCGATCGTGTCGGGTCCTGCCGGTGGCGCCGTCGCGTGCTTGAAGCTCACACGCGGGCTGCGATTGCCGGCGGCGATCGGCTTCGACATGGGTGGAACATCGACCGACGTGTCGCGCATCGCTGACGAGCTGCCCCGCGTGTACGAGTCGAACGTGGCCGGCGTGCAGCTGCGCGCACCAATGATCGACATTCACACCGTGGCCGCAGGTGGGGGCTCCCTGTGTCGCTTCGATGGGCGTCGCTACATCGTCGGTCCCGAGAGCGCGGGCGCCAACCCGGGGCCGTTGTGCTACGGGCGGCCCGAGGCGCGCGAGCTCGCAGTGACGGACATCAATTTGGCGCTCGGTCGCATCGTGCCGTCGCGGTTTCCTTTCGCGCTCGATCGTGCTCGTGTGGACGCAGCCCTGCAGTCCGTCGCGGATGCGGTGAGCGCAACCGGCGTAATCAGCACACCGCAGTCGGTTGCGGAAGGCTTCTTCGAAGTCGCGGTGGCGCACATGGCGGAGGCGATCTCGAAGGTGTCGATCGCGCGCGGTCACGACGTGCGACAGCACGCTTTGATCGTGTTTGGTGGGGCCGGCGGTCAGCACGCGTGTGCGGTCGCGCGCAAGCTTGGCATGCGTACGCTGGTGTTTCACCCGCTGGCGGGCGTGTTGTCGGCCTACGGCATCGGCCTCGCGGATGGCGCATGGCACGGCGAGCGCGATGCGAACCTGCGTCCGTTGAGCGACCACTTCGAGATCCAGAGCGAGGGCGACTACGACGCACTGGAAGCACAAGGGCGAACGGCATTGGTCGCCGATGGGTGGGCAGAAGGCACGATCACCGCTGTGCGTCGCGTGGACCTGCGCTACCACGGCACCGAAACCGCGATCACGTTGAACGTTGCTGGCACGACATCGCTGTCGACGCGGTTCGCTCAAGCGCATCGTGAGCGCTTCGGTTACGCGCGGCCCGGTCATCCGATCGATGCGGTGACGTTGCGCGTCGAGCTGATCGCACAGACCGAAGACAGTGTTGCGCAGTGGCGACCTCGCCCCGACACGAACGAACCAGAGAATACGGACGCATGCACGCCGCTGTGGATCGAGGGTGCGTGGCGCGACGTGCCGATGATCGAGCGCGCGCGTTTGCATGCCGGGGATGTGAAGAGCGGTCCGCTGGTGGTGTTGGAAGACACCGGTACGATCGTCGTCGAGCCCGGCTTCTCACTGACCTGTCGCGACGACGGTGTGATCGTGCTGAGCGCCAGCGGCGATGGCGTCGTGCAACAGGGGATGTCGACCGCGGTCGATCCGGTGCAGCTCGAGATCTTCAACCACTTGTACATGTCGATCGCCGAGCAAATGGGCCTGGTGCTGCAGCGCACCGCGATCTCGACCAACATTCGCGAGCGCCTCGATTTCTCGTGCGCCGTGTTCGACGGGCAGGGCAACTTGGTGGCCAACGCGCCGCACATTCCGGTGCATTTGGGCGCGATGGGTGAGTCCGTCCGCGCCGTGATCAGGGCACATCCGGATCTCGCAGACGGTGACGTATTCGCGACCAATGATCCGATGGCAGGTGGCTCGCATCTGCCCGACATCACGGTGGTGACGCCCGTGTTTTATCAAGGGCGCTTGACGTTCTTCACGGCCAGTCGCGGCCATCACGCAGACGTCGGCGGAATCTCGCCTGGTTCGATGCCGCCGTTTTCCACTCGGCTCGATCAAGAAGGCGTCGTGCTGTCGGCGCTTCCGATCGTGCGCGCCGGTGTGTTTCAAGACGTCGCGCTCGCTCAGGTGTTGACGACGGGTGCTTATCCCGCGCGCGATCCGCAGCAGAACGTCGCCGACCTGCAAGCGCAGGTCGCGGCGAATCGCGCGGGGGTGAAGCTGCTGTTGGACTTGGTGCAGCGCTACGGCGTGCCGGTGGTGAGCGCGTACATGCGTCATGTTCAAGACAACGCCGAAGCGATGGTGCGTGAGGCGATCTCTGCTTTGCCCGACGGCGAGCACGCGCTGACCGACACGATGGACGACGGCACCGTGATTGCCGTGCGAGTGGGCGTGCAGGGAGATCAGATGCGCGTGGACTTCACGGGCAGCCACGCAGAAGTGACGACCAACTTGAATGCGCCGCGCGCCGTGACGATCGCCGCCGTGCTGTATGTGTTGCGCTGCTTGGTCGGGAAGCCGATTCCGCTCAATGAAGGTTGCTTGGCACCTGTGACGATCGTGGTGCCGACGCCCAGCGTGCTTGCGCCATCGGCCGGCGCTGCGGTGGTTGCGGGCAACGTCGAGACGTCGCAGCGCGTGGTGGACGTGTTGCTCGGCGCGCTCGGCAAGCTCGCGGCATGTCAGGGCACGATGAACAACCTGACGTTCGGCAATGCGCGCTTCGGTTACTACGAAACCATCTGCGGCGGCGCGGGGGCTGGCATCGATTTCGACGGAGCATCCGGCGTGCACACGCACATGACCAATACGCGCATCACCGATCCCGAGGTGCTCGAGGCGCGGTTCCCGGTGCGCTTGCGCTGCTTCCGTGTGCGCCACGGATCCGGCGGTGCAGGACGTCAGCGTGGCGGCGACGGGATCGTTCGCGAGATCGAAGCGTTGCAACCACTGACGTTCTCGATCCTGTCCGAGCGCCGCACCAGATCACCGTTCGGGTTGGCCGGCGGCTCACCCGGCGCGCGCGGTCACAACTACCTCAACGGCATCGAACAACCGGGCCGCTGCACCTTCGACGCCAACCCCGGCGACATCATCCGCATCGAAACCCCCGGCGGCGGCGGCTACGGCGCGGGCTGAGTCGGCACGGACTCCGGCGGAGTCGGAGGTGGTGCGCTCTGCGACGGCGGACCCTCGAACAGGAGCACGGGGCGTTGATCGCTGGGTGTGGCTGGCGGTGACGTGGTCGGGCGTTGGGACGTGGCCGGTGGTGGCGGGGCGGATGCCTGCGGGATCACGGTCGTGGGCTCCGTGATCGTTTGTCGTGACGTCTCAGACTCCAACCGTCGACGTTCCTCTTGCGCTTCGATGAGCTCCGCACACGCGGCCGTCCGTGTGTATCCACTGATGGCCGAAGCACCGAACAGCGCTGTCGCCGCGACGCCGACCGCCCAGCCATCGACCATGTCTCTGGTGTTGTCGTCCCCAGAAATGATCACGGCGGCGGTTCCAGCCGCGTAGATCAGCGTGAACACCGTGTCGATCGCAGGGGCGACACGACTGGATGTGCAGGTGAGCGGCTCGCCGCCGACACGTTCCGGTGGACGACGCACAAACAACAGCGAGCACCCGGACGTGAACGTCATGACTGCGATCGCCAGCGTCATGAACGCGCGCATCACGGTGTGGCTGGGGCTGGAGCTTGGTTTTGTGAGGGGAGGCCTTCGAACAGCAGCACCGGGCGTTGATCGGCTGGCGTGGGTTGTGGCGTTGGTGTTGCGGGTGGTGGTGCTGGCGGAAGCTGTGTTGGTGTCGTTGGTGTTGGTGTGACGGGAACGATCACTTGCACTGGCGGTGCCGGATCGACGCAGGTGCCTTGGATGCAGACGCGACCGATCTTGCATTGCTCGTTGGACACGCAGCCGATGGCAGCGCCGGGCTCGGGTTGGGTCGGGAGCACGGTCGGAGGGGCGAGCGTGCGGCGTGCTTCCAGTGCGTCCATCGCCTCGCCGCAATCGGACGTGTCGACGTAGCCACTGTACGCGGAGGCGCCGAACAGCCCGGCAAAGCCCAACACAAACAGGGCCAGCGTCAGCGTGGACTCATTGCTGCTACTGCTGTTGCTTCCGCGCGTCGCCACGACACCGGCGGCTTGTGCGCCGTAGGTGACTGCGAACACGGTGTCGACGATCGGTCCGAGTCGGCTGGTGGTGCAGGTGAAGTGCTCGCGCTCGGCGTGATCCGGTGGCGGGCCATCGACGAACAGGAACGAACAGCCGGGTAGCGCGGACATCAGCGCGACGATCAGAGCACAGGTGAGCACGCGCTTCATGGGGTCACCGTGATCGGCGCCGTCGGTGGCGGCGTCGCTGTGGATGTCGGCGTGGGTGGTGGATCGACGCAGCGGTTGGCGACGCACAACCGTGCGCCGCCGCACTGGGTGTCGAACGCGCACACGGCAGGCCCAGCCACAGCACCCACTGCCGACATTGGCGAGGTACGTGCGCGACGTTCGCGCGCGCGTCGTTCGAGATCGTCCATCGCGCGCTCACAACCGCTTGCCTGAGAAAAACCTACCACCGCAGACGCCGCTGCGAGGGCCGCCGGTGCGAAGAAGATCACCGCGATCGTGTCCACGTCGTCTTGGTTGTCGAACGCGCTCGCGAGCGAGAGCCACATGACACCGGTCAACGCCAAGAAGCCGCTGCCCAACACATCGAGGCCCGGCGCTGCGCGGTTTGTCGTGCAGGTGAAGTCTGGACGTTCCGCGTAATCGTCGGGCACGCGATGCATGAGCATGAACGAGCACCCGGGCAGGGCGAACAGGAGGCTCGCGCCCGCAGCCACGCTGAGGGCCTTCATGGTGGAGAACCGACTGCGGACGGCTGCGAAGGTGGCACCTGGCACTGTTGCGCTACGCAGATTTGATCGCCGCTGCACTCGGTGTCGAAGCTGCACGCGGTGGGCGCGGCGGTGGTTGCTGTGATCGGCGTGATCGCAAGCGGGCGCGTCGCGGCTTCGGCTTTCGCGTGTTGGCATTCTTCGATCTGCACGATGCCGTAGATGCTGGAGACGCTGAGCACTGCGGCGGGCGCGAAGAATGCAACCGGGATCCATGTCTTTTGACCTTCGCTCACACCGGGCAACGAGTTGACCAGACCAAGCGCGATCAAACCACCGAGCGCGCCTGTGATTGCACCCGCGAGATCCCAGCCGGGCGCCACACCACTGCTGGTGCAGGTGAAGTCCGGACGCGTCGCGTAATCGTCAGGCACTGTCTCGATGAAAATGAACGAGCACCCAGGCAAGCCGCCCAGGAGCACCAAGCAAGCTCCCCATGGAAACAATCGCGTCGCCACCCGCTATAAGGATACGCAGGCCGATGCGGGCGCGGTCAATCCGTTCGAGGCGTGGCAGGCGCTGGCGGGGTTGCGACAGAAGGTCCCGGTGCAGGCGCGGCGGAGGGGGCGGCCTGATCTGGCGGCGTGAAGGGGGCCAGTGCCGGCCGGGTCGGTGCGTTGCTTTCCATCGCTTCCTGGCGTGCGCGCGCGTGCTCGCGCTGCAGGCGGAACTCCTCGAGCGCAGTCGCACGACCGCGGGCTTGCTGTTGGCGCTGGGCGAGCGCTTCCAGCGCGTCATTGCATTCTGACGCGGCGCTGAAGCCATAGACCGCCGACGCCAGCGTGACCACACCGGTCGCGCCATTTGAAATCGCGTACGCCGCGGCCAACTCCTCGTCACCTCCGTTCGCATCGCGCGCGATGGCGATGAACGCGATGGCGGAGAGCACTTCACCGATACCGACGATGGTGTCGAGCGTCGGCGTGCCCTTGCTGGTGCGGCACTGAAACGAATCGAGACGCGCGTGTTGCGGCGGCGGCGGCTCCATGAACAAGTATGAGCACCCCGTCGTAAACAAGGTGAACGGTACGGCCAGCAGCATGGGCGCGAATCGAAAAGGCATTGCTTAGTCGGTCCACGGCTTGGCAACGATTTCGGCTGCAGGCGGCGCGCGGCGTGTACCCGCGTCTCGTGGCTCGCGTGCTTGTTGCTGACGGTCTGCAAGCCGATCGTATGCGTCGTCGCATTCGGAAGCCGTGCTGAAACCGTAGATGGCTGAAGCCGTCGCCACGCCCACGGTCGCCGTGCTGGGGATCGCCAAGACGAGGTCACCGGTTTCGCCTTCGGTGGATGCCAGAACTGCGATCGCGACGACGACGGCTGCGTGCATTAGCGCAAAGCCCGTATCCACGAATGCCCAACCGCGACTGTCGGTGCACGTGAACGTATCTAGCCTCGCGTGTTGTCGCGGAGGCGCTTGCATGAACAGGTACGAGCAACCCGTCGCAGACAAGGTGAACAGCACCAGCAGCATGGGCGCGAATCGGGACAGCATGACCGCGCGAGATACCTGAACGTGTGTTGGTCAGTCCAGGGGTTCGCTGACGATTTCGCGGGTCCATTCGGGGCCGCGGGTGCGCTCGACCAGGGCTTGCAAGCTGTTGCGGTAGGCGACGTAGTCGGCGATCGGTTGGCGCGCGGTGCCTGATGCAGCGGCGGCCTTGGCGACCGCGGGCGCCACCCAGGTCAGCACGCGCGCGTCGAATGGTTTCGGAATGATGTAGTCCGCGCCGAACGCGAGCTCCGTCAATCCGTACACACGCAAGACTGCCGCGGGCACCGGCTCACGCGTCAATGCCGCGAGCGCCTCGGTGGCGGCGACCTTCATCTCTTGGGTGATCTTGCGGGCACGACAGTCGAGCGCGCCACGGAACACAAAGGGAAAGCCGAGCACGTTGTTGACCTGATTCGGAAAGTCCGAGCGGCCAGTGGCCACGATCGCGTCGGGGCGCGCGCGCTTGGCTTCGTCGTAACCGATCTCCGGATCCGGATTCGCCATCGCGAACAGGATCGGTTGCTTGTTCATGCCCTGGATGTCTTCGCCCGTGATCAGGTTGGCGACCGACAGGCCGACGAATGCATCGGCACCCTTCAGCGCGGCACGCATCGACGGGTATTCCTCGCGCACGGCAAACGCTGCTTTGCTGGACACGAGATCCTTGCGCGACTTCGTCACTGCACCCTTGGAGTCGAACAGGACGATGTGCTCGCGCTTCATCCCGAGCGCGACGTAGAGCTCTGCGCATGCAATCGCTGCAGCACCCGCGCCGGAGATCACCATCTTCACGTCGCTGAGCTTGCGATTCGAGAGCGCTGCCGCGTTGAGCAACGCAGCGGCCGAGATGATCGCCGTGCCGTGCTGATCGTCGTGGAAGACCGGGATGTCGAGCTCGGCCTCCAGACGGCGCTCGACCTCGAAGCACTCGGGCGCCTTGATGTCTTCCAAGTTGATGCCGCCGAAGGTCGGAGCGATCGCCTTCACGGCACTCACGATCTCGTCCACCGAGCGCGCGTCGAGCTCGATGTCGAACACGTCGACGTCGGCGAACTTCTTGAACAGGTTCGCCT
>JACZCZ010003917.1_pt1 | contig 14791 bp, 21 predicted proteins | sample 8641811 | NCBI WGS metagenome assembly JACZCZ01 (sample SAMN15324610, study PRJNA640507) | soil metagenome | isolation source: intercropping peanut in the first line | place: China: Luxin town, Laibin City, Guangxi Province | collected 2019-07-25 | depth 10cm m | reverse complement strand
TGAAACATCTCGTTCGCCTCTCGTTGGTGCGATTTCAAATTCGCACAGGAGGCTTCGGAAATGTCGGAAAAGGCTTCGGAGAAGTCAGAAATGTCAGTAGCTGTATTTTGTCAGGGTGCGTTGAAGAACAAGATTGCTCCCGAATCCATCGGGAGGGTCCAGCAGCGCATTGCCATTGCGGCGACCAAACTGCGCTGGTCTTACACGCGCACCAAGGACGTTTGGTACGCTGATCCCCGAATATCAATTAACCCGGAGGAACTGTTCCGCGTCGAAGCGGTGAGCGGCCTCGAATATGCACGCCAGGAGGTGCGGAAGAATGACGAAGCAATCGCCCGAGCAACAGCCCTCCTTGGTGGCGAAGATGCGCATCTCCTTGGCGAGATCGTTGCTGCGCTTCTCCAGGTGGTTGGCATTCGCCATCGCACCGGAGCTTAGAGACGAGGAGTAGGGCATGACGGACGGGTACGACGCCAAGAAAGATAGCTTCGAAAGCTACAACGTCTGGGTGGCTTCTCAGCGAGCAAAGCTGTTGCAAGAGCGATGCCCAGCCGCAAAGCGCGTAGAGGTCATCGGAAACTGTGAACTGTATCTCGGTGATTGCCTCGAAATCATGCCGGCCCTTGGAGAGGTCGACCATGTGATCTCGGACCCGCCATATGAGGACGAGTTGCATAAAGCCATGGGGCGCATCCGTCGCAATGATGGCCGCGAGATGGTGAATGACCTTGGCTTCGATGGCGTCAATGCCAGCCGAGCCGACATCACGAAGGCCGTTGTGCAAGCCTCCAAGGGCTGGGCTATCCTTTTCACGCTGGCAGAGGGTGTCAGGGCATGGCGTGACGAACTTCAGTCATCTGGAGCCAAGTACGACACCTGCCTTGCATGGGTGAAGCCAGACAGCACGCCCAGGATGAACGGACAGGGCGCTGCTCGCGGCTTTGAGTGTGCCGTAACAGCATGGTGCGCCAAGGGCTACCGCTCATGGAACTCAGGCGGCAAGCGCGGCATCTACACACATCTGACGAACCACCGCGACCGCGATGGGAGGCACCCGACCGAAAAGCCGATACCTCTCATGAAGGAGATTGTCGGGGACTTCACCAACTTAGAGCAAACCATCCTCGACCCATTCATGGGCTCTGGCACGACTGGCGTTGCATGCGCGCAGATGGGTCGGCGGTTCATCGGCATTGAGATGAACGAAGCGCACTTTTCTGTGGCATGCGAGCGAATCCGTAAAGCCTACGCCCAGCCAGACATGTTTGTTGCTTCCCCGAAGGCTTCGCAACCGAAACAGGAGGCGTTCCTTTGACCGTCTCCTTCGCTTCATATCGAGAGATGGCCGATGAAGCAGAGAAGTACTGCGTAGAGCTTCGCGGCTGGCTGGAAACATTAGGCGGAGAATGCTGATGCTAGGTCGCCCAAGGAAGCCCAAGGAACGATGCATAGTTGAAGGATGCGAAAGCACGGTTCATGGCAGAGGATATTGTACGGCCCATTACAAGAGATACCGGAGGCACGGTGACCCGCTCTCAGGCAAAACTCCGAACGGGGCTGTCAAGAGGTGGATTGAAGAAGTCGCGATATCATTCAACTCGAATGAATGCCTGAAATGGCCGTTCGGGATGAGCGGAGGATATGGGGCGTTCCTCGGTGGCGGCGCGCATCGATACATTTGTGAAGCCGTTCACGGTGAGCCACCATCAGACGTAGGCTATGAGTTCCACGCCGCGCATTCATGCGGCCACGGATGGTGTGTGAACCCAGGTCATTTGAGGTGGGCCACGCCGGCCGAAAATTGCAAGGACAAGCTTGCTCATGGGACTCAGCCGACTGGTGAGCGCGTTGGCGGCAATAAACTCACGGAGTCTCAAGTCCTTGAGATGAGGAGATTGCGCGCAGCAGGAAAGTCGTATGCCGAGATATCTCGGCAGTTTGGCCACGATCTGAGCGCGACGAGAAAAGCCGTCATCGGTGAAACGTGGGCGTATTTGGCCGGCGCAAGGCGGGATGGGGAAGCGGCATAGATGGCTAATCCGTTCCAGCGGCCACGAGGCAAGCAATGCATGCTGTGCGACAAGCCATTTGTGGCGCTATGGGCTAGGCAGCAGTACTGCGCGCCGTGCCAGGACGTTCGCCAGTCGACATTGCGCCATCAAGGGGCTCGGAAGACACAGGCATCCAAAACGGCTGCATATCTGGCCGTAGCTGAATCATCGTCGAAGCTGAAAACCTCTCTGCCTGGCGCTTTCGAGAGGCCTGATTACGACTGGACGGTTTCTTTCATGGTCCCGTTCACCAATTCCGCATCAAAGAACCGGAGATGGAGCCAAATGGCTGGCGGCCGCGGCGTGTTCATCCCTGTCGATGTGCTGAACTACACACAGTTGATCTGCCTCGAAACCCGCAAGGCTTTGCAGGGACGGCATGTCTTCGAAAACAAGGTTTGGCTTAGCTTCTTCGTCCAGAAGCCTGACCACAAGTCGGACGCGGTGAACGTCGTCGATACGTTCTGCGATGCGATCAAGACTGTGATCGGCGTGGATGATCGTTGGTATTCGATCGATGTTCTCGATTGGGAAATCAAAAAGAGAGAGCCGCACGTCTACGTCAGGATTGGGCAGGCCGACTGCTTCGACGCGCGCCCCTGCTCATACTGCGGGGAGGTTTACCCGCTGGAACACTTCAACAAATCAAAGGGCAACAGGCTCGGATACGGCCGCGAATGCCGCGAGTGTAAGGGCGTCGTTGCCGCCAAGCGCAAGGAGATGAAGGGATGACCAAGGAAGAGCAATTCGAAGCGTTCTGGAAATCATACCCGCGCCGAGTAGCCAAGGGCGCCGCCCGCAAGGCTTGGGATAAGGCCATCAAGAAAACCACCCTCGAAAACATGCTCAAGGCGATCACCGAATACGTCGCCAAGAAGCCCGAGAAGATCGACTTCAAGCACCCGGCGACATGGCTCAACGGCGAATGCTGGGATGATGAGTGGGAACCGGTACAGGCTCGCGTGCAGCGCCCGATGTTCCAGCAGTCAGCGAACTACGGCCGCCCAGAGCCCGTCAACCATCAAGAGCCAGCTTCGGCACGGATCGACCCGGAACGGCGCCGGCAGCTTGCAGAGCTTGCAAGGCAGACGGCCCGCGGCATGTCGGCGAGGACGGTGCAATGAGCGACTACGATATGAGCATCCACACCAATCCAGACGCACGCGCTTGGGCGAAGTTCTACACCGAAACCCGGAACGCGAGTGCTGATCCCGCCAACTTTGACGATGAAGAGAACATGGCTGGCTGGTTCGCGAACGCGATGATGGCGATGCACGACCACCTGACGGGCCAGCATCCCGTTGTCCTAGACGATGGCTCTGCCTTCTTCGCGGCTGAGGTGGACGCTCTCATTGCCCGGGTTAGGGCTGAGAACGATGCTGAAGACGCATCAAAGCCATGATCGATCACCGCGCCAAACAGACAGAAAGCGCCAGGCGAGAACGCCGCCAACTCCTATTCAAAGACATGACATTCGAACAGGCACAGGCAGCCGCGAAAGAGAAAAGAGTGCCAGCAGGATCGGTCTGGCACTGGGCCACCGGAAATATGTACGGGCCTATCGGCTCGATGGAGAAAAACAATGGGCCAGCCATGTCCATGGACAAAGAGAGAAACATCAATCGTCCACCTTCTGTCCCTCGGCATGACAGCCAAGGAGATGTCGAGGGAGACGTGTACGAGCCCCAATACGCTCACGAGCGCTATTCAGATCATCAAGTTGAAGGCTGGCGTTAGGGGAACTTCTGCCGGCGTTGTCGCTCTCGCACTCCGGGAAGGATGGATCCAGTGAACGTTCATACAGTCGATCTCAAGAAAGCTGCTGAACTCTGGGCTCAGGACGTATCGGCCTCGCAGATCGCAGCCCTGTTTGGTGTCTCTCGTTCGTCGATCATCGGCTTCACTTTCCGCAATCGAGATATGTTCCCGAAGAAGCCGAAGAAGGTTTCCGAGCGTCGTATCAAGGCAGAAGCCCGCGCTCTCATGCCGAAGCGTCCCAAGCCAGAGAAATCGCCGAAGCTGCCGAGCCCGCAGAAGGTCGCCAAGATCGAGGCAAACGAATACGACGCCTCAAGAGCAGATTTTCAGAAGCCTCTCCACCTCCTGTCATCGTGCGAATGCCACTGGCCGCTGAATGAGGGCTCACCCTTCATGTTCTGCGCCGCCGAGACCGATGAAGGCCAGGGCTTCTGCACCCAGCACAAATTGCGGGCATACCGTCCGCGGATCAAGGTAGAGCGCGAGAGGGATGCGGCATGACAACGGCAGAGAAGACCGCGCAACAGATCACCGAGGAATACGCCACATGGCTACTACTGCACGAGCGTGAGGCATTGGCTAAATCGATCTCTGAAGCACTGACATCCGAGCGCGACCGCTGCCTCTCCATCGTCAAGGCCATCGAGACCCGGAACCCATCTGAAGCCCACCTTATCGAGACCATCGTGAGGAAAATGCGAGGCGATGAATGAAGCAGTCCCCATGGTACGCGATCAGAACCGTTCCTGGCTACCAGCGCATGGCGTCTCCTGACGAGAGATTGCCAGAGAAGCGCCGATATGAGTCTGTTATCGAAAGGAACTGCCGAAACGAGGGGTTCGAGGTCTATATGCCCTCGTTCTTCGCTGAGACGCGTCATCATCGGACAAACCGTATTATCACCAAGCGCTTCCCTCTACTCGTTGGGTATGTGTTTGTAGACATACCAGCCATGAATTTCGAGGACCTGCGCTCCGTGGATGGAGTCATGTGCATCCTGCACGGGGGGAGAGGGACAGGGCCTATCAAGTTCCAAGGTGAAGACATTGGTCAAGTCATGCTCGGCGAGATGGAAATGTATTACAAATATCTTGCTGAGAGAGAGAAGCAGAGAAAAAAACGCGGTGACGAGTTACGGAAGGGGCTGAGGCAGATCATGCCGAAAGGTCGAGCAGTTCGCATTTCAATGGCTGAAGAAGCCGAGAAGGCTTTAGATAATCTAAGCACGCCAGTTCGCGGCAGAGTCTTGGGGATTCTTAATGAATTGAATTGCTTGTCTGCTGCTCCACCGGTTGAAAACTTCCTCAAAGCAGTATAGGTTTCGGGAAGTGATTTGCGGTTGTTCTGTCGCGGACCTGATGCAGGGAATACTCGCCGGACCGCTGCCGAAATTTCACATTCGGCGCATAGGAGAAATGCGCCCATTCCAAAGCCAATCAGCCGCATAGAGCGGCACAGATGTCGCCCATGACACTTTGTTGTGTTAATAGGTGAATGCCGAGCGCGACGGTGCATGGATAGGCAATGAAGTGCATCGGAGTGGCCAAGACTCAATGGTGCGAGCAGCCCGCCAGGCTGTGCGTGGGGTTCAATTCCTCGCTTGGCTTACTCGGCACCCATTCGAGGCAATGCCTCACGAGATCGGGAAGCCCGAAAGGGAGCAGATTGAGCCGCCATTGGTCGGCCGACGAGAGCCAATCTTCCTGACATCCACGCCCCGCCCTGAGAGATCAGAGGCGGGGCTCATCATTCGAGGCTAGCGTGACGCGAGAGCAGCAGATCCAGTTCATGGCGGATGCTGACGTTAGGCACGCTGCCCGTATTGACCGATGGAGGCGTGAGGGAGTTTTGAGGGGATTGTTCTCCACCCTCACGGAAGAGCAGCGTAGCCGAGTGCTCGCCTATCGAGGCCCAGAGAATCACGGCGATGCCCGGTTCGGAAAGCCCAAGCCCTCAGGAGGGAAGTGATGTACATCATCGCGACCGAAGACGCAGCCATCTCGAACGTGACCAAACGTCATTGCCGCATTGGGAAGATCACGCCGAAGCCATCGCGTCACTGGGCCTTCCACGTCCCGCCGATGAAAGCCGACCCTTACCCGCTTCCTAAGATTGACAGGATGCCCGCGCCGTACTGGTCTGGCGGCTATGTCCCGGTCACGAGTAGCGGCGACGTTCCGCTGGTGCCTTCGCACGGCGTCTGTCTCTGACCAAGCCAACAACAGGGAAGTGAGATGAGCGACGACCGTGATGATACACGGCCCAAACAGGGTGGCGCCGCTCCTTGGCAGCCAGGTCAATCTGGAAACCCTGCAGGACGGCCGAAAGGCGCGCGCTCGAAGCTGGGCGAGGCTTTCCTTGAAGCGATGCATGAAGACTTTCATGAGCATGGCGCCAGCGTCATTGAGCGCGTCCGCATTGAGAAGCCAGACCAGTACCTGAAGGTAGTCGCATCGATCCTGCCGAAGGATCTGAACGTCAACATCAACCAAATGGACGATCTCACGGATGACCAGCTTATCCAGCGCATCCGGCAACTCGATTCCGCAATCAGACCTTTCCTTGATGCTCAAGGAGCAGGCGAAGCTGCTGGCGGAGTTGGACAGGAGACGGCGCACTAACCTGCTTTCGGCGTACAAGCCGTATTCGAAGCAGGTCGCATTCCACGAGGCCGGGAAGCAGTATCGAGAACGCCTGTTCATGGCGGGTAACCAGTTGGGAAAAACGCTCTCTGGTGCTGCTGAGGCCTCGATGCACCTCACCGGTCAATATCCTGACTGGTGGACAGGCCGCAGGTTTGAGCGTCCGATCGTGATGATTGCGGGCTCTGAATCGTATGAGCTGACCAGGGACGGCGTTCAACGCCTTCTCGTCGGGCCTCCGATGACCGAAGAGGACTGGGGCACTGGGTATATACCGAAGGCCGCGATTATCGAGACAACCAGGCGTTCTGGCGTCTCTGGCGCATTGGATAGCGTCACGGTTCGGCATGTCTCTGGCGGAACGTCAACGCTCCTGCTCAAGGCATACGAGCAAGGTCGCGGTAAGTGGCAGGCAAACACGGTTGATTACATCTGGTTCGATGAAGAACCACCGGAAGACGTTTATTTCGAAGGGATAACCAGAACAAACGCGACGGGCGGATCGATCGCCGTCACGTTCACGCCTCTCAAGGGCATGAGTTCGGTTGTCGCCCGGTACATTCTGGAGCACTCGGAAGACCGCACTGTCGTCACGATGACGATCGAGGACGCCGATCACTACACCCCGGAAGAGCGCGCAAAGATCATCGCGAGCTATCCGGCTCATGAACGTGATGCGCGAACAAAGGGTGTCCCGTCGCTCGGTTCTGGGCGAATTTTCCCGGTTCTGGAAGAAAGCATCACGGTCGCGCCGTTCGAGATCCCGAAGCACTGGGTTCGCATCGGTGGCCTCGATTTCGGTTGGGATCACCCGTTCGGCGCCGTCGAAATCGCCTGGGATCGGGACGCGGATATCATCTTCGTCGTGAAGGAATACCGAGAGCGCGAGGCAACACCGCTCATTCACTCCGGTGCTCTGAAGCCTTGGGGCTCCTGGCTGCCGTGGGCATGGCCGCACGATGGCCTACAGCACGACAAAGGCAGTGGGGAGCAGTTGGCGGCGCAGTACCGCGGCCACGGCCTCAACATGCTGCCAGAGCGGGCCACCTTCGACGATGGCACAAACGGCGTCGAGGCTGGCATCGCCGACATGCTGGACCGGATGCAGACAGGACGCTGGAAAGTGTTCTCGACCTGCACGAACTGGTTCGAAGAGTTCCGGCTCTATCACCGGAAAGACGGGAAAATCGTGAAAGAGCGCGACGACGTGATTTCAGCGTCTCGCTACGCGCTGATGATGAAGCGCTTTGCTGAAATAGAACGTCAGGCTCAATTCGTGATGCCTAAGAGGAACTGGGTCGTCTAATGGATAAAGAATTTAGCGAACAGTCCCTCAAGGCGCTGATCGCGTCCGAAATCTCTGATGCTCGTCTGATGCGGGACAAGGATTTCACCGAATGCCTGAGTCGGAACGAGAAGTACTATAACGGCATCATGGACGATACGCCGTCCGCTGAGGGCTGGTCGAAGTTCCAGACCCGAGACGTTTCCGACGTCATCGGCTGGACGCTGCCTGGCATCATTCGTGTGTTCACGGCATCCGATCGCATGGTTGACTACCAGCCGCGCCGGCCAGGAGATGAAGAGGTCACGGACCAATCGTCCGATTATGCCAATTTCATCTTCTGGAACGACAACGACGGGTATCGCATCCTCTGGGACGCCACGCATGATAGTCTGTTGCTCGCTGACGGCATCGTGAAAACATGGTGGGACGATAGCGAGATCTGCGAGTATTCCACGCATACGGGGCTGAGTGCTGAGGCTCTGGCTCTCCTGCTGGACGATGAGGATGTGGAACTCATCTCGCAGAAGGAAGACGTCATCGAGCTTGAGGGCAGTATGGGGGAGGTGGAAGCCATCCCCGTCTACGATGTGAAGATCAAGCGCATCGAGTCCCGCGGCCGGATCAAGATCAAGGCGATTGAGCCCGAGAACTTCCTGAAGGATCGGGCCTCGGTCACGATCGAGGATGCCCGGTTCCTTGCGCATCGTGACCCGCACACCACGCGCTCCGATCTGATCAAGATGGGCTTTGACCGCGAGATCGTCGAAGGGCTTCCGGGCAATGTGACGTCCGACCCGCTCGGCGACGACTTCCAGCGCGAGGAGTTCAACGGTTTCTCGCACGGCGATCGGTCGACGGATCTCATCGAGCTTTACGAGTGCTACATCAAGGCCGACGTGAACAACGATGGCATTGCCGAGACGGTGCTCGCCTACTACGCTGGCGCCGCAGGGGCTGGTGAGCTTCTCGACTGGGAAGTATGGGACGATGAACCGTGCTTCACGCAGATCCCTTGCGAGCCTGTTCCGCATAGCTTCCAGAGCCGATCCCTGGCCGGTGAAGTTGTCGATATCCAGCAGATCAAGACGGTTCTCACCCGTCAGATGCTTGATAATTCGTACCAGGTGAACAATCCCCGCACGCAGATCGAGGTGGGCAGCGTCATCAACATGGATGAGCTGGTCAACCCGACCGTTGGCGGGGTCGTCATTCGCAAGGCCAACACGCAGCCTATCGATTTCACGGTCACGCCCTCCATCATGGAGAATGTCCTTGCTGGTCTGCAGCACATGGACAACGTGACGGAGATGAGGACCGGCGTTTCGCGCGCCTCGATGGCGCTTGACCCACAAACCCTGCAGAACCAGACGGCAACGGCCTCGAACAATCAGTTGGACAGCCGATATTCGCAGGTCGAACTTATCGCCCGCAACCAGGCTGAACTGGGTTGGAAAAAGGTCTTTGAGAAGATCCTGAAGCTGATCGTCAAGCACCAGGACCGGCCGCGTATGATCCGCCTGCGTGATGAGTGGGTGGAGATGGACCCGCGCCAGTGGAACGCTGGCATGGACGCCATCATCAACGTTGGCCTCGGGACTGGATCTCGTGACCGTGACATGGCGATGCTGAACAATATCCTCGGCACGCAGATCGCGTTTACCGATCGCTTCCAGGGCGCAGGCATGTCGAAGCAGGCGCTTGAGATGATCCCTCGCGTCGTCAAGACCGCGACCAAGATTGCAGAGGCCGCAGGCATTCGGAATGCTGACTCCTTCTACCCGGATATCAAGCCGGAAGAGATGGAGCAGATCAAAGCCCAGGCTGAGCAGGCAGCCCAGCAGCCGCCGCCAGAGGTGCAGATCGCCCAGCAGAAGATGCAGGCCGAAATGCAGGTCCAACAGGCCAAGATTGACGGCGAACAGCAGAAGTCTGCAGCAGAGTTGCAGTTGAAGCAGCAGGAAGGCGCTGCCGACCTCCAGCTTGAGCAGCAAAAGATGCAGATGGAATACCAGCTCAAGCGCGAACAGCTTGCGGCTGAGATCCAGTTGAAGCGCGAGCAACTGATTGCCGAGTTGGCCCTGAAGCGCGAACAGATGCAGGCCCAGAACGAGATGCAGCGGGAAGCTGGCCTCATGAAGGGCATGAATGACGGCATCAAGGCATCGAGCGACGTGCACGTTGGTGGAGACCCGGGCTGATGGACAAGGAATTTCTGGCTCTCGAAGCTGAGCGTCTCGCGAAAGACCCGGTTTTCCTCGAAGTTCTCGCCCGCATTCGCAAAGGCGCGGTTGATGGGCTGGTGGCGATCGACGCCGAATCCACCCGCGAAGTGATTACCCTCCAGTGCTTTGCGAGGGTCTGTGACGTCTTCCCGGCCGAACTCCAGGCCATGATTACGTCAGCCAAAGAGCGAAAGCTCCGAACCGTAGTCTAAAAGGACAACCATATCATGATTGATGCTGCGACCTCCCCGGAAACGGGGCCCGTAGACAACGCCCCTTTGTCTTTCGACAGGGGGATTGAAGCCATTGAAAGTCTACTGTCCGACGACCCTGAAACGGATCTCGCCGGCTCTGACGAGGCGCCAGGCAGTGAGGTGAAGCCCGAAGTCGAGAATGACGAGGACGAGCCGGAACTGTCACTTGATGACGATGAACTAGGCGAAGCAGCCGAAGTTGAAGCAAAGGCCTCTGAGCTATCCGACGACACGGAAATCGTGTTGTCGGACGGCGAGAAGATCAGCCTCGGCCAACTGAAGCGCAACAACCTCTTTCAGCGTGATTATACCCGCAAGACGGAAGAACTTGCCCAGCAGCGTCGAGCGTTGGAGCAAGAGCACACCGATCGGGTATCGCAGGCGACGGAAGAAATCCGAAAGCAGCGTGAATTCATTCTGGAATTTGCCGGCGAGTTCATCCCCAAGGAACCGACCTTGGAAATGCTCCGTGAAGACCCGATCGGGTACATGGAGGCCAAGGCCGTTTTCGAAGAACGGATGCAAAAACTGAGCGCTCTTGCCGAACAACGGCAGAACGAGAGCCAGCAACTCACGGCGAAGCAGCAAAAGGAAATGGAGGACTTCACCGCCGCCGAGTGGTCGAAGTTCCTCGACGTGGTTCCCAAGCTGAAGGACGAGAAGAAGCTAGAAGCGTTCCGCAACGACGTGAAGGAAATCGCGGTCAAGGATTATGGCCTTGATCCCGAGGAACTGACCGCCGTCCGCGATCACCGCTACATGCGGGTTCTCCACGATGCGATTGCCTACCGGAAGCTGTTGCTGAAGTCGAAAGCCGTGCCCGAGAAGGTGGCGGCCAAGCCAAAGCTCCAGTCGAACCGGCAGCGCATGTCCATCCCAGACGTCAAGGCGCGCGATGCCGAAGGACGATTCCAGGCCCTGAAGAAGAACCCCAACGACCTCAGAGCCGCCGAGCGGTCCATCATGGACACACTCGGGGACATTTAAAGGACATCCCTCATGGCACAGCCAGCCAATACCTTCGAAACCTACGATGCCGTAGGTAACCGGGAAACGCTCGCCGACAAGATCTGGCAGATCACCCCTGATGAAACGCCGTTCCTCTCGATGATCGGCAACAGCAACGTTGAAGGCGTTCACCCGGAATGGCAGACCGACAACCTCGCCAATCCAGACGCCAACAACAACCAGCCGGAAGGCAATGACTGGGTTTTCCAGGCCATTACCCCGACCGTCCGCGTCGGCAACTACTGCCAGATCTCGGACAAGCGCATCTCCATCTCCGGCACGCAGGACATCGTGTCCAAGGCCGGTCGCAAGTCCGAAATGGCGCGTGAAATCGTCAAGAAGGGCCGCGAACTCAAGACCGATATGGAGATCATCACCCTCGCTAACCAGGCGTCGTCTGCTGGTGCAGGCAATGCCGGCGGCAACCGCCTCCTTGGTGGCTTCCGTGCATGGCTCGCCACCAACGACTCCCTCGGCGCTGGTGGTGCATCCGGTGGCTTCAACACCACGACCGGTCTCGTCGACGCCGCCACAAACGGCACGCAGCGCGCATTCACCAAGGCTCTGCTTGATGGGGCGATCTCTGCGGCCTACACCGCAGGCGGCAACCCGTCGATGATCCTGGGATCGCCGTACACCAAGACGGTGTTCTCGACCTTCATGTCTGACGCGAACGTTGCCCAGCAGCGCTATGCGGCCAGCAAGTCGTCGCAGACCACCATCGTCGCCGCGGCAGACACCTATCTGTCTGACTTCGGCACTCTGACCTTCGTCCCTGACCGTCAGATGGCCCGCGCCGGCGCTGCTGCAGCCCGCAACGTGTTCCTGATTGACCCGTCGATGGTCAGCCTCGGCACGCTGCGCCCGATTGACCGTTACGACCCGGCGAAAACCGGTGACCAGGTCAAGAAGGTTCTGCTGACCGAGTACACCCTTATCGTCAACAACGAAGCCGCTCATGCCGTCGTCGCCGACGTCTTCGGCATCAACGCTGCTGCGTAAGGAGAACGACCATGGATCGTATGCAGCCAATCAGCCTCACGGCGGCTACCTACACCCTCACCGCAGAAGCACACAGCGGCACCACTCTGGTTGCCACTCGTGCCGCTGGCATCACCTGCACCCTGCCGGCCGCTCTTGGTCATGGGACCGAGTTCAACGTCTTCGTCTCGACCACGATCACGTCGAACTCCCTCATCGTCAAGGTCGCCAACTCGACCGACGTCATGCAGGGCGTTGCCTACGTGGCCCAGGACGCAGGCGACACGGTGAACTCGTTCGAAACGGCGTCGACCTCGGACACCATCACCATGAACGGCACCACGACTGGCGGCCTTCGTGGTGACCGTATCCGCCTCAAGGACGTCGCGGCCGGTGTCTGGGAGGTGCAGGTCTACTCTGCGGCAACCGGTACCGAAGTGACGCCGTTCAGCGCGACCGTATAACCGCAATCAGGCGGCTTTGGGGTTCCCTGAGCCGCCTTCACCCAACCACGGAGAATCCTAATGGCAGATGCAAAGAACCAGGCTGAAAAGCTGTTCCCGGTCAAACTCCTCAAGAACTACCGCCCGGTATCGTCTGACGCGCAGATCGAGGACGAGGAAATCACCGGAGAATATAGGCCGCTGACCGAAGACGAGTCCCAGAAGGTCCGCGCCGGCCGCAGCATCGCGCTTCCAGTTGAGGAAGCAAAAGCCGTGATCGCCCGCAAGATTGCTGAACGCAATGATCCAGTTGCCTGATTACGAGAGCATTCCGGACAGCGCGTGGGAATTGCTCACTGAGACCCCCACGCATCGCGTCTGGATTCACCATCTCGACGAGACCCGTTCCGTCACCAAGACGGAATACCTCTTCACCGAAGAACTGCTCAACGGCAACCAGTTCCTCAGGAACGAGACGGACGGCGAGCGCTGGGGCGATAACCCGCTGGTGGCGCGCATCCCGCTGAACGTCCTGTACTCCTCGCAGCACCAGATCATGGAAAAGCTCCGTGAGGGCGATCGAGACCACATGAAATGGTGGCTCAATCGCGGCGAGAACGAGATGTATCGCACCAAAAGAGGTCGCGTCTGATGAACTATTCCGATCTTCAGGCAGCGGTTGCCAGATGGGCAGCCCGCGAAACGGACACGGACGTTACCGGGGAAATCCCCCTGTTGATCGAACTGACGACCGCCATGTTCAATCATGGTCAGGACGGCATGGCGCCGGCATTGCGCACGCGCGAAATGGAAGTGTCAGTTCTTCTGACATCCAGTTCCGCCAATTACCTCGTTCTGGAGGATGATGGTTCAAGCTTCATGACGCTTGGCCCGGAGAGCGATAGCGCTGAAGAAGCCATCGGCTTAGCTTACCATCTGCCGTCTGATTACCTGCAGTACATCACTGTCGGCGAGATGGCTTCGATCTTCCGGCAACTGAACTACGTCGCCACGTCCTACACGAATGTCCGCTATGCTGACAGAGCAGGCGGATTGGCCCGCGATTTCGTCATCTCGGGCGAGAATATCTTTGTCTTCCCAGTGTCATCGAATGACATCGCCCTGAACTACTATGCCAAGATTCCGGACCTTTCGGACGACAACACGTCCAATTGGCTCCTCGCCAAGCAGCCATCCGTCTATCTTCACGGCGCTCTTCTGCAACTCGGGCTCTTTCTCCGCGACGACGACCTTGTCACGCGCTCGGCGGCCTTCGTCAAAGCGACGATCGACGGGCTGATGACTGAGGAGTTCATGAGCAAGTACGCACGCGCGAGTGTCCGCATGGGAATGATTACCCCATGAACATCGTTTTCCCGGCTTTCGAGCCCGATAAGAGCCTGTTTGAGGGCATTTCGAGCAATAACATTCTCAATGCTCTGCCTGTCGCCAACGGCTGGGGCCCAATGCCGAGCCTCTCCAGCGTTTCCGCAGCGCTACCGGGCGAGTGCAGGGGCTTCTTCTACACGATCAGCGCTTCCGGTGCGTTCAGGGTTATCGCGGGGACGGAAACGGGCCTTTATGCGCTCAACGCCACGACCTATGCGTGGGACGATATCAGCGGTCCATCGGCCCCGTATTCCGTGCCGATCGGCGATTCATGGACGTTCACGCTCTACGGCGACAAGCTGATCGCCCACAACATCAGCGATCCGATCCAGGCCTATAACGTCGAGACCGGGGGCAACTTCGCGGATCTCGGTGGCAGCCCTCCAAATGCGAAATACTCTTGGGTTGCTGCTGATTATCTCGTTCTCGGGTATCTCGAAGGCAACGCGGGGCAGAAGTCGGTTCGCTGGTGCGGCACGAACAACCCCGAGTTCTGGGAGATCGGCAAGCAGGGCTCAGACTATCAGGAATTGCCCGAGGGAGGAGAAATCCTCGGCGGATTCGGGGAGAGCGGCGGTTTCTACGTCATCCAGCGCACCGGAATGCAGGCATTCACCTTCGCGCCGACCTCTGGGTTCACATTCACGCGCACGGTCCTTAACGCCGAGCATGGGGCGATTTCGCCGCGCTCGATCGTACACACTGGGCCTGGGCAGTTCTATTTCCTTGCTGAAGACGGGTTCTTCTCCGGTGCG
>JACZCZ010116256.1_pt1 | contig 14843 bp, 14 predicted proteins | sample 8641811 | NCBI WGS metagenome assembly JACZCZ01 (sample SAMN15324610, study PRJNA640507) | soil metagenome | isolation source: intercropping peanut in the first line | place: China: Luxin town, Laibin City, Guangxi Province | collected 2019-07-25 | depth 10cm m | reverse complement strand
GTACCCGGCCCGAGTTGAACATGCTCACCGTCGCCAGCGATTTGAAGCGTTTGTCGGTTTGCGCCGCCGCCAACGAATAGCCACCGCCGCCACAAATGCCGAGCAGACCCAGACGCTTGTCATCGACACCGGCAAACTGGCTGATGAAGTCGGCCATGCCGTGGATGTCTTCGATGCGATACGCCGGTTTATCGATGCTGCGCGGCTGACCACCGCTGGCGCCCTGGTAGGCCGCATCGGCGGTGATGGTGATGTAGCCCTGTTCGGCCAGGCGTTGGGCGTACAGACCGGCGACTTGTTCTTTCACGCCGCCGTTAGGGTGCGCGACGACCACTGTCGGATAGGTCTTCTTCGCGTCGTAGTTGGCCGGCGTGTACACGTTGGCGGCGATGTCCAGACCGTTGAGTTTGTAGCTGACCGGATGAATGTTCACCTTGCTCGCTTCGTTCTTGCTGATCGCGCCGTCGTAGGCGAGGCTGAATGGGTTCTTTTTGTAGTCGGCGGCCAAGGCTTCGCCCGCCGATAGGCCGACCAATGCCGACATGAGCGTGGCTTTGAGAGTGTTCTTCACGTGAAGCTCCTGAGCAATCAAAAGGGTGGCAGTTGCAAAAGTGTTTGGGTCAGTCCAGCTGTTTTTCTTTGAGAAATTGCGCGACCAGATCAGCGATCTGCACGTTGTTCAGATCCGACATGGGGAAGTGGGTATTGCCGTGGATGCCGATTTCCGGCAGGTGGATCAGCCCTACGTCACCGCCGTGCCGATAGACCGCATCACGCCACAGGCGGGCCATCGTCAAGCGCGCGCGCCAACTGTCCTGCGCGGGCAGGTCTACGGCCTGTTCCGGGATGTTGTCGCCGTAGAGGATCAGGATCGGAATGCGCGTCAGTGCCATGAATTGCTCCATCGGCACCGCTGCGCCTTGCACCGTGTCGAACGCGCTGGGAATCGGCGCCGGCACTTCACCGTCAGCAAACACGAAACTGCTGCCCGGTTCGAACGCCACGGTGGCTTTGACCTTGTCGTTCTTGGTCGCCGTTACCCAGCCCGGCGCGCCACCTTGCGAATGGGTGAACAAAATCCCCGGGCCGATTTTGTCGAACAGCGCCGACACGCCATCGGAGACCACGCCCATGTCGAATGGCCCGGTGTTTGGCGTCATCGCCCGGAAAAACTGCTCGCGGGTTTGAGCGTCCTGTGCCACTTGCACGCCGTTGAAGTAGTTGGGCCACAGGCCGATGCGGAACTGGTTGAACCACAGTTGTTCGTCCGGCGTCGGCTTGATTGTGGTCTCGACCATGCTACGCCCGGCACCACCACGCCGAGGCTGATCGATCAGATAGACGCCGTAGTGGCGGCGCAGAAAGATGGTCTGAAAACCCTCTCGGCCGTCGGCGGTGGTTTCCCAGGTCTTGGAAAACTGACCGGCGCCGTGCCACATGACGATGGGCAGTTTTCGCGCATCCACCGGGATCTGGTAGAAGGCGTAGGCGTGGTCGCCATGGTAAGTCTGGCCGTTGGGCGTCATCGGTTGGCGCAGGTCGAAGGTGCCCGGTGCCGTAGTCATCGTTCCGCCGGCGGCGAAGCTGCCTTGCTTCTGGATCAGCAGCGGGCCTTCGGAATGGTTCGCGCAGGCCGCCAACAGGCTCAACAGCGAGATGCTCAGCAAATGCTTTGCAGTTTTCATGTTATTTCCCCGCAACCGCGAGGGCTTGGGTCAGCGCGGTGCTGGCACGTTCAGCCGTCTGCGCATCGCCGTGTTTTTTCAGCAGCTCGATAACTTGGCGCAACTGTGCCGCACTGAGACCGACGCGCAGGCTCGCCGCCATGTGCGAGCGCAGCTGCGATTCCACTCCCGGCGTCGCTGCCAGCGCCCCGACGGTCGCCAGTTCGCGGCTTTGCCAGTCGAGGTTGTCGCGTTCGAAGATGTCGCCGAACAAGTGCGTTTGCAGGAACCGGTTGATCACCGGAGCGAACTCGAACACCGGGCCTTTGACCGGGCCTCCGGAGATCTTGGTTTGATTCGCGGTGCCGGCTGTCAGCAGTTCGTCACCGGTCGGGACAGCGCGGCCCGGCTCGCGTCCCGGCGCATCGTTGATGCCGCGCTGTTTGCGCACCTGCACCACCGTCATTAGCTCGTTCAAGGCATTGAGGCTGCGCGGGAAGCCGACATAGGCGTAGAGCTGCACCAGAATTTCGCGGGTTTCGCTGATGGTCAGGCCGGCATCGAGCCCCTGATTGAGCGCTGCGTTGAGGTTGGGCATGTCGCTGGTCGCCATGAACGCGGCGATCAGTGGAATCGTTTGTTGTTGGCTCGACAAAGTAGTTGCGCTGGCTGATGTGCGGGTCATGGTCTGCGCTGCCTCGGCTGCTTGAGTGGTAACGCTGAACATCGCCCCGACGCCCAGACAAAGCGCCATGAGTGCGGGGAGGGCAGTGCAGTTGCGTCGGTCAGTGGTCATCGTGAAAGGCTCCATCCAGTGCGGGTCGATGCGGTGTCGCTGGATCGTACGGAGGATGGTTGGGGCGATTAACCCCGATATTGCGCATGGACTCCTGAGTAGAACTCATGAGTGGGCATTGCCATAACCGCTGAAATCCCGGCGCGACCCCGCTGGTGCGGGGCCTGGAGGTCGGATGACGGTTTCCCGCGAAGGTGCCGGGCGAGCAGACTCGACACATTCCGTAACTTCATTGGCCGACGTATTGCGCCTCCGAGACCTGCTCCGCCCAGGTGACGGTCTTGCCGTCCTCGGCTTCAGCGATGGCGATGTGGGTCATGCCGTTACTGGCGGTGGCACCATGCCAGTGACGGGTGTGCGGTGGAATCCAGACAATGTCGCCCGGACGGATTTCCTGGCGCGGCCCACCTTCTTGCTGCACGTAGCCAACCCCCGCGGTGACGATCAGCGTTTGCCCTAGCGGATGGGTGTGCCACGCCGTGCGTGCGCCAGGTTCAAAGGTCACCGTGCCGCCGCCGATGCGTGCGGGTGATTCGCCCTTGAACAGACCATCGACGCGTACAGAGCCGGTAAAGTTTTCCGCTGCGCCCTTGATCGAGGGCTGGGAGCCGTTCGGGGTAATGCGGATTTCGTTGGCGGCCTGGGCTTCTACCGCCATGAATGACAAAGCAACGAGTGGCGCGATCAATCGGTTCATTGGATCAACTCCGGTCAGGCAATGAAAGCGGCGCCGCACGCAGCGCCGCGTTGGGCAGACTCACAGTCCGGTCATTCTCAGCGCCGATTCCGGCAAGCGTTCACCGTGCACCTGGATCTGCGCCATCTGTTCGTTGATCACGCGCAGGTCATCGTCGGTCAGTTGCAGCTCGACGGCGCCCAGGTTCTCTTCCAGTCGATGGGGTTTGGTCGTGCCCGGGATCGGCACGATCCACGGTTTCTGTGCGAGCAACCAGGCCAGCGCCACTTGTGCCGGCGTAGCGTCTTTGCGTTGCGCGACAGCTTTGACTACATCGACCAATGCCAGATTGGCCTTGCGCGCTTCAGGGGAAAAACGCGGGACGAAGTTGCGGAAATCACTGGCGTCGAACTGCGTGTGCTCGTCGATCTGGCCGGTGAGGAAACCGGCGCCCAGAGGACTGAACGGTACGAAGCCGATCCCCAGTTCTTCCAGCACTGCCAGCAGTTCCAGCTCCGGGCCGCGCCAGAACAGCGAATATTCGCTCTGCACCGCAGTGACCGGTTGCACCGCGTGCGCCCGGCGAATGGTTTTCACGCCCGCCTCAGACAGGCCGAAATGCTTGACCTTGCCCTCGGCGATCAGCTCCTTGACGGTGCCGGCAACGTCTTCGATCGGCACCTGCGGATCAACGCGGTGCTGATAAAACAGGTCGATGCAATCGGTGCGCAGACGTTTCAACGACGCCTCGGCCACGGCGCGGATATGCTCCGGACGGCTGTTGGTGCCGCCGCCGCGTGCACCGGTGATCAGGTCGATATCGAAGCCGAACTTGGTGGCGATGACGACCTGATCACGGATCGGTTGCAAGGCCTCGCCGAGCAGTTCTTCATTGGCGAACGGACCATACGCTTCAGCGGTGTCGAACAAGGTGATGCCTTGCTGGTGGGCCGAACGAATCAGCGTGATCATGCTGGCCTTGTCGGCGGCCGGGCCGTAGGCCGAGGTCATGCTCATGCAACCAAGGCCCAGTGCGGACACTTCCAGGCCATTGCCCAACGTGCGGATTTTCATGATGTCACTCCGTACAGAATTCGATTAACGCGTGAGTGGGTGATCGCTCAACCAGCCGTTCACCCGTTCCATGGTCTTGCGCTCCTGTTCACCCTCCATCACGAAACCTTCCAGAACCTTAGTCTTCGGTGCGTGCTTGACGAGCACACTGCGGCTGTTGCCCAAGCCATAACCGCCGTGGGTGTTGAAGGGGATGAGGGTCTTGCCAGTCAGGTCGTGGACGCTGAGAAAGGCGCGCACGATCGGCGGGGCGGTTTCACCCCAGATCGGAAAGCCGAGATAGATCGTGTCGTAGTCGCTCAGAGCATGAACCTTGCTTTCCAGCTCGGGCTCGAAGCCGCTGTCACGCTCCTGACGCGCCTGTTCCACGGTTTGCAGGTAGTCCTCGGGGTAGGCTTTGGCCGGACGGATCTCGAACAGGTCGGCACCCAATCCGCGCTGGATGAGCCCGGCAACCACGCGGGTATTGCCGGAGCGGGAAAAGTACGCGACCAGAATTCGCGAGCCTGAACGTGGTCTTTCGCTGGCGGTTTGCGTGTCGGCGAGTGACAGCAACGGGGCGCTCGCCAGTGCGGCGATCACCGTACGCCGTAGCGGATCGTGATCGTTGTTCATCGCCCGACGCGCGCCTTGAGGGCCTCGGGATAACGCTCGCCTTCGATGCGGATCTGCGCCAGTGCGGTGTCAATGGCCTGGAGTTCGCCCGCATCGAGGGTGATGTCCGCGCCGCCAAGGTTTTCTTCCAGGCGATGCAATTTGGTCGTCCCGGGAATCGGCACAATCCAGGGCGCTTGCGCGAGCAACCAGGCCAGCGCGATCTGCGCCGGTGTCGCTTGTTTTTGCGCGGCTATCTGGCGGATCAACACCACCAACCCTTGATTGGCTTGCAGTGCCGACTGACTGAAGCGCGGCACGATGCTGCGAAAATCGTCGCTGCCGTATGTGGCGTCGGCCGCTACTGTGCCGGTGAGAAAACCCTTGCCCAGTGGGCTGAACGGCACGAAGCCGATCCCCAGCTCCTCGAGCGTCGGCAGGATTTCCTGCTCAGGCTCACGCCACCACAATGAGTATTCGCTTTGCAGCGCCGTGACTGGCTGCACCGAATGTGCACGGCGAATGGTTTGCGCACCCGCTTCCGAAAGGCCGAAGTGCTTGACCTTGCCTTCCTCAATCAGATCTCTCACTGCACCGGCGACGTCTTCAATCGGTACGTCCGGGTCAACCCGATGCTGGTAAAGCAAATCGATGAAATCGGTCTTAAGTCGGCGCAATGAGCCTTCGACGGCGAGTCGAATGTGCTCAGGGCGACTATTTAGAATCTGCTGCTTATTGTCGGCACCGAAGGTGAAGCCGAACTTGGTGGCGATGACCACTTGATCGCGAACTGGCGCCAATGCCTCACCCACCACTTGCTCGTTCAGGTACGGACCGTAAACCTCGGCGGTATCGAAGAACGTGACGCCTCGGTCAACCGCCGAACGGATCAGCGTAATGGCTTGTTGTGTGTCAATCGCCGGGCCGTAGCCATGGCTCAGGCCCATGCAACCCAAGCCCAGGGCTGACACTTCGAGTGAACTGTTTCCAAGTGTGCGCTTGTGCATTTCGATCTCCCAAATATGGCGTTGGGAAACAGTAAGCGGGCTAACGATTAAGGACTAGATAGTTAAATCGGCAAGGCTTCATGAGGTCTGCTCATCAGTCCCGGAAGAGAGGAGGTGGCGACTTGCCTTAATGGACGCCCAGGCGCTCCGCCTGTCACGATCCAGGTGCCCGTGGTTAAAACCAGCAAGCCTCAAGAAGTCATCTGTCACGACGACACCATCGAGGAAATTTTAGGCAAGTAGTTTTCGATTACTGACGAGAGTCTGCAACCAAAAGCAGCCAGTCACGAGCGGCTGCTTTCGGTCAGAGGCTTACTGTCATGTCGCTGAAGTAGATCTATCCAGGCTCGCTTCGATCGGCGCTTGCCAGTCGACGGTCTTTCTCGCTCTATGAGCCTTGGATAGCGTTGAAACTCCAGAATTTCGCGGGGTGTAATTAAAAATCAACGGTTCCCGAGAACTTCACCAAGCGCGGGTCACCCTGCGAGAGATAGCCGCCATTTGCCGACGCCCAGTAATTCTTGTCGGTAATGTTTTCCACGTTTACTCGCAAGGTCAGGTCCTTTTCAGCGAGCTTCATTTTATAGCGTGCCCCAGCGTCGAAACGGTTCCATGTAGGCAAGCTCAAGTTATTCGCCTGATCGGCATACTGCCCGCCAGTGCGCAGCATCCTTGCGCTCAGGGCGGCACCTTCGATGCCCGGAACGTCCCAGTCTACGCTGGCATTGAGTTGAAACGTAGGCACTCCAATCGCGTGGTTGCCATCGTTCAGGCCGCCAGCGGTTTTCTTCAGCTCAGAGGTCATGCGGGTACCGCCCGCCATCAACCGTAGGCCTTCGATGGGTTCACCGAACACGCTGATCTCCAGTCCCTTGTTGACCTGTTCGCCATCGCGCACATAGAGCCTCTGCGCGTTGTCGACATAACCATCGGAAGGTTTCTCGATGCGAAACACACTCAGGTTGGCGCCGAAGGTTTGTTGGTCCAGCTTGATACCCGCTTCCAACTGTTTCGTGCGTCCAGGAGGGAAGGCTTCGCCCAGGTTCGTGATGCCTGTACCAGACGCCACTGGCCCTTTTGCAAGGCCTTCGATTCGGTTGGCGTAAAAAGAAACGCTGTCCACAGGCTTGAACACGATGCCGTAAACAGGCGTGGTGATGGACTCATCGTAGAGGGTGCTGCGAGTGCCATCGTTTGCCGGGTTGGCTACACCGTTTGAAGTGGTGCCGTCGTATTTGTAGTTTTCGACACGTAGCTGCTGACGCCGGACGCCGTAAGTGACGAGCAGTTTGTCATCGAACAAGCCCAGCGTATCGGAAATCGCGAGGCTACGATTTCGGGTTTTTCCGGTCACCCCTGGATCACCCATTTCACCGCCGGTGCTGGACACAGCAGTTGGCTTGGGAAGCGCTGGGGTATTGTAAATATTGCTGTTGCCAGTGACAGAGCGATAGAACGTGTATGCGTTTTCCTGCTCAGTCCAGATCGTTGAGCCGCCGATCGCGACCTGATGGGAAACAGGGCCAGTATTGAAGCGCCCATTGAACCCCGCACTGAAGGTCGTGTTGTCTTCATTGTGAGGAATTTCCGAGCCACCAATGGTCGCGACCCCATTATTGCCTACCAGGGTAGGCGTGGCGTAAACCCCTGTTTCACGGGTGTGCTTCGCTCCACCGGCAAGGTATGCCGTCCAGTTCTCGCTCAGGTCCCAATCACCGCGAACCATGCCGAACGTGTCTTCAGTTTCCGAGTAGGTCCAGTCCTGGCCATAGTTATGGCTGGCGTGAGGGGCAGTGGGAATGTGGGTGGCATTGCCAACGTTGACAGAGTTGCGCAGTCCGGTGACGCGCTGTTTCTGATAACCGAAATCGGTGGAAGCGCGGAAGCCGTCACCGCGATAATCAAGACCCGCGACGAACAACTTTGTGCGTTGATCTTCATTATCGATCGCCGTTTCACCTTCCCGCTGGCTCAGGTTCAACCTGGCGCCAAACCGGTTATCTTCACCGAACCGCTGCCCGATATCCAAATGCTCGCCGATACGGCCATCAGTGCTGATGTCCTGCGTATAGCGACGCGTTGGTACATCCTCTGCGCGTTTAGGTTGAAGATTGACTCCGCCCCCAAGACCCGAGCCCGTGGGGCTCACACCGTTAATGAAGGCATTGGGGCCTTTGAACACCTCGACGCGCTCGATGGCGTCCGTCGACAGGATTTGACGAGGTAAGACGCCATACAATCCGTTGTAGGAAATATCGTCGCCGGTTAATGGCAAGCCTCGAATGACGAACACTTGGGACTGGTTACCAAACCCATAGGATTGACGCACCGAGGGATCATTGAGCAGTACATCACCGACGTCTTCAGCTTGTTGATCCTCAATCAACTTCGAGGTGTAGCTGGTCATTACGAAGGGGACATCCATGTTGTCCTGATTGCCCAGCACTCCCATCTGGCCACCCCTCGCCACCTGACCGCCGGCATAGGGGGCCGGTAGCGTGTTGGAGTTGGGTTTAATCGCAGTGGCAGTAACATCGGTCACTCTCAGTTCGAGAGGTTCCGCAGCCTGGGCGAAGAAACTGACCGAGCAGCATACGGCGAGCAGCGTAGGGCGAGAAGGAAACAACATGGGGGGAAGTACCTGCGATGGAAGGTGATCGATGTCATTAATGGTAATGATTCGCAGATGCATTATTGCTGCCCGATGGGCAAATTGCCATAAGAAATTGCAAGGATTTTGGATTCTGAATCGCCAGGAGATCCGTAGGCGTTGGGGGGCCGCTTTTGTACGATTGCTGCCGGTCGCGAGAGGCAGAAAACGATCTAACGCAGAAACCGAAGCTAAGCCGGCCACTGGTACGTACCAGGACTCGAGCGTATTGTTCGATGCGTTTTACCGCTCCTGATACATTTCAAAGGAACCACGAATATGGATGTTGAACTGGCTCTTAAGATTGAGGCCGCAGAAAGCGAATATTTACGTTCGCGAGTTGAGAACCTGGCCGAGGTCAGCGGAAATCCTTACGGTGCACGTGTTTTTTTCAATGCAGACTTTCCATGCTTTCAAGTGAGCGCATCGCCCAGCCCAATGTTCAACCGCATCTACGGTGATATCGCCGGTGATCCTCTGGCGGTGTTGAAACTGCTCAATGAGTCAGCGGAGCATTCGCCCGTAACCCCTCTTATCGGAAAACCTTCGACACTTGAGCAATACGCTTTTGTGGGTGAAGCACGGCTTGAGCGTTTGAGGGGCTGGACTCACTTGCAATTCGCTTGTGCCATTGAAAAGGTGGTTTTGAGTCGTCACTCATTCGAAATTGAAGAGGTCACGTCGAAGACTCTGACTCAATTCGCAGATGTGCACGCGGGCGGCTTTCATACCAAGCCGGAGCATCGGCTGCTGAATCAGGCTTCCTTTGCAGGGCAGAGGCCTGACGGACGAATGAAAATCTACGTCTTGAAAGCGGAGGGGGCGGTGGTAGCAGGGGCAGCGATGTACTTGGCCAGCAACGGCATTGCTTACCTTGGAACGGCAGCAACCCGAAAGGATGCCCGGGGCTATGGCTATCACGGCGCACTGATTTCTCACCGAATAGAGCAAGCAAAGAAGCATGGCTGCCACTGGATCGCTGCGACAGCGCTGGCCAGCTCCCAAAGTCGCCGAAATCTGCAACGTGCCGGTTTAACGGCATCCCATGCCCAAGCACTATATCGCCTGGCAGATAGCTGAGACGGCTGGGCATGACCGTCTGCTTTTGGCCGAATGCGGACGGTCAGGAGCGGCAGCTATCGGCCAAAAGCAGTCATGTACTTTGAACACTATGCGCATTCAAGCTTATCTCGCAGAAACTCAATGAATCTTTGCGTTTTCGCTGGAAGCAAGCGGGTTTCAGTCAGCGCGTAAACTGAAACGGGCAATGCTTGCCATTGCGGTAGCACTTTGCGAAGTTTCCCGTCAGAAACATCTTGGGCTGCGATCCCCTCAGGCAACAACGCCACGCCAAGATCCAAAGATGCCAGACGCCTCAGCATGCCTACACTGTTAAGTTCGAATCGCCCTCCGACATCGACATCCACCCTCTCAGAATCGCAAGACAGCGTCCAACGACCTGCACCCTGGCCACGCAAACGTAGGCACTCATGATTAACCAGTTCCGATGGACGTCCAGGCTCACCGGATATCTCCAAGTATCTGGGAGAGGCATACAGCCCGCGCCCCAAACTCGCGAGTTTACGAGCTATCAGATTGGAATCTGCAGGCTCCCCCATCCGAATCACAACGTCCGCGGGATCAGTGATCAGATCGACCTGGCGTGGGCTCAGATCGAATTCGAAATTGATACCGGGATAGAGCTGCGAAAACTCCGCAATCAACGGGGCCAGGTAGACGGTGGCGAAGTCTACGGGCAACGAGGCACGCAGTAGTCCACTGGGACGGGCCAACATTTCACCTAGCTGCTCATGCGCCAGACGAGCCTCATCGACGATCCGCTTACAGCGTTCAAAATACAGCCGACCCGCTTCGGTCGGCTCTATCTTGCGCGTCGTGCGGTGCAACAACCGCAAGCCAATGCCTTTCTCTAGCTCACTGATACGCCGTGACAAAGTCGAATTGGGTATTCCCAGCGTTTCTGCCGCACGCGTGAAATTGCGCGCCTTTACCACTTCGACAAACAGCGCCATGTCGTTAAGGAAGTCCAAAGGATTATCCCATCTATGGATTAGTAATTTCGATTTTACGGCATTTATCCCGAATACGGATTGATCAATCATGGGCCCATCACTCAAAGAGGCACCGAAATGAAATCTCTTTTTTCCGAAGTCCAGGTAGGCCGCTACACACTATCCAACCGTATGGTCATGGCACCAATGACCCGCTCGCGCTCAGATGATGCCGGCGTGCCCAGCGAGCTGGTTGCAAGCTACTACGCACAACGCGCCTCTGCGGGATTGATCATCAGCGAAGGCGTATTCCCGGTTGCGCTAGGCAAAGGCTATATCCGCACACCCGGTATCGAAACCACCCAGCAGGTCGCGGCGTGGAAAAAAGTCACCGACGCTGTTCACGCTCGCGGTGGGCGCATCTTCATGCAACTGATGCATTGCGGGCGCGTGTCTCATCCTTCGTTGCTGCCTGATGGCGCACAACCGCAGGCGCCCTCGGCGATCAAAGCCGCCGGTCAGACCTATACCGGTACAGGATTGCAGGATTTTGTAATACCCCACGCCCTGACCATCGCTGAAATTGCTGAGGTTGTTGAAGGTTACCGCCAGTCAGCGCGCCGGGCGATTGCAGCGGGTTTCGACGGCGTTGAACTGCACGCCGCCTCGGGCTACCTGCCTGAGCAGTTTCTCTCCACCGGCAGCAACCAGCGCAACGACCAGTACGGTGGTTCGGTTGAAAACCGCACTCGCTTCGTACTGGAGGTGCTCGCCGCCATGGTGAATGAAGTGGGCAGCGATCGTGTCGGTATCAAGATTTCCCCGGAGATGAACTTCAACGACATCGTCGATGCCAATCCGCAGGAAACCTACACCTATCTGGTCAAGCAGCTTCGTGACCTACAGCTTGCTTATCTACATGTAGCGCTGTTCGGGGCCAAGTTTGACTACCACGGGGCGCTGCGCCCGCTGTTCGATGGCAGCTACCTGATCGGCAGTGGCCAGACCAAAGAAAGCGCCGAGTCGCTGATTAATGAAGGTAAAGCAGACGCCGCAGTATTCGGCAGCACCTTCCTGGCCAACCCCGATCTGCCTGAACGGTTCCGGGTAGGTGCTGAATTGAATACGCCAGACAAAAATACTTTTTACGCCCCAGGCGCAGAAGGCTATATCGATTATCCAACCCTGTCTCAAGAGGCCTGAGGACCGCAACCATGCTACCCATCGCACGTTTACAACGCATGAACCACGGCAGCCAGTTCCGGGCGTTCACCCTGCGGGGTGATCAGTACGCGAAACCTATCGATCCGTTCTTGGGTGTAGACCACGCATGGATTAGCGGACCAACCTTTCCCGCGCATCCACATGCGGGCTTTTCTGCGGTCTCCTACCTGTTCCTGGATTCGGAAACAGGCATCGATAACCGGGACTCGCTAGGCAACCGCAACCTGATCCAACCGGGTGGTTTGCACTGGACGGCGGCGGGTGAAGGCATTGTTCATGAAGAGGTCCCGGCCCAGCCGGGCAAGACCGTTCACATGTTGCAAATCTTCATCAACCTCCCACAGGACAAACAGGCAGATGCGCCATTTGTCTTCAGCGTGGAAGCTCAGGACGTACCTACGGCTTATCGGGCTGGGGCTAAAATCAGAGTTCCATTAGGCAACTTCGAAGGGCTGGCTTCTCCGTTGCTACTACCCACGGACGTAAGGCTTCTGGACATCACTCTTGACGCTTCAAGCGAAGTGAAGATCCCGGTTCCAGAAGGACACGTGGCATTCGTGATGCCTATCGGCGGTGAGGTGTATGTGGACGGCCAGCCTTTCGATCTGAATGACCCCAAGGCGCCGGTCAATCTTCCTCAGCGCGCGGATCGGGTTGTCACCCTGCAAGCAAAGAACGGAAATGCCAAGGCAGTCTTATTTTCCGGCACTCCGTTGAATCAACCTGTGTTTTGGCAAGGGCCAATCGCCCTCGCTTCGAGGGACGCGCTGGCCGCAGCAGTCGATGGCTACCGGCGCGGTGACTTCGGAACACTGCAAGCTTTTTAACCAGGGGAAAAGTCCCCATCGCAGTTGCCAGGAGAATCACAATGTCATTCGAAAACTTCAATGCCGATAATGCCGCCTTGCTACTGATCGACCACCAGGTCGGAACCATGGGCTGGGCTAAATCCATGCCTTTTGAAGAACTGAAGCGCAACGCTCTGATGCTGGCCAAAGCTGCCCGCATTCTCAAGCTTCCCGTGGTACTGACGTCCAGCATGGAAGAGTATGCCCAAGGCCCGCTGCTGAGCGAACTGGAAGAAATCCTCCCAACTGAGTTTGCCGGACGTATCAAGCGCATGGGCATCGTCAATGCTATGGACGATGAGAACTTCGCCGCAGCTGTGAAAGCGACTGGCCGCAACAAACTGATTATTGCCGGCGTAACTAACGATGTGTGCACCGTTTATCCAGCACTCTCGCTGGTACGTGATGGCTACGAAGTGCAAGTTGTTGCTGATGGCGGCGCCTCACCGACAGCCATGGCGGATGACATCGCTTTGCGCCGTATGGACAAAGCCGGTGTGACGCTGACCACAACCAATCAATTGATCGCCGAACTGGCAGGCAGTTGGGCCACACCAGAAGGAGGAGAGTTGGTTCAAGTACTCATGGAGGCCTTCGGCGAATAAAAAGCCTACTGCTGAAATTTCTCAACAGGCACCGGCCCATGCATTTCAAATGCACGCATATGCATGGCCGGTGTCATCAGAAGAAGCCACCAAAAAGAAGGTCAATCATGGCGCTAATTCACATTGAAGAAGGCGACACATTTACACAGATTGTTCGGTTCGATGTGCCCGCGGACAAGCAGCTAGAACTGATCGACGCCATCGCTGGCGAGGTTGAGCGATGGATACGTCACAGGCCCGGCTTCATCTCCTCGACCTTTCACGCCAGTTTCGACGGGCGACATGTGGTGAACTATGCGCAATGGAAAAGCAGGGCCGACTTTGAAGGTTTCACTCACGATCCTGAAACTAAACACCTTCAAAAGGCAATTAGAGCCGTGGCGTTATCACTTGAACCGAACGCTATTCACTGCCGAGTGATTCGAAGCATCACACCAGTTTCTTAAACGCGAGAAGGAGCAAACTCGCTCTCTTAAACAATCAAGAAAGCTTAGAGATAAAACTGGCCGGTAATGTCAGTTTGTGATGAAAGCGGCGAGTGAGGAACGGCCGCTCCTGGCCGAAAGGAGACCTCGTCCAGAGCAATAAAAAAAGGGCGCCTCAGCGCCCGTTCTCCCTCACCCCTTAGCCTGCGCCCGCAACCGCCGCCCAACCACATCCAGCAAATCACACCCATCCCGCAACGGAATGGCCAGCAACTGACAAAAATCCTTCAACACCACCGTGTCGCAACCCAGCTCGGCGCGAAAGGCGATGTTTTCCAGGACTTGCGTGACGGTGCGAATGCGGTAATCAGCGGCAGCTTGCAGAACGTCGAGGGGCGCTTGGGTATCTATCAGCAGAGAGGCCGGGATCAGGTCGATTCCGGTGAGGGGCATGTATCTTTCCATGAGTAAATCTCCGATGCTTGTGCATCCGATCCATCGGGTCGCCAAACCCGAATCGCCATTCAGGGCGACGGAACCGACTTTAAGCTTCATCGGAACAGCAGGGTAGGTGACGGATTCCTAGATTTTTGTAGGACCCTTTATAACGTCCTAGGACTTTCGCATCACCCGGCTGACAACCTTCAAACTCGCCTAGAATCCTGCCTTTCAAATTGTTCATCGCCGCTGACGCTATCCTCTAGAATCCCACCCTCGCCATCGAGCCGGACTCGCACCCCATGCACACCGCCACCACCCAACGTCCCCTCTGGAAAACCTACCTGTTTTTCCTCGGCCCCATGGTCCTGTCCAATTTCCTGCAATCCATGACGGGCACGGTCAACAGCATCTACATCGGCCAGATGCTCGGCACCCAGGCGCTGGCGGCGGTGTCGGGGATGTTTCCCATCGTGTTCTTTTTCATCGCCTTGGTGATTGGCCTCGGCGCGGGGGCGGGGGTGTTGATCGGGCAGGCGTGGGGCGCTCGTGAAACCCATCTGGTGAAGGCCATTGCCGCTGCCACGTTGCTGTTGGGGGCCATCATCGGTCTGTTCGCGGCGGTGCTGGGTACGTTGTTCGCGCGGACGGCCTTGCAGGGGTTGGGCACGCCCGCGGATGTGCTGGATGACGCGGTGGCGTATGCCCATGTGATGTTGTGGATCATGCCGTCGCTGCTGGTCTACGTGCTGTTCACCCAATTGCTGCGCGGGGTCAGCGATACGCTGTCGCCGCTGATGGCGTTGCTGGTGTCGACCCTGATCGGCCTG
>JACZCZ010196587.1_pt1 | contig 14851 bp, 15 predicted proteins | sample 8641811 | NCBI WGS metagenome assembly JACZCZ01 (sample SAMN15324610, study PRJNA640507) | soil metagenome | isolation source: intercropping peanut in the first line | place: China: Luxin town, Laibin City, Guangxi Province | collected 2019-07-25 | depth 10cm m | reverse complement strand
TTGCTGATCGCGAACGCACAACAGGGGTGCCCATCCCACATCTCTTTGGGGAGCATGTGAATGAACCCGACCTGCTGGAACCCAGCGCGCTGATTGACCGGACCTGGGGCCAGGTAGCCATCGACGTTGCCGGCCTTCAGGTTGGCCACCATCTCCGGCGGTGGAAGCACGCGAATCTGGATGTCCTTGTCAGGGTCCACGCCATGCTCCGCCACGTAGTAGCGCAGCAAGAAATTGTGCATCGAGTAATCGAACGGCACCGCGAACTTGAAGCCCTTCCACTGCTTCGGGTCGCGCTTGTCCTTGTGCTTGATGTGCAGGGTGATGGCCTGACCGTTGATGTTCTCCACCGCCGGCATGAAGAACGGCATCGCGGTCGATCCGGTACCCATCGTCATCGCAAGCGGCATCGGCGTCAGCATGTGGGACGCGTCGTATTCGCGGCTGATCGACTTGTCGCGCGCGACAGCCCAACCCGCCGTCTTGATCACCTCCACGTCGAGCCCGTACTTCGAATAGAAGCCCATCGGGTGCGCCATGATGATCGGCGTCGCGCAGGTGATCGGTACGAAGCCGACCTTGAGCTTGGTCTTCTCCAGCGCGGCGTTGGCCTTGGCCGGCGCGCCGGTTGCGGTCGCCTGCGGCAGCTCTTCCTTGACGGCTTCCTTGCACGCGGCGAGCGGAAACACGCTGGTCAGCGCGCCGAGCAATGTGCCCTGACCGATCAACCGCATGAAGGCGCGACGCGATCGTTCGTTTTGGCCAAACATCGCGCGCACCAAGGCGCGTTCGATCGCCGCGTCGACGATCTCGTCTTGCGACGCGCTCCTGCTCAACGCAAGTGGATCGCAACCGTGTAGCGCACAGTCATGATCGGCATGCGGCGTGTGGTCGTAGGGGTCGCGCTTGCTCGTCATCGGAAACCTCCGCTTCGCCCGACGTCAACGCAATGCGCATGCCAGGCCCCGCCGCGGCGCTTCGCCCGCGTTTCACCCTGCACTGCTCGGGGTCACGACACGCAGTCACGACTGGTCGTGATCGGCGCGCGAGTCGAAACAATCCAGGCCTTCGGTCCGCGCACTGGAACGGAAGGGGACGGTGGCACCGGGTTGCACGGCTGCCCCGGTTCAACCCCTTCCGTGCCGCGCCGTGAAAGTGCTCTGGAAGGTTCCGAGGCCGAGATTTCTGGAGGTACCTATGGAAGATTCCGGGGCCGAGATTTCTGGAGGTACCCATGCCCAAGACCATCCATGCCTTCTGCGACGACGTGCTTGCCGATCACGATGCCGTCGAGCTCGCACGCATGGTGCGTGAGCGTGAGGTCAGCGCGGCCGAGCTGGTCAGGGCTGCGATCGCTCGAGCCGAACGGGTGGATCCCACCCTCACCGCCATCGCGCACGCCGGGTTCGAGCAAGCTGTCGCGAGCGCTGAGGCGTCCCTGACAGGCGCCTTCGCCGGCGTGCCCACCTTCGTCAAAGACACCACGGACGTGCTCGGTCTGCCCACGCGTCACGGCTCGCAAGCGATCGGCGCACGCCCAGCCAAAGCCAACGCCGCATTCACGAAGCTGCTGATTGCGCACGGCATGGTGCCGCTCGGCAAGACCTGCATGCCAGAGCTCGGCTTCAACGCCACCACGGAGCCGCAAGGCGGCAAGCCCACACGCAACCCCTGGAACACAGACCATTCCTCCGGCGGCTCATCGGGCGGGTCTGCCGCGCTGGTCGCAGCCGGTGTCGTGCCCTTCGCTCACGGCAACGACGGTGGCGGCTCGTTGCGCATCCCCGCGGCGTGCTGTGGCCTGTTCGCGCTCAAGCCCTCACGCGGTCGCTTGCCGATGAACGAAGCCGCGCGCCAGTTGCCGATCGACATCGTGTGCGACGGCGTAATCACCCGCAGCGTGCGCGACATGGCCCATTTCTACGCGGAATCCGAGCGCCACTTCGTACAACGCAAGCTGCCGCCCGTCGGGCTTGTGGAAGGCCCGGGCAAGGCACGCCTGCGCATCGGTATGGTGCTGGACTCGGTCGAGGCCGATCCCACCGACGTGGCCACACGTGCTGCCGTGATCGACGCGGCCAAACACCTCGAATCCCTCGGTCACACCATCACCGAGGTGCAGCTCCCCGCCGAGGCCCAATCCTTGCCGTCGGACTTCAGCCTGTACTGGGCGATGATCGCGTTCCTCTCCACGACGTTTGGCAAGGTCAGCCTCAGCCGCGACTTCGACGCCTCGCGCGTGGAAGGTCTGACGCGTGGCCTCGCGGGCTTCTACAAAGGTCGTGTGCTGAAAACACCGGGTGCCTTGGCCCGTTTGGCGCGTTCGCCGGGCATCTATGCGCGCACGCTGACCGACTACGACGTCATGCTTTCACCGGTCGTGGCCCACACCACGCCGAAGCTCGGCCATCTCTCGCCTGACGTGGAGTTCGAAACACTGTTTGCACGCCTGCGCAATTTCGCGTGCTTCACCCCGTTGAACAACGCGACGGGTAGCCCCGCGATGTCTGTGCCATTCGGCGCAACGCCCGACGGACTGCCGATCGGCGTGCACTTCTCGGGTCGGCACGGCGACGAGCGCACGCTGCTCGAGCTGGCCTTCGAGCTCGAACAAGCCCGCCCCTTCCGCAGCCTCAGCGCCGCCCGCTAGCTCTTGCGCTTGGTGGTTTTTGGCTTCGTCGACGTCGCTGTCTTCGGCTTGCTCGCTTTCTTCTTGGCGGCGGCCTTTGGCTTCGCGGTCTTCGGCTTCGCTGCTTTCTTCTTCGCCGCAACCTTCGGCGTGGCTCCGCCGGTGTTGAGCTCCACGGCCGAGCGAATCAGTGCCTTGAAGGCGCGCTCGTTGATCTTCTCGCCTTCGCGTACGTCGATCGCGCGGCGTGCGTTGCCTTCGAGACTGGAGTTGAAGAGACGCTCCGGGTCTGGCAGCGACGCGCCCTTGAAGAACGTCATCTTCACGACCTGCTTGTAGGTCTCGCCGGTGCAGATGATGCCGTCGTGTGACCAGACCGGCGTGCCCATCCACTTCATCTCTTCGACCACGCCAGGGTCAGCGGCTTTGATCAGCGCGCGGACGCGACGCAGGGTTTCGCCACGCCAGTCGTTGAGGTCGGCGATGCGTTGGCTGATCTGTTGAGATGCGGACTCACCCGCGGGCTCGGAGCGTTTCATCATGCCTCGTCGAAAGGATTGCCACGGCATGTATCGCAACTGTCGGGCGGAGGAAACAGCTTGACCGCGTGGTGTGGTTGCGTGAGAGCACTTGCCCATGAGCGGCGCGCACCACGGTCGATTCGATCCCACGCTCGGGACCGGGATTGGGTTCGATGCACGCGACCTGGAAGCCAACCGTCGCGGCGAGCTGAGCCCAGGTCAGGCCGATGCGCTGCGCCGCGAACATACGCAGATGGCGTCGCAGTCGAAGGGGATGTCGGCAGCGATGATCGGCTTGCTCGGTGTGGTTTTTTCGTCGGCGTTCGTCGCGGCCTTGGACGACGGCGAGCCCGCGCTGCTCTCGGTCGGCGTCACTGGTGCCGTCGCGCTGATCGCGATGGGCAGCTACTTCCTCTACTACCGCCGCCTCGCCGCCGCACAGCCCACGCTGCAGGTGCTCGCGGTGGAGGGCACCGTGCGTCGCGAAACCAACGGGGACGCGTTCGTGATTCAGATCGGGGACGTCACGTTTCACGTGTTCGGTTCGGTGTTCGACTGCTTGATCGACGGCCAGCGCTACCGTGTCTATTACGTGCACCATCAGAGCGCGCGTTGGCTCAAGCCGATCTCCGCGGAGCCCCTCGCCTAGTTGCAACCCTGGCCTTTGAAGATGTTGGCCGCGCCGTCGTTGCAGTCGTTGCCCAGGTACGACAAGCCGGGTGCCCACGTGCATGCGCGTTGCTGGGCATTGGGATCACCGAAGCCGTCGCCATCGCGGTCACTCCATAGCGTCATCATCACGCCTTCGTCGACGGCACTGTCGCAATCATTGTCGACGGTATCGCAGACCTCCGGCGAGCCATGATGAGAACCCGCGCGCGTGTCATCGCAGTCGGACCCGCAGTAGCGACCACCCGCGCCGTCCGCGTTGCAGCAAGCGGCATCGCCACTGCCGTCCTGATCGAGGTCACGATGGCCGTACGTGCTTTGGTTGCAGTCTTCGTCGAGGTCATCGGCATCGCAGACCTCGGTCGACATCGGAGAGCGCCGTCCGTCGCCGTCATCGCAGTCGTCGCCGCCACATTCGATCGCGTTGGCGCCGTCGTCGTCCCAGTCGGGATCGCCGCATCCCGGCGCTCGTGTCCCGACCCTGCCGCCGCGCGAGAACGTCGCTTGCACTGGAGAGCCGATCCATTCTCCGCGCGCGCTGCTGATGCCGACCAACACCGTCTCCCTCGTCGCGCCAGTGCCAAACGGAGTCGATGGGATCGCGAACACCACTTGGCTCGCCGACCACGACACGATGCTCGGATAATCCGCGCGTCCATCGCGAGCCCGCACCAACTTCACCTTCCGACCGTTGGCCGGTGCACCGATGCTGAGCGTGCGGAGCGTGGCGCGCTCTCCCGGACGAAACGTGCCCTCCAACGCAACGCTCGGCGGCAGCGTCAGGGTTTGCGTCGGTCGCACGTTGGTGATCTGCGGCGCGCGAACCGGAAGTTTGGTCTGCAACACCTGAGCCTGCGCGCTCGATGCTTCGGCAGCGGCCCACAACGACACCACAATCCACCCCATGCGTACGTTGTTCATGACGCCCTCCCCTCGGTTGCCCCCGATGGTACCCCTGGCCTCTGCTCCCCAGAAACCAGAGCCGACGCCGTTACGACGTCTGAGCGAGGGCTGCATTCGCCGCAACTGCAGCGGACTGACGCGACGTGCCTCGACGGTTTGCGCGTCGGAACGTGCCCAGGTCGTTGAAGGGAACGCCGTTGTCGCGCAGCGCGCGGTGCGCCTGCGGAGATGTCCACTGCCGAATGTAGAACGGCTCATTCGCCACAAAGTGATGCGCCGCGTGCGTGCTGCCGAAGTTGAAGCAGAACAGCTGCAGCGGCAGGAGCCACGGCGTGTTCAGCACCTGGGTCTGTTGCAGCACGTTCCGCGCCTGCACGTCACCGTAGTAGTGCATCGACGAGCTGATGAAGTTCAGACTGAAGCTGCGCAGCACGTTGGGACCGATCCAACACACCACCAGCACATCCAGAGTCGGCAGCACATCCGTCAGCGCTTGCGGAATGGCGCCCAGCGCGAGACCCACGTGCGCGGTGAGAAACGCGTACCAAACCGCGAAATGAAACCAACCCAGCGGGAAGTACGAGGCGAGGATCAACGTCACGAGCTTGCCCTTGCGCTTGCCGGCCTGATCGAGCCGAAGGAAGCCGGCGAGCAAACCGTCCGCCATCATCACCAGACGCTTGAGGTTGAAGGGCTCGCCGTTGGTGATCGCGCGCTCTTCCAAGTCGTCGGGCGTGCCGGAGAGCTGGTGGTGGCGCAGGTGCATGCGACGACGCGACCAGGGGTTGATCGTATTGGGCCGCATGATCCAGGCGCACAGCATCATCGCGCCGTTGAGCACCGGGCGATTGCGGAAGTACAGGCGATGAATCAGGTCGTGCTCCAGCTCGTGTGCGATCGATGCGGCGAACGCGCACAGCACCACCGTCAACAGCGCGGGCAAGCGACCGGTGAGATACAACATCGACGCGCCCACCATGCCGGCGGCGCTCAGGCACAGGAGCGCGACACCGATCGCATCTTGATGTCGCAGCCAGGTATGACGTTGGCGAAGGTCGCGGCTGGCAGCGCGGATCGCGGTGTTGATGCGCACGATGCGGCTGCGGTCCTCCGTGCTCAAGGCGGGCGCGTGTTCTGTGTCAGACTCGGGCGAATGGTCCTGCATGGTGTGGTCCTCAGTGAAAGCTTGGATGTGCTGAGCCTGCCGAAGCCCGACGTCGCCGACTCGCTGCAGCGCGCCAAACACTTGTCCGAGCGCGCCGGGTGCAGTTGCCATGCGTGATGGCCCCACCTCCCTGAGCTCCTGGGGCCTCGCGATCGCCACGACGCTCGAAGCCCGCGGCATCAACAGCCGTACGTTGTTTGCACAAGCGGGCCTCGACATCGACGCATTGCGTGATCCCAACGCGCGCTATCCGCTGACCGCCAGCAATCGCCTGTGGAAGCTCGCGGTGGACACCACGCACGATGCAGCCTTCGCGCTCGACGTCGTCCGTCACACCAACCCCACCACGTTCCATGCGCTGGGCTTCTCGCTCGCCGCGAGCGCCACCGTCACGGAGGCGTTCGAACGCGTCGCGCGCTACTTCCGGCTCGTGACCGAGGCCGCGACCACGACTGTGTCACGCCAAGGCGACAGCCTGCGCTTCGAGGTTCAGCTCGATCCCGCCGCCGAGACATCACCGGAAGCGGTCGACGCCATCCTCGGTATCTGCGTGCGTATGAGCCGCGCGCTGGCTGGTCGTTCGTTGAATCCACGCCTGGTCGAGATGCGCCGCACCGCGCCACAGGATGCCGCGCCCTACCAACGCTACTTTCGCAGCACGATCGCCTTCGATGCGCCGACCGACGCGCTGACGTTCGATGCCGCCGCTTGCGACAGGCCCTTGCCCGCCGCCAACGCCGAGCTGGCGCGCGTGAACGAAGCGATCGCTGCTCAACACCTCGCCGCGTTGGAGGCCACCGACATCGTGTTGCGTGTACGGGCGCGTCTGGTGGACGTGTTGCCGCACGGCGAGCCTTCACAAGCGAGCGTCGCACGCAGCCTGGGCCTGTCTTTGCGCAACCTGCAACGCCTGCTCGCAGGCGCTGGCACCACGTACACGGCAACCTTGGACGCGGTGCGCAGAGAGCTCGCGCTCTCGTACATCGATGACACACGCTATTCGCTCGGCGAGATCACGTACCTGCTGGGCTTCGCCGAACCGAGCACCTTCTCGCGCTCGTTCAAGCGCTGGCACGGCATCTCACCGCGCGATTACCGGGCGCGATCGGCGAGGGTGCGACCATGACGGTCACCTTGATCGGCCTCCACGGCTTCACGCTTAACGGTGCAGCGATGTCTTCGTCGCTGGCTCCCCTCAGCGCGCGCTTCAACCAAGACGTGACGGTCGTGTGCCCGGACGGGCCCAACCTCTGCAGTGACAGCAGCGTCGCACGGATGGCGCAGTTGTTCGGCAGCACGACCCCGGTGCCCCATTGCTGCTGGTTCGACGCCAGCGACGACGGCCGCCAGTACCACGGCTTCGATCGCACCAAGGAGGCGCTCACTGACTTGATCGCGCAGCGCGGCGGACGCCTCGGCTTGATCGGGTTCAGTCAGGGCGCCATCGCCAGCGCATCGCTAAGCGCGCTGGCGATGCACGACAAGTTCCCCAAGCCAGCGTTCGTGGTGCTGATCGCTGGACGCACGCCACGCGCGGACGAAGTGAGGCCGTGCCTCGCCGCGCCGATCACGATCCCGTCACTGCACGTGTGGGGCGAGCGCGATCCCTTTGGCCACTACGCCAGCGAGCTGGTGGAGCGCTTCGACGCACGCGATCGACACGCGCTGTCATGGCCCGGCCCACACACGATTCCAAGCCGCGGCCCTGCCGCTGAAGCCATCGTCGGCTTCGTCAACGCGCACACGTGAACTCAGGCCTCAGGCCTTCAGGAAAGTCATCGCGCCAACCAAGCACGCCGCCGCCTCGGCACCAGACGTCACTTTCTCGTGCGCGACGATCACCCGCGCCAAGTTGGGCAACGCCGCGAACACTTCCAGCTCCTGACGCAGTGTCCGGTGATCGCCGACGATCGCGAGCTTGGAAAGGCGCGAGATGCGCGGACCTGGCGCCGATCCCAGGGCAGTGGTGAACAGGTAGCCGAGCAGGTCCTGCTTCTTGTCCATGTTCATCACGACGTCGTTGAGCACCACGCTGACCCCGTCGTTCGAGGTGACGAGCATGGCGCCTTCGCGATCCTTCGTGCCATGCAGTGTCTGAAAGCGAATGCGTGCATCGGTCGGAAAGTCTTCGTAGGTGCCGTCGACCACGACGCGTTCTGACACCTTCGCGCGTGCGCCCTTGGGTGTGAGCACCTTGATCTCTGGGAAGCGAGCTTTGTACGCCGGAGCATCCAGGCGGTGGTACGCGCTCGGCACGATCAGAAACGCCGGTGTGCCCCACGCGAGCAACTCTTGCATCGCGCTCTCCGACAGCGCGATGCCGTTGTGGATCACCAAGCGGCGGTCATCGAGCCGCGCCACCGTCATGCAGCGCTTGAGCGACATCCCAGGCAGGTCGCCCTGCACCCACCAAAGATTCTCCGCCAACTTCACCAAGGGGCCATGCCCAAGCACGTTCCACGCGGTCGCTTCAGCCATGGACGGACCTTAGGGTCGCCCACCGCGCAGGTTCAAGGGCCGGCCAGCAGCCGCGCGCCACGCATGACGACACTCACAACCCCAGCCAATCACGCGCCAGGATCACCCCCATGTCTTCGGCACCAAAGGTTCGCGACTCGCCCACACGCGGCAACGTCCACGGCACGAAGCGAGTCCGGTCCCAGACATAGAACAGGTACGTGCTCGCCTCGAGCGGCTGATCGAACGTGAACACCACCGTCTGCGGGCGACCGTCGGGCGTGAGCGCTTCGATGCGCGCGTTCATTTCGCGCAGCCTCACTTGATCACCGCGCGCAAAGCCCAGCGAGGCCGCACGGTAGTGGCGTTCGGGCGCCGTGTAGAGCAAGCCCTTGTCCTTGTGTGCGCGCAGCACGCGGTCCGACACGCGTTCAACTGAAAACGCCGAGCTTGCGGTGACCAGCCAGCGCAGGTGACGAGGCCTCGCCACCGCCTCACGCTGCCGCGCGATCTGGATGTAGCTGACCGCCACGTCCAGCGGCGCGTTCACGACGACGATCGTCTTGTCCACCACGTCCGGTGTATGCGCGATCGCCAGCTGCGCGCGCTCCAACGTCGTGCCGAGCAGGCCCATCAGTGACGCACGCATCGGCAACAGCAGCGGCGACACCACCACCGTCGGCAACACCAGCATCAGCAACGCCACCCGCGGCAGCACGTGACGCAAGCCGACCTGAGATTCACGCGCCAAGCCAACCCAGTGCACGATCGCTTGCGCCACCAGCGCCGAGCCCGCAATGCCGATCGGCAACAGCAAGCGATCACCCAGCGCCGAGGCCGACAACGGCACCGCGCCCAACACCATGCTCAACGCCCAGAAGCGCGACACCGCGTTCGTCACCAACGTCGGCCACAACAGCACGCCCATCACGAGCAGCGTGAGCCACGACAAACACTGCACCGGCCAGGTCTGATCCAAGGGCGCCCAGAACATCGCGTCCGCCAGCGGCAAGCCCGGACCGAGCTGCGAGCCGAGCAAGGCCGGCAGGTTGCGACCGAGCGCCATCACGAACGCCAGCGGTGACTGCGCGGGATCGAGGTACGCATCGGACGCAAACGTTCCGTAGCCACCCGTTTGGTAGACCCAGCGCCACGCCAATGCGACCGGAACGAACGGCCACAGAGCGACCAAGGCGCGCCCCCAACCGCGAGCGCGGTCCAGGCACACTGCATACGCAAACAGGTACGCGTACACGATCACGCCTGATTCGGCCGAGGCCAGCGACAGCGCGACACACACCGCTGCACCGAGGGTCGACGTCACACGCCGACTGCGAGACATCGAGTGACGCGCGTGGTGATGCAACAGGAGCCCGAGCGCACCGAACAAGGCGGCCAGGATCGCGTTGCGATTGGCGATCCAACCGACGGTCGCTCCGTGCACATCGTCAAAAGCAAACAACAACAACGCCAACCGCGCGCCCCAGCGCTCGACCCCGATCGCCAGGTAGAGGCGCGACAGCACAATGAGCAACGCCGCAAACCAGAGGATGCTGTGCATATGCGCCAGAGCCGCGCTGCGCGGCCACAAGGCGAGATCGACGCGGTGGGTCAGCACGCTCAGCGGACGCAACAGCGAGTTGCGGTGCCGTTCGTGCGACCACCACGGCAGCAAGGCACCTTCGTCGATCAACGCGCGATTGGAGGCAACGTCGCCGGTGGTGAAGGTCAACAGATCCCACGGACGAGAGCTCAAGCCCTCGATGCCAGGGTCGGGCCGGCTCAGCACTTCAAAGATGTGATCGTCGAGCGCAAAGGGACCCGGAACGCTGCTGGACATCAACACGCACGCAACCACGACGATCGCGGCCACGACCCAGCGTCCGAGCAACGCGCGTTGCAGTCGATCGATGCCCCACAGCGCTGGCGTCGGTTCATCCATCCGCGACACCTAACGCGAAATGAGAGCGAGCAGCAGTGAGCTGAACGCAGCACCACTGGCCTTGAGCGCGCCGCCGTTGTCGATCACGTGCACGTCATCGCCGTGTACCGGAATAGCTGATGCACGTGCCAGTCGCCCTGGGATCTCTTCCGGTGCTCGACCGTCGCGCGCGATCAGCCGCTCACGCAACACCTCATACGGTGCGCGGATTTCCACAACCGCCACCGGCCACGCGAGCTGACGCGCAACATTCAGCACCGTTCGCGACGCGATACAGACCACGGACTGGCCAAGTTCCAAGCCAGCGCGCGCGTCCGCACCGATGCCGTAGCGCACACCGTGGGCGCTCCAGCTCAACAGGTACGCGCCCGCCTGAAAACGTTGATCGAACTGGGCATCGGTCACCGCCACGTGACGATCGCCGCCCCCCGACGCGCGCGTGATCTCCCGCTCCACGAACCGCAGCGGCAACTGCGGGCTCAAGGCTCCACGTGCCCAGTGAATCAGTGTGTCCTTGCCAGCGCCCGAAGGCCCGACGACCAGAATCAGTCTTGCGCGCGCGTCCACGGCTGGGCTCCACCGCACGGAGTCGGCTGCGCGCTGGTTGTGACAACTACTTGCGCTCGTGACGTGCGACGAGCGGGTCGCTTTCAAGCATCGCACCGCCCGGCAAGACCGCATCCAGGCCGGAGGAAGCGTAGAAGCGCGAGAGCAGCAGCGCGATGTGTGCGCGTTTGGTCAGCCGGATCTCGGGCGCGTCGTTGTTCGCCGCCCACGCAGCGTGGCCCACGTTGAGCACCGCCAGCCACGCCGGGCTCGGTGCCCCGCGATAGAAGTGCACGCAGTTGTGCTGCGCATCGGGGTTGAGAAAGGCGTCTGGGGGCGCGCCGATCACCAACGACTCCGCCGACATCAGGTGTTCCAAGCCAGACTGCATCACGCTGCAATTGGGCGCGACCGGCAAGCGGTTGCAGTTGGCGTCAAAGGCACACGGGCCGCCGCCAGAGTTCACCGGATCCCAGCCGACCACGATGTCCACCCGCGGATCGAGCACAGACGTGAAGAACGCGACCTTGCCGCCCTTGGAGTGACCAGCGACCGCGATCTTGGTGGCGTCGATTCGCTCCTTGAATGCGCTCTCCGTGAGCAGCCAATCGATGCTCAGCGAGACCTCCAACGCTTCCTTGTCGTGCGACGCCATCAGGGCGTCGGAGCGCGTATCGAGCCCGACCGCGATCATTCCCCAGCTCGCGAAGTGATCGGCGAACGTGGTGTAGAGCGTGCGGTTGGATTGAAAGCCGGGCAGCAGAATGACCAGCGGAAAAGGGCCCGAACCGGTCGGAAGGTACGCTGTCGCTGGTAAATTGCCGGCCACGATCGTCACGCGCTGATCGGCATAGTCACGGCTGCTCGCGGTGACCGGGATCATCAGCTCGCTGCTGGCGCGCGCGTAAGGTCCGGGGTCGGCGAGATCTCCACTGACGTCCTGCGCGAGGGGCAGCGGAGTCCCCAAGCGCGCGGTGAGCTGACCGTTGTCGATGTTGAGGTCCATGCCGCAGGCCGGTGTGGGGGTTCGCGGCGGGCCGACATCAGCATCCGCATCGGTCCGCGCATCCCTCCACATCCCATCGGCGTTGGCGGCGTCATCGGTCAAGGCGTCGCTGATCGCAGCGTCGTAGCTCGGCGTGGTTGTGTCGGCCCCGACATCTGCAGGGGAGGAATCCATCGACCCATCGTCGGTGGTCTTTGCATCGAGGTTGACCGACGCATCGAGACCCGCATCAAGCGCATGCCCGGACACACACGCCGACGCAACGCCGCAGATCAACAGGCAACACCACGCATGCCAACGCGGTCGGGACACGCTCCGTCGCAGACCATCACTGTGTCGGGTGGTCGTCATCTCAAGGACACCTGAAGTCAACCAGGTCGAGCGCTAGTGCGGCATCATCCGCTCGCAGCGCCACGGCCAACTGATGCTGTGGAGACGGCGAATGAAGCGCGAAGGACCACGCCTCGGGCTTGTCGTTGAGCCGCTCGTCGAACGCGATGCCGATCTTCGGTGGTGAATCGAGCACGAATGAGAACTGGCCGAGCGGAATCGCCAGGCCCAAACCACGCGCCTTGATGTACGCCTCCTTCAGCGTCCACAGCTCGAAGAAGCGATGCGATTGTTGCTCGGCCGGCAATGCGCGCAGGGCAGCCACTTCAGACGCAGAGAAGTAGCGATCGGCAATCGCGAGCCCGTCGCTGTTGCGCTCGCGGCTCTCCACGTCGACCCCGAGATCGTGATCGCGCGTGATGGCGCACGCGACCAACCCAAACGTGTTGGAAACGTTGAAGCGCAGCGCTCCAACGCCGACCGGGCCACTCACCTCTGGCTTCCCGTGCTCATTGCGCACGAAGGTCCATTGCGCTGGTGCCACGCTCGGCTCGCACAGCGAGAGACATTGTCGACACAGCACGCGCGTCATCAAGTACTCGAAGCGCACACGTTCGATCCGCAGACGCTCCGTCCGAGCGCGCTCTTCGTCGCTGAGCCAATGAGCAAAGCGCGCTTCCAGATCTGACGGCGCCTGCTCGGTCGACCACAGCCATAGACGAACGGGGTGCGAATCGGTCACGTGCTCAACGGTAGATCCAGCGGCCGCTTCCCTCAACGAAACGCTTGATCATCCACGGCACCTTCAGCGCCCACTCTTGGACGGTGCTGCGCGTGATGCCGGCCACGACACCGTCACCCACATCGACCATCGCACCGTAGGCCAAGAGCGTCTTGCCGTTGCCGTGGGGCCGTACCGAGTAGTAGCCCCAGGCTGCGCGGATGCTGTGCGGCCGTGAGTCATCGAGCGTGAACGTCACGTCCCAACGCTCTGGGTAGGTCTTCACTTTCAAGTAGTACGAAGCGTCAACCAAGCCAGCAGAGTGCATCACGTACACGGTGCGTTGGTTCGCGCTCTTTTGCGTCAGCTTCGCGTACCTCACGCGCGGCAACATGCGGTGATAGCGGGTCGTGTCGAGCACCGCTTGCCACACCGCGCTCGGCTTGGCGTTGATCACTTGCCAGCTCGTGCCGCCCACCAGGCGCAGCGAGCCGCGTCGTTCGATGGTCGGGCGCGTGACCAGCTCGCCACGCTCCAGCCGCTGCCGCTCTTGCGTCGTCAGTGGACGCGGCTTGGGCGCCGCCAAGGCCAGGCCGTGACCCATGCACAGCACGCAGACCAACGCGACCAACGCGAGGACAAGGCGGGACTGACGGCAATGCGAGGCAAGGAACATGCGATCCAGAGGCGAGACGATGCCCACCAAAGCGGGATTCAGTCTACTGGGCCGGATCATCGCAGGCAGCTGGGATGCACGGACAGAGCGGATGCCCACCCTCGCCGCGTCATCCTTCCACCAGCACCTTCAGCACACCTTTGCGTGCCGCGTGCTCGAACGCGGTCACCGCCTGGGACAACGGATAGCGCGCGCCGATCAGCGATGACAGATCCACGTTGCCCTGTGCCAGCCACGCCATCGCGCGTGACATGTCGCCACAACGGGACCCCACGACGCGCAGCTCGTGAATGACGATCGGTGACAAGTCCACCGACGTCGGCCCCGCCACTGTGGTCTTCAAGATCAACGTGCCGCGCGGTGACAGCATCGAGAGCGCCCGCGCGATTCCGGTCGCGTGCCCCGTCGCTTCCACCACTGCCTGTGTCTGGACCAGTTGCGCATCGAGCTCGTGCTCCAAGCGCGTGTCGATCCCCACCGCCGCTGCACGCTCGAGCTTGTCGCGGTGATGGCCCACGAGCAGCACGCGTCGCCCTGCCCCGTGCAAGGTCAATGCGATGAGCAGGCCGAGCTTGCCATCGCCCAACACCACGACCGGATCGGCAGACGCAGGCACATCGTCCAGCACGTGCAAGGCGGCCGCGATCGGCTCTGCGAACACCGCATGCGCATCGCTGACACGGTCGGGAACCGGCACGAGACAACGCAGCGGCATCACCAAACGTTCCGCCAGCGCGCCATCACGACCGACGATGCCGAGCACGGTGCGAGACGCGCAGTGATGACCGAGATGAAAGCGACACTCGTCGCAGGCGCCACAGCCTGCGTTGATGTCCGCCACCACGCGACGCCCGATCCAGCTGCGATCATCGGCCTCGATCACATGGCCGACCCATTCGTGACCAAGCACGCCGCGATAACCCATGTAGCCGCGCGCCAGCTGCAGGTCCGTGTCGCAGATCCCCGCGACATGCACGGCGATCAGGGCTTCTCCGGGTGCGCGTACGGGCTCCGGGTGATCGGTCACCAAGCGCGGGGGTTGATCGCAGACGAGCGCAAGCACGCGGTCACGCTAGCACGCAGCGGACTGGTTAAATGACGAAGCACGTCGGAGCGCGGGGCCCTGACGTGCTTGTCGGAAACTGCTTCGCTCAGTGACTAGTTGATCAAGTCCTTGAGCTTCTTGAGCGCGCTGGCGCGGATCTTCTTCGAGGCCGGCTTGGCCGGGAAGACGCGCTCCTGCTTGGTGAACGGGTCGATGCCCTTGCGCTCCTTGCGGGCTTCGA
>JACZCZ010285510.1_pt1 | contig 14876 bp, 11 predicted proteins | sample 8641811 | NCBI WGS metagenome assembly JACZCZ01 (sample SAMN15324610, study PRJNA640507) | soil metagenome | isolation source: intercropping peanut in the first line | place: China: Luxin town, Laibin City, Guangxi Province | collected 2019-07-25 | depth 10cm m | reverse complement strand
TCGCGCATGTTCTGCCCGGCGCTCGGCATTCCCGAGGATCCGGTCAGCGGCAATGCCCACGGCATGCTGGGCGTGTATCTCGTCAATCACGGTCTGCTGCAGCCGAAGAACGGCATCGTCGTCTTCCGCGGTCAGCAGGGGCAGTGGGTGCGCCGGCCTGGCGTCGTCGACGTGGAAGTCGAATCGTCAGGCAGGGTGGCTCAGAGCGTGCGCATCACGGGCGACGCCGTGATCGTTTACGAGGCGGAAGTCAAAGTCTGAAGGGACGACTGTTCCGTCTTCCCGCCTTTTCCGATCTTCAGCACATGATTGACGGCCGGCACGATGTCATTCGCATCGTGCACGGCCATCACGATCTGCGTTCCTGATTCCGCGACCCGCTGGATCAGCTCGAGCACCTGTTCGCGAACGTCGCCGTCGAGCCCGGTGCACGGCTCATCGAGGAGCAGCATCTGCGGCTCGCCGATCATCGCGCGCGCAAACAACGCCAACCGCATCTGCCCGTAGGAAACCTGGCGCGGGCCGCGCGAACGCAATCGTTCGATTCCGAAGAACTTCAGCCATCGTGAGGCAGCCATGTGATCGGCGCGCGTGGCAGTCTCGTTCAGACCAATGCTGGAATAGCGTCCGGAGATGACGATCTCCTCGATCGACCTGGCCGCGAAGTAGCTGGCCTGCAGTTCCGGCGACACCCAGCCCACCCGCTTCTTCCACTCTTCGATGCGTGTGCCACGGGGCATGCGATCGCGTTCGATCGTGCCGCCGAGCGCCGGATGCAGATCGCCGTAGATCAGGTTCAGCAGCGTCGACTTGCCCGAACCGTTCGCGCCCAGCACCGCCCAGCTCTCGCCACGGCGCAGTGTCCAGTTCAGATTGCGGATGACGGGGCGGTAGTCGCGAAAGAGGTTCGCGTTGCGGATGCGGACGAGCCACGACCCTTCGCGTCCGGGCCGTACCTTCGCAGCCGCTCGTCTTCTGGGTTTGGCCGGAGAGAATTGACCCTGATGATACGTCGCTCCAGTCGAGACGATCTTCCCGCCAGCAATCCGTGCCACATGCGTCACGTTCTTCGGCAGCTCTTCCGGACGATGCGAGGTGATGACCCAGTCGTGGCCGCCGCGTGGCTGTTCGAGCGCACGACGCAGCTTCTCCTTCGCCCGAACGTCGAGCCCGTTGAAGACTTCATCGAGCAGCAGCACGCGCGCTGGTGACGCGAACGCACGCGCAACGAGCGCCAGGCGGCGCTGCCCGTACGACAGCGAGAGAATGTGTCGATTGCGCAGGCCCCACAGCGCAAAGCGCCGCAAAACGCGCTCCACTTTGGCGCGCTGACCGGCGGTGGGGCGCGTGAGCGGAATGTCTTCGTCGAAGAGCCCGGTGGTCACGACTTGCGTGACGGTGAGATTCCAGTCGTAGCGAACGTATTTATCCTGTCGCTCGGGTCCCACGTACGCAATGTGTTCCTTCACCCCTGCGGGCTGGCGACTAGTCTCACCGCCGAGGCGATAGATGCGTTCCTCGGTCTCGGTCGGCGTCGGCCAGATATCGCCGCGAAGCATCTTCAGCAGCAGCGATTTTCCCGAACCGTTCGGCCCGAGCAAGGCCCAGCGTTCACCGCGACGTAATGCGAAGCTCACATCGTCGAGGACAACTTGATCGTCGAGCACCAGCGAACAATGACGCAGTTCGATCAGCGGCAAGGAATCATTCTTCGCGTTCCGCGAGCCGCCGCGCCGGCGGTGCTTCATGCTCCGGCCGTCCAGTTATCGCCTTCCCTTCTGACGCGGCCGTCTTCTTCCAGTTTCAGCAGGTGCGCGAGCAGAGAAGATCGCGCGAGTTGGTGCAGGCGCGGATCGACGTCGTCATACACATTCGCGACGAGTGTATCGATCGACGAGCGCGGCGCATCGGACAATCGACTGTAGACCTTCGCTTCTCGCGCCAACCGGTGCGCGATGATGCGCGCGATCTCGGCTTGTGCATCCTCGATCGTCGAGCCGTGACCGGGCGCAAGTCGCGTCACCGGCTCGCGCTGCAATCGGCGCAGCGATCGCAGGTACTGACCCATGTCGCCATCTGGCGGAGCGATCACGACCGTCGAGCCTTGCATCAGGTGATCACCGGTGAACAGCAGGCCGGTTTCGTCGAGCAGGAAACAAAGGTGGTTCGAAGCATGACCCGGCGTATGCATCGCACGGACGCGCAGGCCATCGACGTCGATCTCGGCGCCGTCGTCGAGAGTGCGTGTCGGCGTGAAAGCGGTGTCCTGTCGGCCATCATCGGGCGGCGAACGACCGAGCAGCTCGGCACCGGTCGCCTCGGCAAGCGCCATCGCCCCCGGCGAGTGATCGCGATGCGTGTGCGTCACCAGAACGGCGGCAATGCTGCGGCCGGTTTCGGCGAGGATTCTTTCGATGTGAACAAGATCGGCGGGGCCGGGATCGATGACCAGGAAACGCTCTCGTCCGAGCAGATAGGTATTGGTGCCCGGCCCGGTCATGAAGCTCGCGTTATGGGCGACGAGCCTGCGAACCCCGGGGGCGATCACGTCGAGCTGCCCCGACACGAGCGAAGCCATAACTCACACCGTCACGAACAAAGGACGGTGAGCATACTGATAGAGCCGAGCTCAATGCCATCGGTCGGGAAAGAAACTTCGCTTTGCGTGCCGCCGGCGCCCAGAACGTAGAGCAGGGGCAGGTAGTGCTCAGGTGTCGGTACTGCCAGCCGGGCGTCCTCGCCGAGCTGCTCGTAGTCGATGGCGAACTGATGATCGCCGCGGGCCAGCGCCTCCCGGATTCCGTCATTGAACGTCGTCGCCCAGGGCCACGCAGCGGCGGTCGGATTCCACTGAATCCGGCGCAGGTTGTGCACCACATTGCCGCTACCGAAGATGAGCACGCCTTCATCGCGCAGTGCAGCGAGCCGCGCGCCGAGCTCGTAGTGACCGGCGTTCGAAAGGGTCGCGTCGATGCTCAGCTGGACGACTGGAATGTCCGCCTGCGGATAGACGTGGGTCAGGACAGACCATGAGCCGTGATCGAGGCCCCACTGCTGATCCGCTGTCACCGGCAATGGCCGCAGCAATTCCTGGATACGCGACGCCAGCACCGGGCTCCCTGGTGCGGGATAACGCTGCGCGAACAGCTCGGGCGGGAAGCCATAGAAATCATGAATGGTGCGCGGCTGCGCCATCGCAGTGACCGCCGTGCCGCTCGCGTACCAGTGCGCCGAAATCGCGAGAATGGCCTTCGGCTTCGGCAATGATTCACCCAGCGCGCGCCAGGCGCTGGTATGCGCGTTGAGTTCGAGCGCATTCATGGGGCTGCCGTGCCCGATGAACACTGTCGGCATTCTGGAAGTCATGTGACCTTGTACCAACCGGAGGTCCCTCGATAAACGGGACCTGGGGAATCACTCTTATTCCAACGTCGGCTGACCGTCCAGCGGGGTCACGGTGACGCGCACGGAAAGCTGGTGCTGACCACCGCCGACGATGACGCCGCGCAGCGGGGACACATCCGAAAAATCACGACCCCAGGCCACGGTGATGTGATCTTTATCCGCGCGTACGCCGTTGGTCGGATCGAATTCGACCCAGCCCGCGAGCGGGCACCAGACGGAAACCCAGGCATGAGATGCGTCGGATCCAACGAGCGCTTTCTGGCCTGCAGGAGGTACGGTCCGCAGATAACCGCTGACATATCGTGCCGCGAGACCTCTCGAGCGCAGGCACGCAAGCATGAGATGCGCGTAGTCCTGGCAGACGCCACGCTTCTTCTCGAGCACTTCGAGCAACGAAGTCGATACGCTGGTTTCTCCCGGCGCGTAAGTCATCTCATCGTGCAGTTTGTGCGTCAGACTGTCCGCGCAATCGATGACAGACCGGCCTGCGGGAAAACACGCGGCAGCGTAGTCGGTGAACGACTGCTTGATACGCACGTGCGGCGATTCGGATCGATACCGCATCGCTTCCAGTCGCTCGGCGCCCGGCGGGCGCCCGGAGTACATCAACTGCGTGCGCACCCGCTCCCACGGTTCGCTTTTCAGGACGCGATCCGCGCTGCCGCGCACTTCCACTGACATTTCCATCGTCACATCGAGCCGCTGGTGCGGCCGATCGAACTCGAGCCTCGTGATGGGATTGCCGAAGCTGTCGACGTCGACGGCCGCGTGCGTTGGCGGCGGGTCGATGCTGACCGAGTGCGAAACACATGTCTGGCGCCCGGTCTCGCGCGGTGCGAGATGCAGCAGCTGATGCGAATGCACGACATCGCCGCTGTACTCGTAGACGGTCTGATGAGTGACGCGATAGGCGACTGCGCTCATGCTGCCACGACCTGCAGGTCGCCTTCAGTATGGGAGAAATGTCGCATCGACAATCGATCCGACAACTGAGTTGCCGCGTCAGCGAGTGCAATGAGTCGCTGAGCGAAGGCCTGCCGTGCACCCGCCGCCGTGTAGCCAGCTCCTTCGAGCACGCCGAAATCCGTCTCATCGAAGTCTGCCGCTGCGCGCTCGAACGAGTCGTCGAAGGTCGTGTCATCGGCGCGCAGCTGCTCGAGGATGAACCGGATCTTCTCGCACTGAAAACCGAGGCCGCGGGGATTCTGCACATCCCGGATCAGCAGGTGCAGCACAGGAGCAACGCGCGGCCTATCGAGATTTCGCGTGCGATACGCAACCGTGCTGCCGACGACGTCCAGCCACCATTCGAGCTCGCTGCGAGAGGGAGCCGCCGCCACCGAAAGGCGCGACCCCAAGAGTGCCGCCAGGAACTGAACGCGCTCGAGTCGCCGACCGAGCAGCAGCATTCGCCAGCCGTCATCCTGGGTCACGTCGTCGAGCGCAAAGCCGGCAAGGCCCGACAACGAAAGTACGAGCCGGTCGAGGGCTTCGCGGGCATCGCTCCGACTCGATACGGATTCGTGGTACTGACGCTGCAATACGCCAATCGCCCGCCAGTGCTCAGCGGACAGGCGACTGCGCGCTTGAGTAGCGGACCATTCGAGACGACGGAGATCCGCTGCGAGCCCGTTCGCATTGCCGACATCGAAAAGACTTGCCGGCAGATCCAGTTTTTCCGCCAGCACACCGAACTGCGCGCAACTGTTCATCGCGTGCTTCCACGCGTCGGATCGCGTATCGATCGCAAGCGTCGCCCGCGCCAATCGCGCTTTGTCGTCGCAGCGGATTGCATAGCGGCCCATCCAGAACAGATTCTCGACCAGTCGCGATGGAAGGTCTTCGCTGCGCTGCCGGCGTCGGCTCGCCACCGTATCGATCTCTTCGGCCGCATCGTCTGCAGCGATGACCCAGACGTCCTTGCTGCCCCCGCCGCGCTGATTCGAAACAACATCGGCCGCGCTGTCGCCTGCGATGCGCGCAAGACCGCCGGGCATGACTTGAAAGCCGTTCGGTGTCGCGACCGCATAGACGCGGATCGCCAGCGCTCGCCCCGTGATCCCTGAGGCACCCCACACCGGCGACTGCGACAGAGACACTCGTTCCTGTGCGACGTAAGCATAAGGTCGCGCCCGCAGGCGCTCGACGACCGCGGCCTTTGCCTTGCGATCCAGCGAACTGCCGAAGACGGGCTCGAACTTCTGATTCGGGAACACCGGCTTGATCACGAGCTTTTCAAGATTCGTGACGACGTGCTCGAGCGCCGGCCGCTCGCCGCACCACCAGGTCGCGACGGACGGCAGTGCCAGCGATTCGCTGTTGAGCCAGTCGGCGATCGGCGGCAGGAATCCCAGCCAGCTCGCCGATTCGAGCACCCCGCTGCCGAGCGGGTTGGCCAGCACGACTCGCCCCTTGCGCACGACTTGCAGCAGACCCGGCACGCCGAGCGCCGAGTCGGAACGCAGCTCGGCGGGATCGCAGAAATCGTCATCCAGTCTGCGCAACACGGCATGCACGCGACGCAGGCCGGCGAATGTCTTGAGATAGAGCGTATCGCCGCGAACTGTCAGGTCCGCGCCTTCCACGAGCGCGAAGCCCAGCTGACGGGCCAGATACGCATGCTCGAAGTACGTCTCGTTGAACGGCCCGGGCGTCAACACGACAGCGAGCGGTGCTTCATCATCCTCGACCTGGCTCAGCATCTGCTCGCGCAGCGTCGCGAAGAACGGCGATGCCGAACGCACACGCAGGTCATCGATGAGTTGCGGGAACACGCGCGAGACGATGCGTCGATTCTCCAGCGCGTAGCCTGGACCCGACGGCGTCTGCGTGCGATCGCCGAGTACCCACCACTGTCCATTCGGCGCACGTGCAAGATCAGCCGCATACACCTGCAACCACCGGTCGCCGGCAGGATTCAGGCCGCGACACGGCCAGAGAAAATTCGGATGCCCGAAGACGATCTCCGGTGGCACGATGCCCTCAGCGAGCAAACGCTGTGAGCCGTAGAGGTCCGCCAGCAGCGAATCGAGCAGCCGGGCGCGTTGAGCAACGCCGGCGGCGATGACCTGCCACTCCGCGGCCGGCAGGATCAGCGGCAATGTGTCGAGCTGCCACGGACGGTCCCGTCCCTGCGGGTCGGCGTAGACGTTGTAGGTCACACCATTCTCGACGATGAGCCGCCGCGCCAGCTCCACTCCCTTTCGCAACGCATCCGGTGTCGACGCGTCGAGTCGCTCGATCAATGGCCGCCAGTGAGCCCGTACCGACCCATCCGGGTTCAGCAGCTCGTCATAGCGAGTTGCGTCGGGGATGTAGGGGGCGATGAGGGAGGCGGAAGGCATGGGCGGAGGTTACATTATCCGCGCCTCAGGTCCGTCGTGAACGAAAACTCGTCCACCCCTTTCTGCGGCGGCATTGAAACCTGCCCCTGTGTATGACCCATCCTGAAGAACCGCGCGAGTCGGCGGCTCTCCGCCTCGAACGCGTTCACCGGGAACACCGAATAGTTGCGCCCGCCCGGATGCGCCACGTGATAGCGACACCCGCCGATGGAACGCTGCATCCAGGTATCGATGAGATCGAACGTCAGCGGTGCGTGCGGCGCAATCAGTGGCTGTAGTGATGAAGGCGGCTGCCAGGCCCGATATCGCACGCCGGCGACGAACTCACCCACTTTGCCCGTGGGCCGCAGGGCGACGGGACGGCCGTTGCAGGCGAGCGCGTAGCGATCGGGCGCGAGACCGGTGATCGTGACCTGCAAGCGTTCGACGGACGAATCGACATAGCGCACGGCGCCACCGGCTCCACCCTCTTCGCCCATCACATGCCAGGGCTCCAATGCATGGCGCAGTTCGAGATCGACGCCCGCTGTCGCGTAGTCCCCGATCTTGGGGAATCGGAACTCCATGTGCGGCGCGAACCATTCCGGCTCGAACGCGTAGCCTGCAGACCCGAGGTCCTGGAGCACATCCTGCAGATCGCGCTCCACGAAGTACGGCAGCATGAAGCGATCGTGCAACTCCGTGCCCCAGCGCGCCAGGCGCGAGGGCTCGTAGGGTGTTTGCCAGAACCTCGCGATCAACGATCGCAGCAGCAGTTGTTGAGCGAGACTCATCTGCGCGTGCGGCGGCATTTCGAACGCACGCATCTCCAGCAAACCGAGTCGGCCCGTCGGGCTGTCCGGCGAGTAGAGCTTGTCGATGCAGAATTCGGCACGGTGCGTATTCCCCGTGACGTCGATCAACAGATTGCGCAGCAGGCGATCGACGAGCCACGGCGGGCTGTCAGAGCCCGCCTGCGGGAACTGCCGGAACGCCAGCTCGAGCTCGTAGAGCGAATCGTTGCGGGCTTCGTCGACGCGCGGTGCCTGCGACGTCGGGCCGATGAACAGACCGGAGAACAGATAGGACAACGCCGGATGGTTGTGCCAGTAGGAGATCAGGCTGCGGAGCAGGTCCGGCCGCCGCAGGAACGGCGAATCACGCATCGTTTCGCCGCCGAGCACGAAGTGATTCCCGCCACCCGTCCCGGTGTGCCGGCCGTCGAGCATGAACTTCTCCGTGCTCAGACGGGTCTCTCGGGCGCTCTCATAGAGATGCGTCGTGCGATCGACGAGATCCTTCCACGTCGAAGCAGGATGGATGTTGACCTCGATCACACCGGGATCAGGCGTCACGCGGAAGTAGTTCAGGCGCGGATCGCGCGGCGGCTCATAGCCTTCGAGCACGACAGGCATCGACTGTGCCTGCGCAACGGACTCGATGGCACTGACCAGCTCAAGGTAGTGCTCCACCTGCGCCAGCGGCGGCATGAAAAGATAGAGCACACCATTGCGCGGCTCCGCACACATTGCGGTGCGCGTGATCCATGACGCCGATTCGCCTCGCTGCGGCTTTCGCGCTTCGGCTTCACGATCGCGGGCCCACGATTCATGCCAGAGATCGATGTCTCGCTCGCGCACCTCGCGTTCCAAGTCAGATGCGCCGGCGACCTGCCGGCGAATCTCCGCATGCCGGGCCAATGGTGGCTGACGAACACTCGGATCGCGCGGATAGAGGTACGGGTATTCCCCGCTCGTCACCCACGGCTGGGAATCGCGCGGCAACCGATACCCCACCGGCGAATCGCCCGGCACGAGATAGCAGCGCTCGGCGCGCAGGAACCAGGCCCCGGATTGCCAGCCCTGCGAGCTCCTTGCAATCGGCAGGACATGACCGATCACTTTGTCGAGACCGCGACTGAAGACTTTCGCGAGACGGGCCCGCTCGAGCGGATCCTCCAGTCGCGAATCGAACGGATCCACGTTCGACGGCAACTGCCGTTCTCGCCACAAGTAGTAGAAGACATCCTCGTACGCAGCGAACAGATGGCGCGTCGGCACGCCGAGGCGTTGCGCGACCGCCGACAGGAATCTCTGCGCTTTGACTTCGTCAGCACGATAGTCGACCGACTCGTCCGCGTACAACGAGGGATCGGACCAGATGGGCTCGCCGTCGCGTCGCCAGAAGCAATTCAGCGACCAGCGCGGAAGCTGCTCACCCGGATACCACTTGCCCTGGCCGAAATGAGCGAGACCGGACGGCGCGTATTTCGATTTGAGTTTGCGGAAGAGCTGCGCGGCCAGGTTGCGCTTCGTCGGACCGAGCGCCGCAGTGTTCCACTCGACCCCGTCAGGATCATCGATACTGACGAACGTGGGCTCGCCCCCCATCGTCAATCGAACATCCTGGGCGAGGAGCGCGGCATCGACGCGATCGCCGAGCCTCTCGATTCGCGCCCATTGTTCCTCGGTGTAAGGCTTCGTGACACGCGGCGCTTCCCAGATGCGCGTCACCTTCATCTCATGAGAGAACTCCACTTCGGATTCATCGACGGCACCCGTGACAGGGGCCGCCGCGGAAGGCTCGGGGGTGCATGCGAGTGGAATGTGTCCCTCCCCCGCCAGCAGGCCCGACGTGGGATCGAGACCGATCCATCCGGCACCAGGCAGATACACCTCGCACCATGCATGCAGGTCTGTGAAATCGACAGCGGTGCCGGACGGACCATCGAGCGATTTCACATCGGCCACGAGCTGGATCAGGTAGCCCGAAACGAATCGCGTCGCGAGTCCCATGTGCCGCAGCAACTGCGCCAGCAGCCAGGCCGAATCGCGGCACGAGCCCGAAGCTTTCTGCAGCGTCTCCTCCGGCGTCTGCACGCCCGGCTCGAGACGGATCAGGTATTTCACATCGCCCGCGAGTCGCTGATTCAGGCCAACCAGGAAATCGATCGTGCGGGTGCGCTCGCGGCCCGGATTCCTGAGATTCAGGGACTCCAGATATCCTGCAAGCAGCGGCGTCAGCGGCGCTGGCACCAGGTACGGCGCCAGCTCCCGCTGTTCGAGTGCGTCGTACTTGAAAGGGAAATTCTCGGCCGACTCCTCCAGGAAAAAATCGAACGGATTGAAGACGGCCATCTCGGCAACGAGGTCGACCTCGATCCGCAACTCCGTCGTCTTCTCGGGAAACACCAGCCGCGCGAGGTAGTTGGACTGGGTATCCTGCTGCCAGTTGATGAAATGGTCCTCGGGCGTCACGCGCAGCGAATAGGACAGGACCCGGGTCCGCGAATGCGGGGCCGGCCGGAGGCGAATGACCTGGGGACCGAGATTCACCCGCCGGTCGTATCGGTAGTGCGTGACGTGACGGAGTGCGACGTGGATGGACAAGCGGAACCTCGCAGGCAGTCATTGCCTCACCACTCTTTGCAAGTCTCACTCCACCTCTTATCGTTGCCTGGCGCGGCCATTGCAGCGGCAACGCGCACCAGTAATGTGCGTAACCGGCTATGATCGCACCATGAAAACAACAGGGGACCGATAGCGAATGTGGATCGCCGTGCTGATCCTGCTGATCGCCGTGCTCGGGGTCGTGCTGTTCAAGGTCATGAGCCAGGATAGGCGGTCATCTCCCCCGGTTGCCGCTGCCGCCGGGGCGGCCGTCGAGGCGCTTCCCGCTGACGATTCGATTCCGTTCCACACCGCCGAAACCGAACAGGCGACGCTGGAGTGCTACCGGCTGGCGTTCGGCCTGGCGAAACTCGATCCCCGCGTGCCGGCGGATCACGCAGGCGTTCTGGACGCGGTGGGGAAGTCCCTCGACGAATCGGTCTACGAACGCGACTACTTTCCGCGCCGGCCGATGCTGCTGCCCAAGCTCCTGCAGGCCATCAACGACGACAAGAGCACTCGCGAAGAACTGGTCCGGGTGCTGCTCGAAGACCCCGCGCTCGCAGGTGCGGTACTGCAGCGGGCGAACAGCGCCTTCTACCGTGTCTCGCCCGAGCCGATCGAGAGCCTCGACCGCGCCGTGTTGCTGCTCGGCACCAATGGACTGCGATCGCTGATGGCGTCGGCGATCCTGCAGCCCGTGTTCCGCATTCCCCGCGGCTCGTTCGAGAAGTTCGCGGACTTCACCTGGGAGCAGGCGGAGCGGACCGCGATGGCATCGGAAGTGAACGCGCGCGGCATCGGTGATGCCAAGCCGATCGTGGCCCAGCTGCTCGGTTTGCTGAGCCTGCTCGCGAACATCGTCCTGTTCCGGCTCACGCTCGACAAGTACCGTGACTTTCCGCACCTCACTCCCAGGGCCGAAGTGATGATCGAAGCGATCCGGACGCAGCGCGCATGCACCGCGAGCCTGATCGCACAGTCGTGGCAGCTGTCGGACCTGTCGATCTCCGCGTTCACGGAGCAGCAGCAAAAGATGCCCCCGAACCAGATGAGCTCGCTCGGCCGCAGCATCTACTTTGGCGATCTCTGCGGCTCACTCGCCATGCTCACCGCACGCGGATACCAGACGAAAAAGCAGGCGCAGGTCGTGCTCGCGGGCCAGGGTGTCGATCGAGAAACGGCGCTCGCGATGTGGCTCGCGGCGGCGTCGGTGCAGCAAGGCTAGATCGTCGCTGGAACCCCACGCTCGACCCGTCCGTTACCGAAGCAACACTGCTTCGGGAAATGAACGATGAGCGACCTCAGACAACGCATGGCGAATCAGCAGGGCAAGGTGGGCTGGATCCTGCTATGGCTGCTGGGCGTCCCGATTCCTGTCCTGCTGGTACTTTTCCTGCTGCGCGGATGCACCTGATACGGCAGTATCGGCTTCCCTCGGGTCGGGTTTGTCACCACAGGAGCAGCGATGCTCGTAACGTTTCGTTCGAAGGCGGCCGCGTCGATCACGATGTTCGGCGACATCGCCTCCCAGTTGCTCAACATGATGGGCGCGTCGGGCCGGATTCCCGGTGCCTTCACTGGCGACGATGTCCAGAGCGCATTGCAGAAACTGGAATCCTCGCTTGCGCGGCTCCAGGAGCAAGGTGACCACACCGCCGCCCCTCCTGCCCTGAACGAAGACATGGAAGCCGACGATGACGAGGACGAGCCGCCACTGGAAATCGCCGTCCGCGCCGCACCGTTGATCGAACTCCTCCAGCGTGCCGCCGCCGCCAGGGCCGAAGTCACCTGGGAAGCCAAATAGCGGGCTTTCCGGGCCGGGCCGCGATCCGGCTGGCGCCTTCGTTTCAGCTGCCCCTGCCTCCTTGAGGCATAATTGCCGCCCTCCAAACAGCCACCGGGCTTAATTCCTCATGGGCCGTATTTTCGAAGTTCGAAAGCACGCAATGTTTGCGCGCTGGAACCGCATGGCGAAGCAGTTCGCCCGTGTGGGCAAGGAAATCGCGATTGCCGTCAAGGCCGGCGGGCCCGACCCGACTTCCAATCCCGCCCTGCGCCGGGCCATGCAGAACGCCCGCGCGGTCAACATGCCCAAAGACAACGTCATGTCGGCGATCAAGCGCGCTTCGGGCAAGGACGCGGCGAACTACAACGAAATCATCTATGAGGGCTACGGCCCGCACGGCGTCGCGATCATCGTCGAAGCCGCGACCGACAACCCGACGCGCACCGTCGCCAACGTACGCAACATCTTCGACAACAACGGCGGCAATCTCGCTGCCAGCGGCAGCGTCAGCTTCCAGTTCAAGAAGATGGGCGTGTTCCGCCTGAACCCGGAAGGCATCGTGCAGGACGACCTCGAACTCGACCTGATCGACCACGGCCTCGAAGAAATGGGCGAAAGCACCGGCGAAAAAGGCGAACCGCAGCTCGTCATCCGCTGCAACTTCCCGGACTTCGGCCAGATGCAGAAGGCACTGGAAGACCGCAAGATCACCCCGCTGTCGGCATCGCACGAATACATCTGCATGACCCCGACCGAACTGCCCGAAGCGCAGGCAACGGAAGTCATGACGCTGATCGACAAGCTGGAGCAGGACGAGGACGTGCAGAACGTGTATCACACGCTCGTCTGAGAACGCCCGCGCGCAGCGGGCGGGCGACTGGCTTCGCTACTCGCAGTAGCTTCTACAGTCTCTCAGCTCATCCAGACACAACTGATCGCCTTCCCTCGATCGGTTGTCGCAATCCTGCCGGCGCGAAGCAACAGAGCCGCTCAACGTGTTGACGCAATCGCTGTAGCGCGCGCTCGTGCGTGCGAGACAGGCGTTGCGGTCGCGGGCGAATTCGCAGCGGGCTTGGCCGTAGAACGCGCAATCGGCAGCCGCTGAGTTCGTGCCTGGGGTCGCAGTGAATCCGCCGGTCGCACCGAAGCCGACTGCCCGCATGCAGTCCTGTTTACCGCGCCGGTTGATACTGCGGCATTCGCCATCCGAACGTTCGCATTGCGCGATGCACTCCTGGCGGCGCGCTTGTCTCGAATTGTCGACCGATGCGACCTGGACTGGCGGGGCTGCGGGCTTCTTCTCCACTGCCGCCGGTGGCGGCACAGCCGCAGGTTCGGGTTCGCTTTGCGCGACGACAGCAGCGGTCGCGGCCTGTACCTCCGCTGGCGGACCCTGCGTCGTCGCGGTCGCTTCGACAGGCGGGTCCTGCGGGGGCGGGCTCGACGTGTCGGTGGGAGGCGGTGTAACCGTCGCATCAGCCGGCTGGGTCGCAGGCGGCGCCACGTCAGCCACTGCAGCGGGCTGACGGACCTCCTTCACGTAATAGGTCGCCGCACCGGCGACGGCGACCAGGCCAACGCCCAGCGCGATCCAGACCGCGGCCTTGCTGCCGCTGCGCGCCGGCGCTTCAAGCTCAGCGAGGAACTCATTCAGTGAAGGCCAGCGATCGTCCGGCCGTGGTGACATTGCCCGCATCACCGCGTTCGCGTAGCGCAGCGGGACATCGCGGCGAATCTTGTCGAGCGACTTCACGGCACCCATTGGAATCGTGCCTGCGAGCAACTCGTACATGACGACACCGAGCGCGTACTGATCGGCGCGCCAGTCGACTTCCTTCGCATCGAGTCGCTGTTCCGGCGCCATGTAATACGCAGTGCCGAGCGTCATGCCGGTCTGCGTGAGCTGCGAATTGCTGTAGGCGCGCGCGATACCGAAATCCATCAGCTTCACCGTGCCGTCTTCCGCAAGCCAGACGTTCTCGGGCTTCAGGTCGCGATGAACGATGTAGCGATGCGCATAACGCAACGCGTCGATGAGCTGGCGGGCGATGTCGGTCACTTCCGCGGTCGTGAACGGCTTGTGCTCGCGATTGTGGATCTCGATGCGATGACGCAGCGTGTGGCCCTGCAAACGCTCCATCGACAGGTAGTAGTGACCGCCCGTTTCGCCGACGTCGTAGACGCGGACGATGTTCGGATGCGAGAGATTGCTGGAAACCTTGGCCTCGGCAAGGAAGCGCTCTTTGGCCGCTGTGCTGAAGATCAGGTCCTGTCGCAGAACCTTGATCGCGACGTCCTCGCCGCGCAGCCGGTCGTGTGCAGCGTAGACGTAGCCCATGCCACCCTGGCCGAGCATCGCACCGATCTCGAGCCGGCCCGAAAGCACCGCGCCGGTGTCCATACGCACGTACGTTTCATGCGCGCCCGGCGGCGGCATATCCATCGTGTCGCGCATCATCGTGACGCTGGAATCGGTCACGCGCGGCCGGGTATAGCGACCGGTCGCCGTCAGGAACTCGTAGGCCTCCACGAGGCCGGAGAGCGCCGTCTGGTGCTGTTCGCGCTCCGCATCGGTCTGCGCGCTGACAAGCCTCTCCTGCACGGTCGCGAGTCGCTGACCATAGGCACGGGTCACGCCACCGGCATCTTCCTCGCCGGTCAGCCCGAGCCGGGCGAGCGCTGCACTCTTGTCCATCCGAACTCCGCTGTGTCCCCGAAAGGCCAAGGATACTGCCGGGAGCGGGGAAAGGGCACGGTCCGTTCGGTCGAGCCTCACTTCATCGTCGGCATCACGAACTCGGAACCGCCGCGAATGCCGGTCGGCCAGCGGGACGTGACCGTCTTGAGCCGCGTGTAGAAGCGGACACCGTCCGGGCCGTGCACGTGCAGATCGCCGAACAGGGATCGCTTCCAGCCGCCGAAGCTGTGGAAGGCCATCGGCACGGGGATCGGCACGTTGATGCCGACCAT
>JACZCZ010234583.1_pt1 | contig 14876 bp, 11 predicted proteins | sample 8641811 | NCBI WGS metagenome assembly JACZCZ01 (sample SAMN15324610, study PRJNA640507) | soil metagenome | isolation source: intercropping peanut in the first line | place: China: Luxin town, Laibin City, Guangxi Province | collected 2019-07-25 | depth 10cm m | reverse complement strand
GAGAGCACCCAACAAGCCTTGCCCACCACGGCACCCTGGGGCGGGGTTCAACGGGGTTCAAGCAACAAGCCTTGCCCACCACGGCACCCTGGGGTGGGGTTCAAGCAACTGGGGCGAGGTTCAAGCAACTGGGAGCAGGATCGTCGCAAGCCAGACGGTCCAGCGCTTGCGTTGTTGTGGCTAGCCGCGCGACATCCACGCATCCCGCGCGAGAACCCAGCTCGGGGCAGTTGATGTCGGCGAGGCGGAAGCGGCTCAGTGTGGCGTTGACGTCTGCTGGCGGGTCGCGTTGTTAACAGGATGGCGTTCGGCCGATCATCAGCGGCAAATGTTTGGGCTGTAGGTTACGGTCTGCCTGCGGAGACGCACTGCAGCAATCGTCAACCAGTCAAAATCGAGGCGGACATGACTGATACGTTCAGGAACGACGTCGAGAACCGGATCGCGGAGACTGCGGAAGCGGTCAAGAAGGCTGTGAACAAGCGCGTGACCAAAGCCAAGCGCGTGGTGAACAACCGCGTGACCAAGGCAAAGCGCGTGGTGAACAAGCGCGTGACCAAGGCCAAGAAGACCGCGGCGAGCGCGATCAAGAAGGCCGAGGCGTTCATGAAGAAGGCCAAGGGCACGGTCACGCAGACCAAGCGCAAAGCTGCAAAGGTCAAACCGCGACGCAAGGCCGCGAAGGCCAAGGCGCCCACACGCAAAGCTGCCAAGGCGGCGAAAGCCAGGAAGTCGACGAAGCGCGCGGCAGCGACGCCCGCACCCTCGGTTGGCCAGAGCCAAACCTAGGCGTCAGCTTCAAGACCCTCGCGTTACGCCGCCTTCGGCCATGCGGTGACGCGTTTGTAGGCAGGGGCTTCGCTGACGCGTTTCAAGGTGAGCTTGTATTGCTCGAGCACGCGCGGCAGGTGGTGGGCGATGGCTTCGCACAGGGCGCTGATGTCGTCGGGGGTGACGTGGTTGCTCAGGGTGAAGCGCAGGCCCGAGCCGTTGCGTGGCGTGGCGGGGAAGCCGGCGACGTTGACCCAGAAGCCTTCGTTCTGGAGCTCGCGCGCGACGGCCATCGTGGCGTCGAGCTTGATCGTGCCGACGAACACGATGGGACCGGGGAATGCGCAAACGGCGGATACGTCGCGCGCATGCAACATCGAGCGCGCTTGGGTGATGCGACCGCTGAGCTCGTGTTGCAGCCACGGCATCTCGTCGGACAGATGAATGTTGGCCGACGCGATCGCGGCGCCGAGCACCGAGGGCGGTAGCTGACCCGAGAAGATCTGCGGACCGCCGCACGACTGCACGCGCTCGCGCATGGAACGATCGTGGAACACCAGCGCGCCGCCGCCGGTGCCGAACGCCTTGGCCAAAGACACCGCCACGATCACGCGCGGGTGTTTCGGCAACACTGACTTGGCCAAGCCGCGACCGTGTTGACCGGTCCAGCTCATGCCGTGCGCATCGTCGACGTAGAGCACGAAGTGTTCGTAACGATGGACGAGCTCGGCCAAGCGCTCGAGCGGAGCGATGTCGCCGTACATGCTGTAGAGACCGTCGGCCGCGTAGAACACGCGACCTTTGCCAGTGTGCGCGGCGAGCTTTTGCTCCAGGTCATCCATGTCGCAGTGCTCGACGAAGCCCACCTTCGCTCCGCTTGCCGCCACCACCTGCGCGGCCATCTGTACGCTGGCGTGAACCTGACGATCGAGCAGCAAGGTGTCGTCGCGCTGCACGAGCACCGGAAGGGCCGACAAGTGTCCGAGCGACGTGGAGGGTGTGACCAACACGTTGGCGTCGAAGATCGCATCGAGCCGCTCTTCCAACGCGCGGTACAACGGCGAGCGCAGGTACGCGCGCGACGACGAGAAGAACGTGCCGTAGCGCTCCACCGCCACGATCGCGCCTTCCTTCACGCGCGTGTCCACCTCGAGACCGAGGTAACTGCAACTCGCGAAGTTGATCAGCGACTTGCCGCGCAAGGTCACGTGACGACCATCGAAGGCTTCGTCTTCGGCGGTCTGTTGCGAAAGGCCGAGCAAGGTTGCCTTGGCCATATTGGCCTGCACCACATCCAACAACGTCATGGCTGAAAACCCCCAAACACGGGCGCACCCGTTCGCGACTCCATGTCGCTCGGGGCACAAGTCCTTGCCCGCAGCCATGCTCTCGGTCGTTGGCCTCCCCAGCTTGAGCGGCGGCCTGCAAACACCCGGCGACGTTGTCGACGGTCCATCGCATCCAGCGTCAGCCCGTATCAGGGAAGCACGGTCTGCCAGTCCGATGTGGGGTCCAGAAGATCCTCGATCCAGTCGCTCAGGGTGACGCCATTGGAGACGACTTCGCCGAGCGAGTGGTTCGTCGTCCACGTGTGCTCGGTGCTGTCGAGCTCGTACATTTGTGCCCAATCATTGCCGGCGAAGCGCTCGCGAAAATCGGTGAGACCTTCCGCGTACAAGCCCGGTGGGTAGGCCTGCGGCAGCAACTCATCGATGTGCGTACAGTCGTCGAGGCCATAGCCGTAGAAGAGCTTGATCACGCTGTCTTCATTCGAGCTGATCAAGCCGTGGCGACCTGCCCCATCGGCGGTGTGCGCAATCAGCCAACGGACGAGCGGCTCGGGCGTGTCACCGGTTTCGACGTCGCACTCGGTGCAGCTCTTGGGGATGGTGTCCTTCCAGTTCCAAAGCTCACCGAGTCGCGCGCCCATGCACGGTGCGTAGTAGGCGGCCGACATGATCGGGCCAGAGTCGTTGAGCGCATCCACTCGCACGCCACTGCCGAAGGCTTCGCGAACCTGGACCCAGTTCAACGTTGTGCCGAAGCCACCCGCGCTGAAGCCACTGACGACAACGTGGGACGCACCGGCGAACGTCGGGACCAGGCGCTTCAGGTACTCGTGGATGTTGTGGTAGCCGGCCTGGGTTCGGCCTTCGTAACCCGTTCCGTTCAGCGCGCTGCCCGAGAAGATGTCGCCGCTGCAGTACGGGATGAACACCATGTTCCAGTCGGCAAACGGGTTGGTGCTGTCTTCACTGTCGAGGATCCCCAGCTCGACCGCGTCGCTGAGCTTGCTCTCGTCGAAGCCATCGGGATTCCAGACCTGCAGGCAACTACCTTCGTTGAAGCAAGCGTTGCCGCCCTGGATCTCGATCAGCACCTTGTCGGAGCTCGGGTTCCGCTTGATCCCAAGTCCCGTTGCCGAGTCGTCCATGCAACGTGTGTCGGGGAAGTCGATCCACGTCCACTCACCTTCGGACAAATCGCTCGTCGCGATCGGATCGCCGAGCTCGATCGGCGGCAGCGCCGGACCACCCGCGCCACCAGCAGCCTCTTCGCTGCCGCATCCCATTGCGCACAGTGACACCAGCAACAGGAGGCCCGGTGCGATGCGCCGCTCGCCGCAGTGGACTCCAACGCGACTTTCGAACGTTGTCATGACTTCACCATTCTCTCGTCAATTGTGCTTCACGAGACGCGGCCGAGGCGTTTCGTTCTGCGTTCAGCCCAGGACCGCCCAGCGGTCGCAATCGCGGACACTCGTTTAGCGCTCCATCACTCAGGGACGACGAAGCCGCAGAAGCCGTTGATGCAGATGTTGCTCGTGTCGCAGCAGTCCGCGCTCGTCGTGCACGCCTCGTCGGTGCGCGCGCAGCGATCTTGCATCTCGCAAACACCAGACGAGCAGAAGCCCCCACAACAGTCGACGCCGGTCGAACAGGTGGCCCCGTTGTCGCGACAGGGATCAAGCGCGGTGAACGCGCGGTGGTTGCCGGTGCCGAGCTCTTGGCCGGTCAAGTAGAAGGCCGGATGACTCGGGTCTGTCGTGTACTGACCGTTGGCGGACACGGTGATCGCCGCGCCCCACAGCTGCCGTTGCAGCCCGAGGTTTCCGTAGTGTCGGTAGGAGTCGAAGAACACCCAGAAGTACCCGCCAGCAGCGACCGGTGACACGGTCGGATAGTAGTTCTGATCGAGCTCCTCGGCGCCGTGAAGCAGGTAGCTTTGCCCGCGCGCCGCGTCTTGCTCGGTCGCGTAGCCCATGGCGCGCGCCAACATGATCGGCGTGCCGCCACCGACCGAGACGACGTACAGGTTGCTGTATGGGCCCTTGGGTGGAGACAAGAACGTGTTCCACGGGCCCGGCGGGACACCTGCGATCGGCTTGATGCCAACGTTGCCGCCCGAGAAATCGGTCGATGTGCCAAGGGCAAACACTGCCGCGTTGTTGTCGGGCAGCAGGAACGGCCAACCGGGAACCTTGTTGTCGGTCGTCGTGAGCAGCTCACGGTAGTTGCTCGCGACGCGCGCCACCGGGTCGTAGTCCATCACCGCGAGGCCATGCCCTTGCGATAGCGCGTAGTCATTCAGCACGAGGTGCCTGCCGTCGCCCGAGAAGGTCGTCATGGTCGCGCCTTCGGGTAGGCCGCTCTGATCGATGGGCGTGCCCGTGTCGGTCTCCACCAACATCGCGTGTGGAGGAGCCTCGCCGTCCATGCGTGGGCCGAAGCCGTTGGGCTTGGCATTCACTGCGTACACCTGGCCGTCAGGTGAGAGACCGACGAAGCTCGTGTACTGGGCTTGCGTGCGCGCGGGCGCAGGCTGCGGCGCGGTCATGGGTGTCATCGCGTAGATGTCGCCGCGACTGACGACGAGCCGCGTGCCGTTGGCCGACACCGCGTGGCAACCGGTGCATTGGCTACCGCCCGCGAAGAGCTCCGCATCTCTGCCTGGAACGATCCGCAACACGGCGCCGGGGTTCGTCCCCAGCTTGGACTCGTAGCTGTTGTAGTAGATGGAGCCCTTGAGCGTGGCGCGTGCGATCAGGATCTGCTCGCTGATCGGGCCCTTGACTGCACCTCCGTCGAGCACAGTGAGCTCCACGGTGAAGGGGTCGCTTTCGCCGAATGCGCGCGTGCCCGCTTCTTCCCAGACCTGCTGCGGGATCTGCACGCGACCTGGGCCGGTTGGCGACAGGCAGCCTCTGTATTCGAAGAGGCTCGACCGGATGTGTACGTACACGCTGGTCGCAGCGTCTGCGCCGCTCCACATCAACAACGGCGCGATCAGTCCGCGCGGGAACACCGTATCCGCGTAGGGATACAGGTAGCGCAAGCCAGCGCTTGAACCGCCAGCCTGCAAGCGACTGACATCGTTCGCGCCGACACCACCGGGGTTGGCACCGTCGCAGGCATCGATCGTGATGGGCGTCGGAGGAGGTTCCTCCATTGAAGAACCGCCGCTGCCCGCTGTGCCGCCGAAGCCGCCATCGCCCGCGCTCCCAGTGCCGCTGAAGCCAGAGCCACCGCCAGTCCCAGCGAAGCCACCGCCGACGCTGCCGATTCCTCCTGTGCCACCCACACCGCCGATGCCGCCGCTCCCGGCCGTTCCCACACGTGACGGAGCACACGCCATCAGCCACGCGCAACACATCACGCACTGTCTCAATCGCTTCATCGCAGCCTCGCTTCGACACGCAGCCACGACGGTGGCTCTGCGGATGCGTGGCCCACGGTGCGCACAACATGGCGCGGGCAGCAGCCGGAAAGCTCGTCACTCGTGCGTGTTTGACCGACCTGCTTGATGCATGCAGGAGCGCGTGCGTAACCACAAGCAGCGACAGGGGAACAGTGTCGCTCATGGCACGGACAGTTTCGCTCGCGGGCCGATTTCGCGATGTTGTGATCGCGCTGTCGCGCTCTCAGATCTTGCTTCGCTCACGCGTCACGCGCACTGTGATTGCAGTGATCGTCGTGTGACGACACTCGACCCAGAGCGGGGTCGCAGTACGCAGACCTAGCTCAGACCGTTGTGCAGATGCCTCGCGAGCCCACAATTTCGATCCGCGTCCTCTGGCCCTTCGTCTCTGCGTCTTCCGCCGACCCAAGAATGATGGCGGTGCTCAAGGACCTGGGCATCACGGCCCGTGACTTGGCCGATCGCGATCGTCGCCTGCCATGCCATCGTTTGATGCTCGCGCTAGAGACCGCCGTGGACGTGCTCGACGATCCGACGCTGGGTCTGCGCGCCGGTGAGTTTCAGGAAGGCACGTTCGATGCGATTGAGTACGCGTGGCGTCACGAGCGGAACCTTGGTGCTGCGATGCGGATCACCGAGCGCTATGGGCGGTTGCTGCACGAAGGGATGGACACCTGGCTGGAGGTGGACGAGCCGCTCGCACGTTGGTGCTGTAGCGTGCGCGTGCCCCAACCGCCGGCCGCCAACGACTTCTTGATCGCGGTGGTGCTGACGTTTACCCGACGTCACATGATCGGATACGCACCGCCGCACGAGGTGCACTTGATCCACGACGAGCCGGCATACGCCGCCGAGTATGCGCGCTACTTTCAAGCCCCCGTGCGCTTCGGCATGCCGCACAACGCCATCGTGTTCGACGCCGCGTCACTTTCCGTTCCGTTGCGCGGCTACAACGCCGCACTCGCAGAGGTGTTCGAACAACACACCGAGGAGCTCGCGCGCAACCTGGGCGAGCAGGACACGGTTGCGGGGCAAGTTCGCGATGCCTTGCTTCGTCACCGCCCGCTTGGTTCGCTGGACATGGACAAAGCGGCACGCGCGCTCGACATGAGCCCGGCCACGTTGCGGCGAAAGCTCACCGCGGAGGGCGCGGCCTTCAGCACCATCTTGGAGGACCTGCGTCGGCAAGCAGCCGAGCAGCACCTTGCGCAACGGAACCTGACCGTGACTGATGTGGCCTTCTTGCTCGGGTTCTCTGACGTGCGCGCGTTCTGTCGCGCATTCAAACGTTGGACTGGCAAAACACCATCGAGCTTTCGTGGCGAGACCTGACTAGGATTCGCCGTTTTGAGAGATGGCCACAAGCATCCGTGGCGGTCTGCGGCGGGTGGAACGACACTGCCGGCACGAGGGAGACACCATGCGCGAGGACGAATACATCCAGCACGACGCGACCGCGTTGGCCGATTTGGTGAAGCGTGGAGAGGTGACCGCGACCGAGCTGTTGGACGTGGCGCTCGGCCGGCTTTCGCGCTGGAACCCGCTGATCAACGCGGTGGTGTTGTTGCTATCGGACCGGGCACGACGCGCGATTGCGGTGGGGTTGCCGCAGGGACCGTTCGTCGGCGTGCCGTTTCTGGTCAAGGACTGGGACGGCTTCCTTGCAGGTAGCGAGCACACCGGTTCGTCGCGCGCTCTGCGTGGCTTCGTACCGCCGCGCGACAGCGAGCTGATGTCGCGGATCCAGCGTGCGGGCTTGGTGATCTTCGGCAAGACCAACCTGCCGGAGCTCGCGATCCTTGGCACCAGCGAGAGCACGCTGCGTGGACCGTGTCGCAACCCGTTCAACCTTGAGCACTCGAGCGGTGGATCGTCAGGTGGCTCGGCCGCAGCCGTTGCAGCGCGGATCGTTCCGATGGCGCATGGTGGTGACGGTGGAGGATCGATTCGGATCCCGGCCTCGGCCTGTGGCGTGTTTGGCTTGAAGCCGACGCGCGGACGCACGCCGATGGGTCCGGACGAGACCGACGAGTGGCACGGAATGGTGGTGCGCCACGGGCTCACGCGCTCGGTGCGCGACAGCGCGCTGTTGTTGGATGCGACGCGTGGTGAAGACGCGGGTGCGCCGTACTTCGCGCCGCCGGTGGAGCGTCCGTACGTGGAGGAGGTGAAGCGCGCGCCGGGGCGACTGCGGATCGCCTACTCGACCGGATCGTTGTTCGGCAAGGCGACGAGCCCGCAGTGCGTGGACGCGGTGAACGACGCGGCGCGTTTGCTGATCAGCTTGGGCCACGACGTGGTGGAAGCGACGCCGTCGATCGAGCGCGAGGTGCTGGCGCGCGCGTACCTGACGTTGGTGTCGGCCAGCACCGCGGGAGAGCTTTGGCACATCGGTCAGATGAAGGGCACGCCGATCACGCGTGAAGGCTTGGAGCCCACGACGCAGTTTCTGGTAGCGCTCGGTGAAACACTCTCGGCGGCGGATTTGGAGCGCGCGCGGATCGCGTTTCACGGTGCGTGCCGGGCGATCGCGCCGTTCTTCGAGAGGTACGACGTGTTCTTGGACGCGACGATGGCACAACCACCGGCTGCGATTGGCGAGTGGACGTTGCCTTTGCCGTTGCGCTTGGCGATCCCCACCTTCACCAAGGTCGCGTCACGGTCGATGATGCAGCGTGCGCTCGATCAGTTCTCACAGGACGGCTTGGAGCGCACCGCCAACACGATGCTGTTCAACATGACCGGCCAGCCCGCGATGAGCGTTCCGTTGTACGTCGGCGACAAGAACCTGCCGATCGGTGTGCAGCTCGTCGGGCGCTTCGGCGACGAGGCGACCTTGTTCCGCCTGGCGGGCCAGTTGGAGCAGGCACGGCCGTGGCATGGGCGAATGCCGGTGGAGGGCACATCGTAGGGATGAACGCCGTGGCGGTGGTCGATTTGGTGAAGGACTTTGGTCGCGGACGCGATCAGAAGCGCGCGCTCTCGGGCGTGACGTTGCAGATTGCACAGGGCACTGCCTTCGGCTTGGTGGGGCCCAACGGCGCGGGCAAGACCACGTTGCTGAAGATGTTGCTCGGCGTGATTCGGCAGAGCTCGGGCAGCGTACAGATTCTCGGTGGCTCGCCCGAAGAGCCGAGCGTTCGCAAGCGCATCGGTTACCTGCCGGAGCGCCTGGCGTTGCCCATCGCGTGGACACCGGAAGCGTTCTTGCGCAGCGTGGCGCGGATGAAAGAAGCGCCGGACGCGGAGCGCGATCTGACCAGACAGCTACAGCGGGTCGGCTTGGAGCACGCGCGCGAGCTGAGGATCGGCACGTTCTCGAAGGGAATGCGCCAGCGCTTGGGTTTGGCTGCGGCGCTGATCGGCACACCTGACCTGCTGATTCTGGATGAGCCCACCGACGGCATCGACCCGCACGGACGGGTGGAGGTGCGACAGCTGTTACAGCAGGAGCGCGAACGCGGAGCGACGATCTTTCTCAACTCACACCTGTTGGCGGAGACCGAACGCGTGTGTGACCAGGTTGGTTTCTTGGTCGGCGGCAAGTTGCGGCGCAGCGGGGCGATGGCGGAGCTGTGCATCGACGACTCGGCGTGGCGCGTGCGCTTTGCAACGGGTGCGCCGATCGACGCATTGAGCGCGTGTGGCTTCGTGGCGAATGAGACTGCGGAGAGCTGGACCTTTCGCGGCGAGGCCACGGGCTTGAACCAGGCGATCGCGCAGGCTCAGCAAGCGGGTGCGATGTTGATCGAGCTCGAGCCTCAGACCCGTGACCTGGAGAGCTTGTTCATGGACTTGGTGAACGCGTGAAGCACGTCTGGTACGTGGCACGCGATCTGTTGCACGAAGCGATCTACCGGCGCTGGATCGTGGGGCTGGTTGGCGTGATCACGCTGGTCGGTCTGGTGTTGGTGTACGCGCTGCAGCTGGAAGTGATCGATGGCGTGTTGGCGGGCACGCGCTTGTTCGGGGAAGCGATGGACCACGAGATGCGGACCGCCAACAGCTTGCTGCGCCCGTTCTTCGTCGGTGGCGGCGTCGCGATCTACGTGCTGGGTCTCGCCTTCGGCATTCTGGCGTGCTCGAACTTTGCGCCGGAGCTGCTGGCACCGGGACGGATCGAGCACCTGTTGTCGCTACCGCTCTCACGCTGGCAGCTGATCGCCGGCACTTACCTCGGCGTGATGGCGATCGCGCTGCTCGGCTCGCTGTACGCCGGTGGCGTGTTCACGCTGCTCATCGGGGTGAAGTCAGGGGTGTGGTCGCTGTCGTTCCTCGCTTGTGGATTGTCGGCGTGCATCGCCTTCAGCGCGATCTACGGCGTGATGTTGCTGTCGTCAGTGGTGGTGCGCAGCCCTGGTCTGTCGGCGGCGCTGGGCGGCCTGTTGCTCGCGCTCGGTGCCGGTCTGCCGCGGCCGGAGCTGGTGGCGATGCTCGATCCGGGAATGGACCGCGCGCTGTACGTCACGGCGGTGGCGTGGTTGCCGCGCTTCGCCGTGCTCGGACGGCTGGGCTTGGTGATTGCGCGGCTCGAGTCGTACACACCAGACCTGTTGCCGGCCGTGATCGGCGCGGTGGTGTTCGGCCTGGCCTGCGTCGCGTTCTCGGTGTGGGAGATCGAAAGGAAGGACTATTGAGGCGTCGCGCACCGTGGTTGTTGCTTGGCTTGTTGTTGCTCGTGATCGGCGCATGGCTGATGCCGAGCATCGACCCTTCGGCGGAACGTCGTGGACGTGAGCGCGCGGAGCTGCAGTTCCCGCGCTACCCCGACGCCGACGACTACGAGGTGATGCGCAAGCGCCGCACGCTGCCAGCCTTGCCGCGCCCCGAGACCGACGCGGGCGACAACTCCGACAGTGACTCTCGGCCGCAGAAGCGTGATCCGTTGCTGGTGGCGCTGCCGCCGCGCGGTGACTTGCTCGTGTTCGAGGCGAGCGCGTTCTTGAAGAGCCCGATCGGTCGAATGATGACCGAGTGCTTGGCAGAGAAGGGCGACGTGCCGACGGTGGAGCGCGACGGGTTCGACTTGGCGAGCTTCGAGCGCATCGCGATCGGCAATCCGAGCGATGATCACCGCATCATCGCGATCGCGGGCAAGGTCGGTCGTGATCGCATTCCGACGCAGCACCGCGAGAAGCCACCGCGACCGTACGGCGATCACGGGCAGCTTTACGGTGGCGCCGGCGCCGAGTCGGGGCCAGAGGTGTTCGCGATCTGGAACGACGAGCTCACGTTGGTCAGCGACGACGAGGCCGAGATCCGCGCGGCGATCGATCGCCTGGAAGGGCGTCGCCAAGAGCCGTCTTCGTTTCCACCGGACAGTGCCTACGGCGAAATGTACGGGCGCTTGGGTGCCGAGGCGGCGATGGCGCTGCTGCCGAGCGCGTTGCGCGACAAGTTGCCCGTGGGCGACTTGCAGGTGGAGCTGCACGCGGACGCGACACAAGACGTGTTGGTGGTGGCTGACGCGTACGGCACCGATCCGCACAGCATCGACATCGGCAAGACCTTGGCGGCGGCGCTCGGTGCGCAGCGCTTCCAAGCGGCGGCCGAAGGTGACGAGGAGCTGTCGGCGCTGCTCGATGCGTTCTCGGTCGAGCGCGCGCCGGATGGCTTTCAACTTCAGGCGGCGTTTACTCAGGACTTCGTCGAGCGCTCGTTGGGCGAATGCGCCACGCGCGCGCGCCGGCGACAACACGCGCCGGACAACTCACCCGCGTCAGTGGCTGGCAGCGGAGGGTGAGCCGTTGCGCAAGAGCTCGGCGACCAGCGTGAAGACTTCGGTGCGTGCTGGTTCCCGTTCCATCGTGCTGCCCAAGGTGGCGCCCATTCGCAACACCACCAGGTTGCGACTCGGCACGACCAACATGAACTGACTCATCACACCGGCGAAGAAGATCAGATCGTCAGGCAACTGCGCGCGCAGCTTGGGATCGATCATCGAGGCTGCGACGCGCCAGATCGAGCCACCATAGCCCGCGTCGGCGGGTGAGGGCGCGGCCATGAACGTGACGTAGTCGGCAGGCAAGATCGGTGTGTCGTTCCAGCGGCCACCGTTGGCGACCAGCTGACCCAAACGCAACCAGTCGACTGGACGCAACACACCACGCGCGCCACCGACCGGCGTGCCGGATGCGTCGGGCTCGATCACGCCGTGACGAATGCCGAGCGGCGCAAACAAACGTTGCTGGTAGTAGTCGTAGATCGCTTGCGGCTGACCGCCGACGAGCTGACGCATCCGCAACATCGCGATGTTGGTGAAGCCGGTGGAGTAAGTGAACACCTTGCCGGGTGTCGACGTGAGCGGACGATCGGCAGCCCAGGCGCCCTGATCGGCTTGCGAGAACAACATGTCGGTCGCATCGCTGCGGCCGTCGTAGCCTTCGAACCACGCGAGCCCCGGGGCCATGTTGAGCAGGTTTCGCCAGGTGATCTTCTGCTTCGGTGTGCCTTGCCACTGCGGCAGACCGACCTCGCCGTCGATCGTGAGCTTGCCGTCGCCTGCCAACACACCAGCGATGATCGCGGTCAGCGTCTTGGTCATCGACCAGCCGAGCTGCGCTTGCTCGCGGCTGTTGCCCGGGGCGTAGCGCTCGAAGATCAGGTGACCGTCGCGGGCGATCAGCAATGCAGTGGCGTTGCGCTGCAGGTTCGGGTCTTTGATCGGCTCGCTGAAGATGCGGTCGGCGTGACGCTCGATCAGCGTGCGCGCGCTATCGGTCACGAGGCCCGTTTCAGCCGCGCCTTCACCGAGAGGCCAAGGCGTCGAATCGGGTGGCAGCTCGGGCGCGAGCTTGAACGCTTGTGCGCGGACCCGCTTCGCGTCGGTGTCCGGCGTGATCAACGTGCAGCCCAAGCCCGGCCGGTGAATCGCGGTGCGCGGGTGACGCAACGTCGGCAACAGCGAAGACACCGTGACGTGCGAACCGGCTTGCATGTCTACGTTCCAGATCAACGGCAGCGGACGAACCCGCGGCTCCACGTAGCGTTTGCGAACGACATCGAGCGGTTGCTGGCTTTGCATCGTGCGCGTGCAGAGGTCCATCGCGGCGTATCCGGTGCCCGCGGGGATGTCGCGCGCAGGCCCGACCGATCGCCCGATGCCCGCCGCCACCACCAACACCAGCGCAACCACGCCCAGTCGCTTCTGCCACGTCATCGCTGCCACCTCGACTCGCGGCGGACAAGCGCACGTCACACCGCCCGTTGCAAGCGGTGCGGCGCGGTTGGCTCAGGCTTGGCCAGCAATCTTAAGCATCTCGGCCGCAGCGGCGCGCGTCTTGTCCGTGATCTTCAAGCCGCCGAGCATGCGCGCGATCTCTTCTTTCTGATCGCTCTTCTTCAGGCGCGTGATGCGGCTGTGGGTGCGGCCGTCTTCCACTTCCTTGTGCACGCGGAAATGGGTCTCGGCGAAGACAGCGATCTGCGGCAGGTGCGTGATGCACAGCACTTGGTGATGGCGCGCCACTTCCGCGAGCTTGCGTCCGATCACTTCGGCGATCGCGCCACCAACACCAGCGTCCACCTCGTCGAACACGTACATTGCGGCCGGGCCGTGCTCGGCCAGCACACGTTTGATTGCGAGCATCGCGCGCGAGAGCTCGCCGCCGCTGGCGATCTTGCGTAACGGCTGCGGCGCTTCACCACGGTTGGGCGCGATCAAGAACTCGACGCGATCGATGCCGGTCGCCGACAAGCGCGCGCCGTCCACCGACAGCTCGCCTTCGCGCTCTGCAGCGGGCTCCACTTCCACCAGGATCTCTGCGTCGCCCATGCCGAGCGTCGCAAGCTCCGCGCTCACCGCCACCGACAGCTTCTTCGCCGCCTTCTTGCGTGCGGCCGACAGCTTCTTCGCCGCCTCCATCGCGCTCTGGCGTCGCGTGTCCAACGTCTTGCGCAACAGCGCCAGGTGCTCTTCGCCTTGCTCCAGTTGGGTGAGCTCGGTTTCCGCGGCGGTACGGTGCGCGATCACCGCCTCGATCGTGCCGCCGTACTTGCGTCGCAGGCGATCGAGCGCGTCGATCCGTTCTTCGGCTTGCGCGAGCTGGTCGGCGTCGAGCGTCACACGGCGCGCGTAGCTGCCAAGATCGCGCGCCACGTCTTCGAGCTGCGCCTGCGTCGCGCTGATCGCATCGGCCCACTGCGGCAGCGTCGGATCCCACGTCGCCGCGTGGGCCAAGTCGTGAACAATGCGAGCCAAGACGGTGGTGATCGCGTCGTCCTGAGCGTAGAGCGTCTCTTCGGCGCCGCCCGTGACGGAGATCAAGCGCTCGGCGTGACGTTGTCGATCGCGCTCTGCGGTTAGGCTCGCCAGCTCATCTGCCTGCGGATTGACGTCTGCGATCTCTTTGATCTGGTAGCGCAGCAAGTCCTCGCGTTGGCTGCGATCGCGCAGCTTCCGCTCGGCGTCGGCGAGCTGTTCGGTGATCTCTGCAAGCGCATGGTGCTCGGCGGCGACCGCCTCACGTTGGGCCGACAGCGCGCCGAACGCGTCCAGGTAGAACATGTGACGGCTCGGGTTGATCAGCGTGTGGTGCTCGTGCTGCGAAGAGATGTTGGCGATGCCCGAGGCCAGCTCGCTGAGCTGACTGCCCGCCACCAGGCGCCCGTTGATGTACGCGCGGCTCTTGCCTTCGCGCGCGATCACCCGGCGCACGATCAGCTCGTCGTTGCCGTCGATGCCGTGGGCCGCCAAGCGCTCGCACAGATCGTGATCGCCGCTGACGCCGAACAGCGCCTCGACCTCCGCCGTGTCAGCGCCGGTTCGCACCACTTCAGGTCGCGCGCGACCGCCGAGCACCAGCTGCAGCGCATCGATCAGGATCGACTTGCCCGCACCGGTCTCGCCGGTGACCGCGTTCAGTCCCTTGCCGAGCTCGACTTCGAGCTCGTCGATGATCGCGAAATTTCGTACCCGCAGACAGACCAGCATGCGGCCTTGCTTATCACATGCCGTCGTCGTGGCAGACCGCGCTGCCACCGAACGGCGGCGCGACGCAGGTCATGCCCATCGGACAGCTCAACAGTGGCTGAAACAGGGCTGGCGTGCAGTCGAGCCCGCAGAAGCCGACCAAGCAGCGCACCACGGCGTCGTACTGGCCGGCGGGTCGTGGACAGTCGCTGGCCACCAGGCATTTCTGCGAACAGAAGCTCAAGGTGTCGACGCCGGACATGCTGGTGAAGCACTCGTTCGGCGCCGGGCAATCGCTCGGCCCGGTGCACTTGTCGTAGGGCACTGGCGTCGTGCCACCGGTTCCGCCGGTTCCGCTCGTGCCTCCGGTTCCGCTCGTGCCTCCGGTTCCACCGGTTCCGCTCGTGCCTCCGGTTCCACCGGTTCCGCCGCTGCCCGCCATGCCGCCGGTGCCGCCGCCAGCGTCGACTTCGCCGACCATGTTCGGCAACGGGAT
>JACZCZ010100863.1_pt1 | contig 14876 bp, 12 predicted proteins | sample 8641811 | NCBI WGS metagenome assembly JACZCZ01 (sample SAMN15324610, study PRJNA640507) | soil metagenome | isolation source: intercropping peanut in the first line | place: China: Luxin town, Laibin City, Guangxi Province | collected 2019-07-25 | depth 10cm m | reverse complement strand
TCAATTACCTCCTGAGGACGCCCACGGAGAGTCGGACACACGCCAGCCCCGCGGCACAGGCTGCCTCATGTCCCCACGAGGACAGGCGCCAGTTTTCCGAGACCTGCGCCGCGATGGGCCTTCCGGCAGTCCCGTGCTTGGCCGCCTTCATATCCGGCACGATGGTCTTCCCGCGCAACACAGAGGTCGAGCTTCCGCCGGTGGACCTGTTCTTGAAACCTGCCAAGGGGCCGGCGGGACGTGGCCTGGAGCGGTGGCTTTATGTGCACGGCAAATGGCACGACGGTTGGAGGAGCCTGTCGGCAATCGAATTCCTGGATCATTGTAAGTCGCTGAGCCGGGACCGGGGTTATATGATCCAGGAGATGGTCCACAGCCACTCGGCCTTTTTTGGCCTCGTCATGGGGGGCTGCGTGGTCCTGCGGGTACTCACGATGATCAATCGCAGTGGAATCCCCGAATGCCATTTCGCGGTGTTGCGCATGCCCAGTCGAAACGGTGCGACGAGCGACGATTTTCAGACCGGCGGCATTGCCGCCGCCGTTGATCTCCAGTCCGGCATAGCCGGAAAAGCGACCAACATTGGGCTCGTTCGACGCAGTGGCTGGTATACCACCCACCCCAGTTCCGGCGCCCAGATCGAGGGCCTGGCCATCCCCAGATTCCGTGAAGCGCTGCGCTTGGTGGAACAGGCGCACGCCAAGTTCCACGGGGCGCCTCTTGTCGGATGGGACATTGCCATCACCGAAGGCGGAGTCGCGCTGATCGAGGCGGATAATCGCCCGGACCTGCAGATCATCCAGCGGACCCACCGGATGCCGCTCGGCGGAACACAGTTCGGGCAATTGCTGGCTTGGCACATGCAGCGCTTGGATCTGGCAGGAGAGGACCGGGCGACGATTCGGCGGAGCAAGGCGGGATATCCGGGCCAATGACGTTGAACGCCGCAAGCGATGCAATCCGGCTGAGGCGCGGCGTGGCGCCATTGTCCCGTGACGCAGTTATCGAGGCGGGCAATCGGGCCCTGGCGCTCGCCAAGGAGCTCTATCCGATCTGCCGCAGTATCACCGGACCTGGGACGCGCGCGAGCTTGAAGATTCTGCAGCGCGAGCTGCCTGGCCTGCAGTTGCATGACGTGCCGAGCGGCACGGCCTGCTTTGACTGGATCGTTCCCGATGAATGGGAAATCCGGGAAGCCTTCATAGAAGACGCGGAAGGCCGGCGTATCGTGGATTTTGCCGACCACAATCTCCACGTGGTCAATTATTCCATCCCTGTCGATGCCGTTCTGACGCTGGAGGAGCTTCGACCCCATCTTTACTCGTTGCCCGATCTGCCGAAGGCGATTCCCTATGTCACGTCCTACTACAAGCAGCGCTGGGGCTTCTGTCTGTCCCACGAACAATTGCAGGCGCTGGCGCCTGGCTCGTATCGGGTGCGCATCGACAGTCGAATCGCTCCCGGCCACTTAAGCTACGGAGAAATCCTTATCCCAGGAAACTCCGCGCGCGAGGTCTTTCTGTCGACCTATGTGTGCCATCCTTCAATGGCGAACAATGAGCTCTCGGGTCCGGTCGTCACGACCGAGATCTTGCGTTGGCTCGCCTCCTGCACGGACCGCAAATACTCCTATCGGGCGGTGTTCATTCCAGAGACGATCGGATCCCTCGTCTATCTCAGTCGGAACCTTGCCACGCTCAAGGAGCGCGTTATTGCTGGCTTCAACGTGACCTGCATTGGCGACGAGCGTACCTATTCTTATCTGCCCTCTCGCCGGACCGTCGCCTTGGCCGACCGGGTGGCGCTTCACGCCTTGACCCATCACGCCGGCGCTCGCGGATTCAAACGCTACACCTTCCTCGACCGTGGCAGTGACGAACGTCAATATTGCAGCCCAGGCATCGATCTGCCGGTCGCCACCATCATGCGGAGCAAATACGGCGAATATCCCGAGTACCATACGTCGCTCGACAATTTTGACCTAGTCACGAGTGCGGGGCTGGCGGGCGGATTTCAGGCCCTGGCGCTGGCGATCGCCGCGATCGAGGCCAACGGGACCTATCGCGCGACCGTCCTGGGCGAACCCCAACTCGGCCGGCGCGGCCTTTATCCTTCGGTGGGCACGCGGCGCGGCAGCGATGGCGTGCGCGACATGATGGCGGTGCTGGCCTATGGCGACGGTATCCATGACTTGCTGGCGATCGCGGACATGCTGCAGGTGCCGATCTGGGAGCTGGCGCCGATCGTGGAGCAGCTGGTTGCGCATGAACTGTTGGAACAATGTGACGAACCCAAAGGGGGCGCCGATCATGGCAGATAAAAAGACGACGGACGTTGCGGCGTTCTACGATGCCGAAGCTTCCGACTATCACCGGATGTATCAGCGCGAGAACTTCGCGACCCTTGAGCGTTATCCGGCGAATTATTTTCGGCTTCAGATTCTGGTCCGCCGGCTCGCAGCGCTGAGCGCTAGACGCGTCTATGAGATCGGTGTCGGCGAAGGCACGCCGCTGGTGACTATGGCGAAGTTGGGGCTTGATGTGGCCGGCTGCGACATCTCGGATTCGATGGTGGCGGCTGCCCGGCGCAACTTCGAAAGCAGCGGCCTTTCCAAGGATGCTATCCAATGGGGTGACGTCGAAGACGCAACGACGATCGCCGGGCAACTCAGTAGCGGCAAGTTCGATGGGGTGATCGCTGCCGGCGTCTTGCCGCATATCCACAACGACCGGCTCATGCTTGAGACAGTGAAGATGTGCCTAAGGCCGGGCGGCGTCGCACTCATCGAATTCCGCAACAAGCTCTTCTCATTGTTCACGCTCAATCGCCTGACCAAGGAATTCGTACTGGATGACTTACTTCAGAACGTGTCGCCCCGGATCAAGGCCACTGTCGAGGCGGAATTGGACAAACGCTATGCGATCGATCTTCCGAAAGCTCGCTCTGCGCGCTCTGGCGCTCAACTAGGCTACGATGAGATCCTCTCCAAATTTCATAACCCCTTCGAGCTCCAGGAGCTGTTCCGGTCGGTGGGCTTTGTCGATGTGCAGACACACTGGTATCATTATCATCCGGCGCCACCCATGCTGGAATCCACCATCGGGCAAGAGTATCGCCAAGCGGCCATACGGCTGGAACATGAGGCAAGCTGGCGCGGCATGTTCCTCTGCTCTGCCGGCGTGATCGAGGCGCGCCTTCCGGCCTGATCATGCCGCCGATACATCTCGCGGGCATGTGAATATGAAAGGTGGTCCGACCTCATGCTCAGACGTTGCGTGTCGCCGTGAGAATCGCGTTTCGCGTTGATTCCTCATCTCGTATTGGCACTGGCCATGTGCGCCGTTGTCTTGCTTTGGCTCGCGCTCTGCGCAGGCTTGGCGCGGAGTGCCTGTTTTTATGCCGGCCGCTTGAAGGCAGCATCAGTTCGGAGATTGCAGCGGAGGGGTTTGCAGCCCTCGATGTATCCGTCTCGAAGTCTGCCACGTCCACTGATCCCGCGGCGGTCGATTCTGACGCCGACTATGCCGCCACAGCCGAGCTCTTGATCGCGACCCGCCCCGATTGTCTTGTGGTCGATCATTACGGCCTCGATCTGGCGTGGGAGCGACAGGCACTTCAACTCGTGGGCAGATGCGTTGTGATCGACGATCTGGCGCGCAAGCACGCAGATATCGATCTGCTCATCGATACAACGCCCGGCAACGACAGATTGGAACTCTATGACAACATACTGCCCAGCTCCACGCTCGTTTTCCTGGGACCTCGCTACGCGTTGCTGCGTGATGAGTTTGCAACCAAACGACAGTCGATCGGCGCGCGATCGGGGAGTATCGGACGTTGCCTGGTGAGTTTCGGCGGCACCAACGCCGTAGCTTTATGCGCCGACGCGGTGCGGGCCATCCAATCCAGCCTTGGAGACTCTGTTGCGATCGATGTCGTTGTGTCCTCGTCGCCGACGGAGCTGCAGCAGCTTCGCGCAAGTGGCGTCGGCGATATGAATTTCCTCGCTCATGCGACGCCGGCCCGGATGGCCGAACTCATGGCAAAGGCGGATATCGCAATTGGGGCGGGTGGCACCACGAGTTGGGAGCGCGCCTGCCTGGGTCTCCCGGCCGTGGTGACGACGATCGCCGACAATCAAGCTGCTGTGGTCGCGGCCATCACGAATGCTGGGGCTGCGATCGAGGTTCTTAGTGGTGGGGATTTCGTTGGGGAAGTGTCACGTGTACTACAGGAGCTGTCCGTCGATCCGGAACGGGTCCGACACATGGGCCAGCAGGCCTTTTCTATGGTCGATGGCAGAGGTGCGGAGCGCGTCGCCCGGTTCATAGCGCGTCCGACCATTCGTCTGCGACGGGCGGGTGAGGCCGATCGCGCCTCTGTCTGGGCTTGGCGCAACGAACCGCATGTCCGGGCGGTATCTTTCAATCAAGCGCCAATCCCCTGGGAGAACCATACAGGTTGGTATGACAGCGTTCTGCGGAGCAAGGAGCGCGATTTGTTGGTGTGTGAGATCGCGGGCGAGGGTGTGGGCGTTGTGCGCTTTGATCTATCGGCTGACCAGGCCGTGATATCCGTCTATTTGAACGAAGGGGGGCGTGGAAAGGGGATTGGAGCCGAGCTTCTTCGCGCGGCGGAACAATGGCTCCGCCACCAGCACCGGCATCATCGCAGGATTGTCGCGGAAATCCTGGATACCAATCTGACGTCCATCGCGGCATTTGAAGCCGCGCGTTATCGCCATCGCGCAGGCAAGTATATTCGGGAGATTGCTCATCATGAATCCACCTGACATTCAGATCGGAAAGCGGCTGCTCGGCGCGGGTCACGCCCCGTTCATCATTGCCGAGATGTCGGGAAATCATAACGGCTCCCTGCAGCGGGCACTCGAGATCGTTGATGCGATCGCGGAGGCTGGCGCGCATGCCTTGAAGATCCAGACCTATACCGCCGATACGATGACCATCGATCTGGCTGTGCGGGAATTCCGGATCAACGATTCCAAGAGCCTGTGGAACGGCCGCTCACTCTACGAGCTCTATCATCAGGCACATACGCCTTGGGAATGGCATGCGCCGATCTTCGAGCGCTGCCGCGAGCACGGCATGATCGGTTTCAGCACGCCCTTCGATGCTTCGGCCGTCGACTTCCTGGAAGAGCTGCAGGTGCCTTGTTACAAGATCGCTTCATTTGAAAACGTTGACGTCCCGCTGGTGCGACGGGTGGCGAAGACTGGCAAGCCGGTCATCATCTCGACGGGACTGGCGAGCCTGTCTGAGCTTGACGAAACCGTGCGTGCGGCGCGCGACGCGGGCGTCCGCCACCTAATTCTCCTCAAATGCACAAGCGCCTATCCCGCAAGTCCTGAAAGCAGTAATCTGCACACCATTCCACATATGCGCGCACTCTTCCACTGCCATGTAGGCCTGTCTGATCACACCCTTGGTATCGGGGTGGCGGTCGCCAGTGTTGCCCTGGGGGCGGTCGCGATCGAGAAGCATGTCACCCTGGATCGGACGGATGGCGGCGTGGATTCCGCTTTTTCTTTGGAGCCGCATGAGCTCGGCGATCTGGTCAGAGAGACCGAGCGGGCCTGCCAGGCAATGGGCCAAGTATTCTATGGACCGACCAGCCTAGAGATCAATTCGCTGCAGTTTCGCCGGTCGCTTTATATCGTCGCGGACATGAAGGCCGGAGAAATCTTGTCCGAACGGAACGTCCGCGCCATTCGCCCCGGTCTGGGATTGCCACCTGGAGAAATCGCCAGGGTCCTCGGCCGGCCGATCCGTCGGGATGTCGAACGCGGCACAGCCTTGTCCTGGGATCTCATCTGAGCCTATGCCGGAAGCAGCGATCCAAGCATCCGTCGGACCAATGTGCCGGAAGCAAGCGAGCGTGTGGTTAGCAACAGCAATTTGGCGCCACATCTCTCTAACCGGATCTTCTGCTTCAGGCCTAGCAACTGCTGGAGCGTAGCGAGCCGCGCGGCCACCGCGGGGATGTCCAAGCCCGGAAAAAGCGCACCTCGGACGTTCTTGTCCGCTTGCTTCCAGCGATAACCTGAATATGGCCGCCAACTGCTCTTTGCCGCGAGTTGAGAATGCCAGCCCCGGGCCTCTCCCAGCGAGATTACCTGATCGATGATTTGCTCGGCGCCAAACCTGGTTGGATCGACCGACATGCTGTCCTTGAAACGCTCAACCAGCTCCGGCGCGTAGCAGGTTGGGGGATCAGCCAGAACTCGCTCCAGCGCCGCAAGCGCGGCATCGGTCGAAGTGACGACGGGATTGACCCTGTTGGCGAGGTAGCGGCGATTGGCGGGGCTATCCGGGTGAATGAGACAGATTGAGGGCTTGTCGAGCGCAATCGCCTCGACGCCTGTGGTGCAATTGGTGTGCAGGAGGACATTCGAGGCAAGGATCCAAGGAACGGCCGAGCCTTCCCGAACGATGTCGATGCCAGAGTTCTCTCCCAGCCAAGCCTTCCATGCTTCGACCTTTTCGCTGGGGTGAGGTCGCAGAACGACCTTCATGTCGGGAAACCGCCGCCGGATCGCGGGAAGCAATTCAAGCAACGCCGCGCGGTTCTTCTCCTCCATGACTGCGATGTCGCGCAGGTCTTGAATGAGAGTGCGGTCGTCGGCCTTGATCTTTCCTTGGTCGATCAGGCCTTGAATCATTTGCTCGGCGTCGCCCTTGTGCGAATTGGTCAGGCCAAGATTGGAATTGACCAAGATGAATGCGCCGAACTGAGCACGCAGCACGGCGGCCTCGGCGTCGAACACCGCGCGCAATTCTCTTCGGAGCAGGTCCCAGCGGGGGTTTGCAGTGCCTTTCACTTGGTCGGGAGAAAGATGGAGCGTCTCCCGCATGGCGTTCGAATTGAAGGTACCTGGAATAAAGATCAGATCAGTCGATCGCACCGCTTCCGGCGCCATCCACCAGAAGTTCCTGTCATGCACCACCAATCCTGGGATCTCTTCGTCGATCGCCGCAGTGACATAGCCGGCCCGACGGGCCCGATTCAGGACCTTGGCGTCCCGGACTGTGAGAGTCTTGGAGAGATAGATACCGGGCGTCATGCGCTCGACGTTGCGTTCCATCAGCCACTTCTGGCCCAGAACGACCTCGAGGCCGCGCTCAACCGCGATCGCCGCTAGCAGCAATCGCGCGTCAAGCTCGCGCGAGGCGATCTCCATGGGCAGATAGAGGATTTTCTCCAGCTTTTCCGGCACGCGACAGGACGAATTCAGTTTGATTACGTGCTTTAACCAGAAAACGGCGCAACGACAAGGGTTAATAGAGGGGGCGCCGCTGGCATGTGTCTGCTAACTCACGGAAATCGTTTGAAAAACCATCATTCCGCGTTGACAGGACGGCAGATTGATGGCCTATAAATCGCGAGCGACAAACGATGGGCGCCTCGAAGAGGGGATCGGCCGTGGAGGGCGCGATGTGGACTCGCAGGAAAGTGGTTTTAGCGGTGCTAGGCGGGAGCGCCGGCCTGCTCGCGGGCTGTGGGTTTCGGCCGCTTTACGGAACACGCTCGCTAAGTGGAGCACCGACCGGATCGCCCAGCATTGATCAGCAGCTCGCGGCGGTCCGCATCGATCCCATTTCCGATCGTCTCGGGCAGCAATTGCACAATGCGCTGCGCGACGGATTGAATCCCTTAGGTCAACCCGTGTCGTCGACGCATCATCTGTCAATTAAATTGACAGTACGCACCTACGGCGCATTGACGCGCACCGACCTGAGCGCGACCAGGCGGAACGTTGAATTGACGGCGTTCTATTCACTCATCGACAATGCCGGCGAGGTTGCCCTTCGGGATTCGTCGCAGATCGTCACTGGGTATGATGAGTTTGATGATCCTTTGAACGACATTTCCGCCAACGAAAGTGCGCTGGAGCGCAGCACAGTCGCCTTGGCGGAGGTGATCAAGACGCGGCTCGCTGCGCACTTTGCGCAGACGCAGGCGGGTGCCCTGCAGTGACACGGTTACTTTTGAGTGGGCGAACGCGAGGAAGATGGAAACGCAACACCTCGGCCTCCGTGCAGCCGGGAGATTGGGAAGATGAGCCGTGAATATTCAAAGTCACGGATAAGGGGTTGAGGTCGAGACTCGCGTTGGCACAAGAGATTACACTTCCTGAAACATAGATGTCTTCAAAGCACTCACCCTCCGGCCACACCTACCGCATCGTTCTGCAGGCGCGAACAAAGTCAAAGCGCCTACCTGGTAAAGCCCTTCTCAATATATGTGGATTGCCGATGGCCGTGCTGGCAGCCAAGCGAGCTGCCCGAGACGGAGCTGATACGCTGATAGCTACTTCAGACGATCCAAGTGATAGTGCGCTTGCAGAAACACTGAGAACTTACAACATCCGGTATTTGAGAGGCCCACATGACGATGTGCTGACGCGCTTTGTTATGGCGACAGCAGACATGAGCGCCAATGATATCTGCGTGCGTCTGACCTGCGATAATATCTTTCCTGATGGCGATTTTGCTGCGCGTCTGGCAGCCGCGGCTGCGCGAAGCGCAAGTGGATATGTGGGATTTCCCGGGGGAGCCGAAGGCCTCCCCTACGGACTATCTGGTGAAGCGATATCTGTACGGCTGCTGCGCCGTGCGGCGGGCAGAACAATTGATGAGTATGACCGGGAACATGTAACTCCTTGGATCATTCGAAACAGCGGACGATCAGCCGTGACGTTTCCGCGCGTCGATGGCATTGATCTAAGTGACCTGCGCTGCACGATCGACACCATCGAGGACTATCGCTCGATTGTCGATGCTCTCGCTCCAGTCTCGGAGCCAGTTCAGGCGTCCTGGCAAGATCTATGTCGACATCTGGTGCGATGGCACCGGCTTCATAAAGCTACGCTCTAGCGTCCGACCCGCTCTTTGCGACAGGTGGCTGCCGACATCTGGCCTCAACGTGCTACCGCCGCAATCTAGCGATCGCGCCTGACACCCATCGGGCGTAGTGCGGCGCCCCAGGCCCTCAACGACAAGCGATCTTTCGATCTCGACTGCGATCGGCCAGACTTTCGATACGGAGCACGACCGCGAAGCCTTCCTCTAGGACACGACTGCAGAGTTCCTGGTCGCCGATGTCATCGCGGGTCTCGGGTGCGGCGCCCCAACCACCGTAGCCACGCAACGAGAATTGCTGCGGGCAGACGGATTGCACCGGCAGATAACCTTCGATCACCGGTACGCCTGCAACGGACATCGGATAGGTGACCTTGCCATCGCAGTCGGAGACCAGCGACCAATAGTCCGATTGCGGAGCCAGATAGGCCGCACCCTGGTTGCCGGTTTCCGCCTTGTAGGCCAGCAGCGCATCGACGAGGCTCTTGCCGGCCTGTGGCGGTGGCGGCAGTTGGAACACATCGAGCCCGTATGTAGACCAGGCGCGGCGTCCGTCCTCGCGCCAGCCGCTTCTGTTGTCCTGGTCGTAGTAGCTGCGGTCACCCGTGTGCAGGAGTGCGTTGTAGGCCATGAAGATGTTGAACTTCAGCTTCACATCCTTCACGCAGAGAGCGACGCACGCGACGGCGGCAAGCAGGGCACCGGACCATACCAGACACCGCCGGCTCGGGCGCCAGGCGGTCACGCGGTCCGGCAGCGCGGCAAGAAGGGTTGTTAGTATGGGCAGCGAAACCCAGGCGACCGTGAACATGAACTGGGCGGCGTCGCCTCCATCGATCCACATGAGCAGACCCGGCAGGTTGCCAATGAGGATTGCGAACGCCAATGTTTCGATCATGAAGCGGCGGGTTCTGAGCACTATGTCGCGCTTCAGCAGCGCCAGCCAGAGGATGGCGACGAGTGTCTGAGAAAACATGCGCAACGGTTCGAAGTAGAGGCCTTTGTCGAATCCGCGCTCGACGAAGTAAGGCGTGCCGAACAAGATCGTACGGGCGGCACCCTGGTCTACGGTCAGAACATAAGAAGGAATGAAGACGATGCCTGCCGCGATTGCGACCGCCCAGAAACCGGCGCCGAGGCCGTAGCGCCGCAATGCCCAGAATACAATTAGGCCGCTCCAGACGAAACCGTTCGAGATCTTGGTGATACCGATGAGGAAAATACTGAATACCGCAAGCGCCCAGGCTTGCCGAACGGCGCCTGGAACGGCTGCGGCGTCGTTCAGGATACGGATGATCGTTGGGGCGCTCAGCAACATCAGGACGCCACTCAGGAGCAGCGGGTCGCTGTAGGTCACCATGTTGAAGAGCGGCGTGCTTTGCAGCAGGAAGGCGACAGCACTGCTCCCGGTGACCAGCGCGAGCGCACTGAAGCGACCCTGCGGCATTAGTGCCTGGCCGAGGACCAGCCCACCCCAGCCCGCGCCGAAACTCATCAGCGGGACCAGCAGCGGAATCTTGAGCGCGATCAGCGACAGGATGATGTCGAAGCCTGTGCCGCGAGAGAGTAGAGCCGTCAGTGTATCGATACCGAAGTGGTACGGGCTGAAACGCAGACCGTCGATACCGGTGCTGGAGACGTTGAAGTAGCGGATGGCGTTCCCCAAAGCCGCATGCATAAGCATGTCGCCGTCGGTTCGGCCCGCGAGCGCCAGTTGGTCGGCGACATAGTTCACATACTTGATGCCGGCGATCTGGATCGTACTGACGATGAGAACCGCCAGGAACAGCGCGAGCCAGACTGCGAGCCGTCTCGGCGACAGCGCGGGACGCCTGATCGTCAGCAGCGCTCGCGCTAGGAGAACCAGGGCTGCGACGAAGATCAGTAACTGGAAGACGATGCCGAAAGCGACGAGAACAAAGCTCGCCAGGAAGACCGCCATCGCCAGCGGCCCAATCCACTTCACACGGCCGGGTGCACGCGATGCCCACAAGGTCGGCGCGAGGACCGTGCATACGAGGATAGCGGGTCCAATCGTATAGGACAGGATGGGTGTCGGCAGCCCCGTGCGAAACGCAACCATGAGCGCCGCTTGGGCAAACGACAGGCAGATCGCGAAGAAGGCCAGATAAAGCGATGTCCGAGCACCCTGCATGTGCAGATCAGACTCAGTGGTCGAAACAACCGGCTCAGCCATGCATTCCCCTGACGTTCAGTCGTGCGAGACGGAAAATCTATAGTCGGGATGACCAGATTCGTCCAGCCGCATCGCCCTGGGAGGGCAAAGCTGTCGATCCGTCGATGACAACTGACATCGCTGTCAGGGGCCGACAGTCGCCCCAACCGGCCCAGGGCACCTAAATCCGGGTAACTCAAAACAACGAAAGAAAATAGCTGATATGTGAATCGCGCCAGTCGTCGGTGGCGGGCGTTATGACGGGCTCGAGTCAGGCTTCTCTGCAACACCCACAACCTGCAGGCCGCGCCGCGTCCAGTTTCGACGCGATGTAATCCAATCATCGAAGCCTGCAGAAGCCCGAGTGATGACTCGGATGCCAGGGATGAAGCGAAACAACCGGCTAAAGACCGGAACGTCACTGTTCATCAGCAGACAGAAGCCGAAGAAACCATAGGTTCTCCAGGAACTCAGCCGAAGCTTGGCCGCGGTCAGGTACGGGGCGGTCTCGTCGTAGCGGAGCGGCCGCTCCGTCATGTGATCCAGGTTCGGCGAGATGCGATAGATGGCTGCCCTGAGCATGAGCCAAGGCCAGAAATCGCTGACCGGTTCGCGAAAATAGAAGCGGCCTCCAGGCTTCAAGACGCGCGCAACCTCGCGAAACAAGGGGCCGCGGTCATTTACGTGATGGATTCCACCCAACATGAACACACTGTCGAACACGCTGTCGGCCAGTGGCAACCGCGTGGCGTCGCCTTGGATGAAAGCAAGGTTGGGCTCTTGGTGGTCCTTGCGAGCGGCGCGCAGCATGTTTAGCGAGATGTCTACACCGAGCGCGCGTTTGAATCGCCCGGCCACCAGTTCCACCACCTCGCCTCGCCCGCAGCAAATTTCCGCGATGTCGCCGAGCCCTGCGGCGGGGAGCTGCTTCAGTAGCGCTTGGTCGAGCTGCACTTGGGCATCAGACGACTCCGGGATTGCTGCAAACTGAGCGATGCCGGCGTCGTCAACTCGATAGCTGTGAGCACCGTCCACCGACATCAAGGCACCATCGCTGATCTCGATCGGTTGACCGGTCGCGGGGCAGCGCAAAAGATCGAGGAAGGGGCGGAGCTCCCCATCAGCCTGCACGGCTCCATGGGCGCCGCTTGGGATGTTCATATCTACATCTTCCCTAACTCTCATTTGCCGCCTCCTTACAGCGGCAATCACGGATAGAATAGACAACCTTCCGGTGCAATAGAATACCTAGAATGCTTGCCAGCTGCAGGTCACTTCAGCACCTAAGGCCACCAACCGGCGCCCCGGCCTAGGTCCAGACAGGTCCTAATCAGGTCGCATATGCAGCCGATCACACCTATCGCCAGCAACAGCCATCCGGCGCGAAGACTACCCTGAAGGCGAAACGCGATACGCCGAACCAGCACAGATTTCGGAAATTGGCGGGATTCTTCTGCGCCGCGGTTTCTCCTGACGCAGTGTCGACGACATTCTGGGCGGAAACTTTCTGTGGCTCGCAAGCGAGATTTGGAAACGGATTCCTCACAGGATAAAAAGCTGGGCGGGCGTCGCGTGAGCCGGCAAACCAGTTTGCTTTTCGAGCCTAAACCCACAGAGAGATGCATTGACGCATCGTGCTTTGGAGCGGGGGTAACTTGGCGGCTTTCCTGGATCGTCATTCTGCAGCGGACCGGCTTGCTCAACGAGCTGCTGGCGGCGCTCGGCGTCATCGATCAGCCAATGCGGCTGATCTATACCGAAGGCGCGGTCGTCGTTGCGATGATCCACGTCATGCTGCCCTACATGATCTTGCCGATCTATTCCGCGCTGCGCTCGATTCCTCCGGAGTTCGCGCGCGCGGCACGCAACCTCGGTGCCGGGTCTTGGATGGCGTTCCGCTTCGTGACCCTGCCGCTCAGCCCGCCGGGGATTTATGCCGGCGTGATGATGGTGTTCATCGTCTCGCTGGGTTTCTATGTGACGCCGGCGCTGGTCGGTGGTCCGCGCAACATGACCATCTCGATGCTCATCGGCCAGCAGACCACGGAGCTTCTCGACTGGCCGTTCGCCGGCGCGCTGGCCGGCCTGCTGCTGGCCGTCACGCTTGGCCTGGTCGCTCTGTTCCGCCGCTTCCTCGCCTTCGGCGAAGGGCGGTAGACGGTGGCTGCAGTCCGCGATTTCGAGCTCGCCCAGCGCCTTTCGCGCGAGGCCCCAGGCGGACGCCGGCGCGCCCGGCCGGCGGGAACATGGATCTTGAACCTCTTTGTAGGCCTGGTGCTGGGCTTCCTTCTCCTGCCGACCGTGGTCGTCATTCCGATGTCGCTCGGCGAGGCGGCCTACATCCAGTTCCCGCCACAAGGTCTGACGCTCAAATGGTATGCCGCATACTTCACCGACGCGGATTGGATGGCCGCGACCTGGTTCAGCCTGCGCACGGCCGTCGCCACGACTCTAGTCGCCACGATGGTCGGAACGCTCGCCGCCATAGCGCTGGTGCGCGGCCGCCTCCCGGGCGCACGGGTGATCCAGGCCCTGACGCTGGCGCCGCTCATCGTGCCCCACATCGTGCTCGCGGTTGCGATCTACCTGGTGTTTGCGCCGGTCGGTCTCACCGGCAGCTATCCCGGCTTCGTCATCGCGCACTCGATGCTGTCTGTGCCATATGTGGTGCTGACCGTCACGGCGGCCCTGCAACGTGCCGATCCGAGCCTGGAGCTGGCCGCGCTCAATTGCGGCGCTTCGCGTTGGCAGGCGTTCTGGTTCGTGGTGCTTCCGGATATTGCACCCGGCGTCGCGGGCGGCGCGATCTTTGCGTTCCTGGCCTCATTCGACGAGGCGACGGTCGCCTTCTTCATTTCCGGCCTCGAGGGCAAGACCATCACGCGCAAGCTGTTTGAAGACATCGACTACAACCTCACTCCGGTGATCGCCGCAGCCTCGACCGTCTTGGTCCTGCTGTCGCTCGTGCTCATGCTGATAGTCGAGTGGATCCGTGGGCGAAGGATCACAGGGACGGGCCGGACGGCTTGATGTGGGATGTCTGCAGAGGTTCTCGAAGCGAACAGCTGCATTGGCCTGAGGTCGGCCGCCTTGGCAAGCGCACTCATGACAACATCGCAACTTGCGGAGAATCGGTGTGTTGGTCCTCGGCGCGATGTCCGCCTGTGGCAGTGCGCCCCGAAGGCGCGAATCACCTGTGGAGGAAGGTATCACCCAGAGAATTGTCGATTGATCTGGTAGCTGACGAGCGGCTCGGCCGGGTGATCGGAGGGGCCGGAGCCTCGTGACGAAGGTCGCCATGGGCGGCTGAGCGATCTGGCGGGCGGTAACGTGAGAGAAGCCTGAGCAGGCCTCGAAAGTGACGATGCGGATGCCGACCCTCCTGCCATTTGGGGAAGGCTGCATGAGCGGGGAAGCAATCGACACGAGCAACCACGCCAAGGGCGACCAGTTCGTAACCCGCGTGAAGGCCTTGCCTGGCAATCCCGGAGCCTGTCCTCGGGCTTGACCCGAGGGATGGCCACACCCTGGCTACCGTCTTGCGGGAGATGGAACGCCTCATCGGCAACACCATCGAGCGCGTCATCACCGATGCCGGCTACCGCGGCCACAATGCCCCGCGGCCCTTCCAGGTCTACGCCGCCGGCCAGCAGCGCGATGTTGACCTGCCTCCTTCTGATTGGTCCTACGATGATACTCGCTGGACCACTTCAATGGGGGCAGATCATTCCAACTAATCAACTGGTCCCAAATTCGGGGTCCACTTCAGGTAGGAGCAGGTCAAGTTGGAACAGGCGGTTCCCGCGGGTGCGAATCAGGCT
>JACZCZ010086842.1_pt1 | contig 14882 bp, 15 predicted proteins | sample 8641811 | NCBI WGS metagenome assembly JACZCZ01 (sample SAMN15324610, study PRJNA640507) | soil metagenome | isolation source: intercropping peanut in the first line | place: China: Luxin town, Laibin City, Guangxi Province | collected 2019-07-25 | depth 10cm m | reverse complement strand
CGCGACGGCCGGGCGCGCCTGCGGTGTCGCGGTGGGAGTTGCGGCAGCGACGGGTGCGATCGCCGCGGTGGGGGCAGCGGCGGGGGTCGGTGCGAGGGGGGCGACGGGGGCGCTGGCGGTGACCTGGTACGGCACGGCACCCAGCAGGACCAGGCCGATGGTCAGGGCCAGGGCGCTGCTGCGCAGGGGCGATGCGGTGTGCTGGAGCATGAGCAATCTCCTCTTGAGGATGCGGAACGTGGGGGAGGCACCGGCGAGCGCCGGCGACGGTGCGGTGGAAACGCCCAGCTTCACCAGCAGGCGTCCGTAGTCGTGAGGCGCATGGCGCTCGTCGGCCAGCACCGCGGCATCGCAGGCGACTTCGCGGGCCAGGCCGTACTCGCGTGCGGCGAGGTGGGCGACGGGATGGAAGAAGAACAGGTGCTGCGCCAAGGCCGGCATCCACGCCCACCAGAGATCGCGCCGCTGCAGGTGCGCGAGTTCGTGGTGCAGCGCCATCCGCAGATCGTCGCCGCGCATCCGCGGCAGGCCGGCCGCGGGCAGCAGCAGCACAGGGCGCCACGGGCCGGCGAGCATCGGCGAATCGATCTCGTCGCTGACGCGCAGCGCCGGCAAGGTGGCGAGGCCCAGGTGGCGGCCCAGCTCGGCGTATTCCCCGTTCGCCCGCAGGTCCGTGCAGGGTCGCGATCGCTTCAGCTGTCCGCGCAGGCGAAGCGCGAGACGTGCGGAATTCACCAGCATCACCGCCACGCCCGCGAGCCACGCCGCGAGCAGCCAGACGGACCAGGCGATCGGCGTACCCGCGTCCTGCGCAGGCAGCGACGTCGCCGCGTCGACTGTCGCCGGAACCGTCGCCAGGTGCACGACGGTGTCGGCCGCCGACGGGGCGGCTTGCACAGCGACGACGGCGGGTTCGGCGGGCAGCAGCGGCAGCGCGATCGGCGCATGCCACAGCAGGCCCACCACCATCTGCGTGGCGACCAGCCACCACAGCCAGGCCCGCGTGCGCGCATCGAGGCGGGGCAGGAAACGGCACAGCGCCCAGACCAGGGCGGCCAGCAGCACGGCTTGCCCGCCGACAGCGAGCAGACGCGACACCATCAGGTCAGCGAAGGCGTCCAGGCCCATCTCAGCTCTCCTTCCGCTTGGACTGCAGGTTGGCGACCAGCGCTTCGAGTTCGGCCAGTTCGTCGTCGCTCACCTCCGAGCGCTGCGACATCCACGCGACGAAGGGAGAAAGCGAACCCTGCAGGGTCTTCTCCACGAAACTGCCCACCGCCGTGCGCATGACATCGTCGGGCTGGGCCACCGGCGCATAGCGGTACACACCGTCCACGGGGCGACGGCGGAGGTAAGCCTTGGCCCGCAGCCGTTCCATCATGGTCAGCACGGTGGAACGGGCCAGGCCGCGCGGTTCGCCGAACGCGGCGGCTACCTCGCCGACGCTGGCCTCGCCGTGTTCGGACAGGTGCTGCAGCAGCGCCAGTTCCTGGTCGCCGATGGACTTGCGGGCCTTGCCGGGCATGGGATCGCCTTGTGACTACAGTTGTCGTCAACATGCCCGTGACGACAACTGTAGTCAAGCCTGCCGAAGGTCATTCCCGGGCCCTCCCCGACGAACGGTCGGCCCTCAAGAAACCGGTCGACGGGCCGATCCAGAGGAGACCCCACCCCCAGCCTCGTGTCGCCATGCTCATCATCGTAGGCTTCATCATCGTCACCCTGAGCGTGATCGGCGGCTACCTCGGCTCGCACGGCAAGCTCGGGGCCCTGTGGCAGCCTTTCGAGCTGGTCATCATCGGCGGCGCCGCGCTGGGCGCGTTCATGGCCAGCAATCCGACCAAAGTGGTCAAGAGCACGATCTCGGCGACGCTGTCGGTCTTCAAGGGTGCGAAGTACAAGTCGTCGGACTATCTCGACGTGCTGACGCTGATCCACGAAATGCTCAACAAGGCACGCCGCGACGGCTTCATGTCGCTGGAAGAGCACATCGAGAACCCGACCAACAGCCCGCTGTTCCAGAAGTACCCCAAGATCCTCGCCGATCACCACCTGCTCGACTTCCTCACCGAGTGCCTGCGCCTGATGGTGGGCAGCAACATCGAACCGCACGAACTGGAGCCGCTGCTCGAGCTGGAGCTGGAGAAGCACCATCACGAAGCGATGGCGCCGGCGCATGCGCTGCAGAAAGTCTCGGACGGCCTGCCGGGCTTCGGCATCGTGGCCGCGGTGCTCGGCATCATCGTGACGATGGGCTCGATCGGTGGCGACATCGCCGCGGTCGGCGCGCACGTCGCCGCCGCGCTGGTCGGCACCTTCCTCGGCATCCTGCTGGCCTATGGCTTCGTCTCGCCGCTGGCCGCCGCGATCGAGGCGCAGGTGGAGCAGGACAGCCGCATGTACGAGTCGGTGAAGACCGCCCTGCTCGCCTGCCTGCGCGGCTACAACCCGGCCGTCGCGCTGGAGTTCGCCCGCAAGACGCTGCCCTCGGACGTGCGCCCGCCATTCGCCCAGTTCGAAGCGCACCTGAAGGCCAACAAGTAACCCACGGCGATGAGCGAGCAACGGCCCACCATCATCGTCCGCCGGGTCAAGAAGGTCGCCGCCGGCGGCCATCACGGCGGTTCGTGGAAAGTCGCGTACGCGGACTTCGTCACCGCGATGATGGCGTTCTTCCTGGTGATGTGGCTGATGGGCGCCACCACCAACAAGGACCGGGCCGCGATCTCGGAATACTTCCGCAATCCCAGCCCGCTGAGTGGCAAGAGCTTCTCGCCCGCGCCGGGTCCGGCGGGCCCTGGTGGCGCGAGCACCTCGATGATCAAGCTCGGCGGGACGATGGACCTGCCCAAGGGCGAGAGCGACAACCCGTTCGCCAAGCCGGCGGGCGATGCGCAACAGGTCTCCGAGGAACAGCAGAAGGCGGAGGAGAAGCGGCGCCTTGAAACCCTGATGCAGGCGCTGCAGGAAGCCATCGGCAAGAGCCAGGCGCTGGAACCGTTCAAGGACCAGCTGTTGCTCGACCTGACGCCCGAAGGCCTGCGCATCCAGATCGTCGACCAGCAGAACCGTCCGATGTTCGATCTCGGCGGCACGGTGTTGAAGCCCTACACGCAGGCGATCCTGGCGGAGCTGGCGACCTTCATCAACCAGGTGCCGAACCACATCAGCATCACCGGACACACCGACACCACGCAGTACACGACGAACCGCGGCTACACCAACTGGGAACTCAGCGCCGAGCGTGCCAATGCCGCGCGCCGCGCGCTGGTGGTCGGCGGCATGCACGAGGACAAGGTCTCGCGCGTCGTGGGCCTGTCATCGTCGGTGCTGTTCGACAAACAGGACCCGCAGAACCCGATCAACCGCCGCATCAGCATCGTGGTGATGACCAAGGCCGCGGAAGAAGCCCTGCAGGGCGAAGGCCGGTTGCTCGCCCCCGGCGCACCGACGCCGGACGCCGACGCCGCCATGCCGGATGCCGCTGTGCAGGCAGGCGCAACGCCGATGCCGACGGGCACCGCGCAGGGTGCGGCGGCTCGCTGAGCGAGGCGGCGGCTCGAAGAGGCTTCGCGGCCCTGCCGCCAACCGAAGGGTCAGAACGCGTCGCTGCCCGGCCGGATCTCCACGCCCATCACCGCGGCGAGCTGCTGCATGCCCTCATCGTCGCGGCGCAGCGCCATCCAGCCGCCGTAGGCATCGCCGCCGGTGTTCCAGTTCCACAAGGTGTAGCCGTGCTCGCGAAGCCGATCGTAGGCGGTCGCCATCAGCACCGGCACCTCGACCTCGTCCATGAAGTCCTCGTCGCTGGTGTCGCCGCCCCAGTCGATCTCGATGGCGTAGCGCGCGGCCAGCTGGTTGACGCAGTCGACGAAAGACTCCGCATCTTTCCAGTCCACGTAGAACCCCGACGTCCAGTCGATCGCATCCTTCAGCGTCCACAGCACCTGGTCCGGCTCCGCGGGTTCCTCGCCGGTGGCGTCGCGGTACGCCGCGAACTGGCGCAGCGCGGTCTCCTCGTCGCCGGGATTGATCAGGACGAGCAGGTTCCACACCAGTGCCTCGGTGTCGTCCAGGTCCATGTCGTCTTCATCGTCGAAGGCGTGGCGGAAATTGTCGTCCGGATCGAACTCGTGGTCGGGCGTGTGCATGGCGGCTCCATCGGTGATGCATGTCGAGATTGGCTGAATATTAAGGCCATGTGATGCATCCGAGCAGCGTACGTGCGACGTATGCGTGCCCGTAACTGCAACGCAACACCCCATCCCTAGGAGAGCCGAATGAACCGTACTTGCCTGTCCATCGCGCTGCTGTCGCTTTTCGCCGCGGCCGCCTGTTCCCCCAAGACCGCCGATGCTGAAGCGACTGCCGCGCCTGCGCCCGTTCCCGAAGCCGCGGATCCCGCGCCTGCCGCGAGCGAACCCGCGATGGCGAAGGACATCGTCGATACCGCCGTCGGCTCGCCCGACCACACGACGCTGGTCAGCGCCGTGCAGGCCGCAGGCTTGGCCGATACGCTCAAGGGCGCAGGACCGTTTACCGTCTTCGCTCCCACCAACGCCGCGTTCAGCGCGCTGCCGGCCGGGACCGTCGATACGCTGCTGAAGCCGGAGAGCAAGGCCGACCTCACTGCCGTACTGACCTATCACGTGGTCGCGGGCAACGTGGATGCTGCTGCGCTCACTTCGCAGATCGAGGCCGGCGGTGGCACGGCGACGTTGAAGACCGTGCAGGGCGGTGAGCTCAAAGCCCGGCTTGCTGACGGCGGCGTCACCCTTACCGATGCCAAGGGCAATACCGCCAAGGTCACGACGGCCGACCTGACGGCCAGCAACGGCGTGATCCACGTGGTCGACAAGGTGCTGATGCCGTAATTCCTCGACGGCAGCACACGCCGGGACGGTCGTGGTGGGCCGCCCCGGCGTTTTCTTGGTGGATTGCCCCGGTAGGGTCTAAGGTGATGCCGCCGGCGCGCGCCGGCCTGCCGGGAGCCGGCACATGTTCAACCCGCGTCCGCAGGTACAGGTGCTCGCCACCGGCGATGGCCATGCCTGCGTCGTGATCGACCATGCGCTGGTGGGCCCCGAGCGCCTGCCCGCTTTCGCCCACGCCTATCGTGAAGACTTCCAGCAGGCCCCGGCGAACCAGTTCCCCGGCCAGCAGTTGCGCATGCCCGAGGAGTTCACCCAGTTGCTGGGCGAGGTCTTCCGCGAGCATGCGCGGCATGCGCTCGGCGTGCGGCGCGTACTGTTCGGCGCCAGCCGTCTTTCGTTGGTCACGTCGCCGCCGCAGTCGCTGGCGCCCGTCCACTGGCATCCGCGCCGCGTGCGCGCGTTCGAACCGGAGCAGCGCATCGTGCTCGCGGAGCTGTTCCTGTTCCACGACGAGCAGTTGGGGGGCACGCAGTTCTTCCTGCCCCGCGTTTCTCCACAGCACATCGAACAACTCGAGCACGACGCCGAGGCGCTCGCACCGGACGAATTTTCTCGCCGCCACGGCGTGACCGCCGGCTACCCGCGGGGCAGCGACGCTTGTTTCGCCGAGGCACTGGCCGTCCCGGCGAGATGGAATCGCCTGGTCTTCCACGATGGCGCAAGCTTCCACGCGCGGGCCATCGGCGACCCCGCGCGGCTGATCGCGGATCCGCGCGCCGGACGCCTGAGCCTGACGGCGACGTTCACCTGCAGTCGCCCGCGCGTGGCGTGGTAAGGCGTCGCTTCGGGTATTCTTGCGCTCCCGAAGCACGCACGACGCACCGCCATGTCCGACACGCCTCCCGACCGACTGTCCTCCGATCCGCGCAGCCCGTTCCACAACGCCGAGGCGATGGACCGTGGCGTGGGCATCCGCTTCAACGGCACCGAGCGCGACAACGTCGAGGAATACTGCATCAGCGAAGGCTGGGTGCGCGTGCCGGTGGGCAAGTCGAAGGACCGTCGCGGCAATCCGATGACGATGAAGGTCAAGGGCACCGTGGAAGCCTGGTTCCGCTCGCCGGCTACCGAGTAACGCAGGCGCGGCGCGTCACGCCCCCGGAACATCGATCGCCACGGACCCGTGGCACAATCCCGGCCTGCATGGCACGCCGGGAGGGCGCATGAAGTTCCTGCTGATGGTCTACACGGACGATTCCCTGATCGAAGCGCTGCCCGAGGGCGCGTTCGACCGGATGATGCACGGCTGCATCACCCACGCCGACGAACTGAAAGCCGGCGGTACGCTGATCGAATCCCAGCAGCTGGAACACGGCAGCACCGCCCGCACGGTGCGTGTTCGCGACGGCAAGACCCATGTCGTCGATGGCCCCTTCGCCGAAACCAAGGAAATCCTGGGCGGCTACAACCTGATCGAGGCCGATAGTCTCGAAGAAGCCGTGAAGATCGCGCAGGAATTCCCGTGGATCGGCACCGGCAGCATCGAAGTGCGGCCGGTGCGCGATTTCGACGCGGTACGCAGGCGCGTCGGCGCCTGAGTCCGCCCTACTTCGCTTTCGCGCCGCCGAGGTGGCGCGACAGGAAGCCCAACAACTGCGTGTAGTAGGTGCGCCGATTGGCTTCGGCATAGAAGCCGTGGCCTTCGGTGCGCACGTACAGGGTTTCCACCGGCACGCCCGCCGCCTTCAGCGCCTTTTCCATCCGCTCCGTATGCGCCTGCGGGGCGATCTCGTCCTTGCCTCCCGCTGCCAGGAACACCGGCACGCGGATCTTCGCCGCCAACGAGGTAGGCGAGATATCGGCCAGCGCCGTGCGATCGGCGCCCACCCAATCGTTCATGTAGTTGCCGACCCATTTGGCATGGCGCGATTTCTGCCGGTGCATCAGCTCCAGGTCGTACACGCCGACATAGCCGGCGGCGCAGCGGTACATCGCCGGTTCCTTGGCCACGCCCATCAGGGCCGCATAGCCGCCATAGCTCGCCCCGTAGAGGCAGATCCGCTGCGGGTCGGCGATCTTCTGCTCGATCGCCCAGCGCGTGGCGTCGGTCAGGTCGTCCTGCATCGCACCGCCCCACTCACGCGCGGCGGCCTGCATGTGCGCACGCCCGTAATTGCCCGAGCCACGGAAATTCAATCGCAACACGGCGTAGCCCGCGCGCGCGAGCATCTGGGCTTCGTCGTCGACCTCCCAGCGGTCGAAGATGCCGATCGGCCCGCCGTGCGGCATCACCACCAGCGGCAGTGGGCCCTGGCTGCCGCGCGGACGCGTCAGGTAACCATGCAGCGGCAAGCCGTCGCGCGCTTTCAACGACACCGATTCGCTGGGCGCCAGCGTCGCCGGGTCCAGCCAGTTGCGACGGCTGAAGATCAGGTCGGCGGCGTTCGTCTCGGTATTGAAGAGGTAGAAATCTCCCGGACTGGTGTCGTTCCAGATGTGGACGATCTTCAGCTTGCCATCGCGGGTACCGGACGTGATCGAGATCGAGTGGCCGGGGAACGACCGCTCCAGCTTGCGGTAGAGGCGCGCCGTCTCGGACTTGTCGTCGAAGAACACGGTGCGGAGCTTGTCGTGCATGAAGAAGCTGCCCACCGGTGTGCGCCCACCCGGTGCGCGGATGATCCGGTAGGGATCGACCACCGCATCGCGCAGCACCTGAGTGCGCTCGCCGGTCACCGTATCGAGGGCCATGATCGCGTCGGGCCCTTCGCGCTGCTCGACCTGCAAGTAGGCCGTGCGACCGTCGGGCGCGAAGCCCAGCGGCACCTCGACACGCCGCGTCGCGTTCTCGTCGTTGATCAGCACCCAGGGCGTATCACCGTTGGTGCGATGGTAGAGCTTGCTGGCATTGTCCTCGCCCGCACCGAGCGCGAAACGGACCTCGCCGGTCGCATCCACCGTGAAGTCCGCGCGCCTTATGGGGGCAGTGGCCAATGTATCCAGGCTGCCGTTGTAGGCGTCCAGGCTCATCAGCCGGGTGTTCGGCATCGACGTGTCCAGCGCATACATGCTGACCAGCACCTTGCGCGGATCGTTCGGCATCGGATCGACCAGCTCGGCCGCGCGCGGCTGCAGCTCGTTGCCGTCCAGGCCGTAGCGGCCGAAGATCTGCCGGCGCACAGTGCCGTCGACATTGGTGGCGTACAACTCGCCGGTGGCATACGGCTGGTCGCGCGAACCGTACTTCTTGGCGACCGAGACGACGACGCGCTCATCGCTGACCCACCAGACGTCGTCGATGATGCTGTCCCTGCCGGCGGTGATCTTGGCGGTGATCTGGCGGTCGCTACGGCGCTGTACCGCGAGGATCGTCTGGTCCTCCAGCGGCACCGTCAGCGCGTAGTACTCGCCGGTGGGCGAGATCTTCAGGGTTTCCAGCACGTCCTGCTTGAGGAACGGCTCCAAGTCCACCTGCGCGTGCGCCCACGGCGCCAACAGGCATCCCAGCAGGATGCCCACACTCCTTGTTCCCCATTCCATGGATGCCTCCCGTGGCATCGTTGTCCCCGGGCGGATTAAACCGCAGGCACGCGGGAAGGGACAAGCAGGGAATCAGCGCGCCAGCGCGGCGGGCTCACGCTGTGGCTCCACCGGCACCGCAGGCAGGGTCGGCTGCAGTTCCTGCAACCGCTGCTGGCCACTCCGCAGCCACGCCTGTCCCTGCTCGCCATGCAGGTGGTCGCGCCCGATCCGGTCGATGGCGATGCCATCGCCCTGCTTCGCCGCCTGCAACAGCTGCTCGACCATGTTCGTGGGCGCTGCTACCGCCGGCACCGGTCCGATCTCGACCGGACGCCAACGCAACCCTTCCGCCATCGCGGTATTGCGCGGTTGCGCGTCGAGGCAGTCGATCCTGCACAGGTTCGACGGCGCGAGTTCTTCCTGCCTCCCGCGGATGCCTTCCTTGTCGTACACGGAGGTGCGGTAGAAGAACTGGTGGTCTTCGGAATGGTGGATGACGTTGCGTGCGGGGTCGGTTGGCTCCTCCCGCTTCTGCAAGAAGGGCGGATCGCTCAGCGCGTTGAGGTAGTCGATCATCAGGTTGCCGCTGCGGATCGACAGGCCGTCCAGCGAGTAGCTACCGCCGATGTCGCTGTGCGCACCCGCCACGGTGACGTTGAGGAAGCGTCCGCCATCGGTCACGCCGGGATCGAGGACGCGGGTGGACTGGAACAAGTTGCGCCGCTCGTCCTCGGCGGTGATCTGGAAGCCCGACACCACCGAAGGCGGAAGCCGGCGATCATGATTGCGCGGCTCGCCGGTGCCCACCGGATCGAACAGGCCGACGGCCTGGATGACAGTGCCCGGTTCGCGCAGGGGTGGACCGACGTACTCCACGCGCAACACGCGCCCGTCCCCGTCGCGTTCTATGCGCGCACCCTCTGGATCCCTGATGCCGCGCTCCTCGATCATGCGCGTAAGCCCGGCGGCCTGTTCGGCACCCCGGCTGAAGCCGATTGAGGTGACTCGGATATCTGCGTCGGGGTTTTCCTTCAGCCAAGCAGAAGCCTTCACGGTGAACTGGAGATACATGTCCTCCATTCGGGAGGAGTACGACTGCCCGTTTGCGAGATCGTAGACACCCTCCAGGCCACCTTGGGTACCCGGCCCCGCTACATAGCCGTGACCGATGGCGGGATCTTTCAACGATTCGACCTGCTTAGCCACATACGCCACGTTGGTATGGTTCTCGGGCGCATCCTCGAACATGTTGTTGCCCGTTCCGTCGAATGCCGCTATGAACAGTCGATCTTCTTTACGGGTTCCTTCATGCAGCACAGGCGCCTGGAGTTCGCTCAACTCCCGGCGCGCACTTTCGAAGGTTGCAAGATCCTCGGCCGCCGCCGGCACCGTGCGCACCCCATCAGGCTTTCTTCCGCCGCCCATGCTCCTCTCCTTGGATAGCTAGTCAGTACGTCCTGTCCCACACCCGTACGAGCTCGGCGCGGTGGCCACTGTATCGATTGCCCGGAACCTGCAGTTCCTTTGTCGGAATGAACGCCCGCATATAGACCGTGATGGTGCGATCCTCCACTTCCAGCACGATATCCGGGTCGGTGATGGATACGCCCTCCCGGATATCCCCTCGTGGAACCCTGTGCACGATCAGCTGATCGGGGAACAGCGCTGCAATATCGATCTCTTGTTCGTGCGCCACTCCATCCTTCGACCGCCAGGCAACACGAACGGGAGGCGGGAAATTCTTTCGGGCGATGTGCCCCGCGCTAAGAATCTGTTCGCGGGTCCCGCGATACGATGAAAGCGGCGGACTCACTGCATCCTCACTATCGACGCCATGCGTGAAGCCGGCGTAGGTGATCCGACACCCGATCGTATCAAAGCAATGTGCGCCGAAGTTATGCCGCACAAACTTCAGCGGCCAGTCCGCGACGGTGTTGTCAGCCCTTACGGGAGCCTGATTACTCTCTCTTTGCGTCGCCGCCATACCTTGACATCCTGCGGTTAAGACCATCGATGCGACAAACCCTGCAAGTACAGGGGCCCTCTCCCTAAAGTTCACGCGCCTTGATTTCCATACCATCGCGAGACCTCCATTATGCAGCCCTATCTGTACGGCACTACGCAGCGTCGCGCAAGACGCGGCATTTGAATGCAAGCAGATTCGCGCACTGCATTCATTTACTTCAAGCACTCCGGTCAATCGTCACATCGCAGGCGCACCGCCAACTTCATGTAGATGGCACCCAAGGTCGGATGCAGCAGATGCTGCGCTCTCGTCATCCGGATGTCAGCGACTCACGGTCTTTGCGGGACGTCCCGCTAGTAGGCCTTGCTCCACGCCAGAATCAGGTCATCCAGGAAATGGCTGTGCTTGTTTCCCGGAACCTGTGGAGCTCGTGTAGGCACGAACGCCTTCATGTAGACGTTGATCGTCCTGTCGTTCACTTCCAGGATGATTCCGGGATCTCCGATGTCGCCGTCCACACCACCGTTTGGCACGTGGTGAAGAACACGTTGATCTCGAAATATGCTTGCAATATCAACGAAGGCCGAATGCTTCACGCCATCCTTCGACTTCCACACCACGCTTGGGGGTTCGGGGAAGTTGCCAACCGAGAGATAGCTTGCATCCATGTTTTCCGGATATTTTTCGCCCAGCGACGCTGAAGACAGCTGAAGCACATCGTCTGGCTCGGAGACGTGCGTGAACCCGTTGTAGGTCACGTGGCAGCCATAGGTCGAGTAGCAGAACGCACCGAAGTTGTGCCGCTTGAACGTCAGCAGCTCACTGCTCGCTGGGCTGCCTGCTCCTGGGCGGGCGTAACTATCTTGTTGCGTCATCGCGATCCCCTGGCATCCAGTTCCGAGGCTGGTTATCGTCATAATGCAAATTAAAGCCCGACATCTCACAGACTGACGGGCACTTGGCGATCTCCTTACCACAACACGACCTCCAGCCTGCGTCTTGCATCTGTCGAATAGTACGCAGAGCGTCCGGAACCGCCGTCGCACGGAAGGCTCCGGCGCGCTACACTAATAGGTACTGCTTGAAACAAGAACCAGATCCTCTCGCGAGTATCCATGTGCGCTGCCTGACGCGTGCTCAGTTTTGGTGGGAATGAAGGCCCGCATGTAGATATTGATTGTGCGGTCGTTGACCTCCAGCACGATATCCGGGTCTGCGATGCCGAGGTCGTCGCGATAGTCCTCTCGCAGGACATTGTGCTGAACAACGCGATCCTTGAAGATCACGTCGAGATCCACTTCCGCCTCGTGAGGCACGCCATCCTTGGAGCGCCAGGTCACTTTGGCCGGCGCCGGAAAATTGCGCTTTCCGACATGTCCCGCTCGTAGCAGCTGGTCTCGGGAGCCTTTGTACGATGCCATTGGCGGACTTAACTCTTCCGCGTGATCGACGCCATGAACAAAGCCTGCGTATGTGATGCGACAGCCGATCGTATCGAAGCAATGCGCGCCGAAGTTGTGCTTCACAAACCTCAGTGGCCACACCGTCGCTACACCGTCCTTCGTGGTCAGCGGCTTTGTCCCCCGCTTCGCCGCTCCACCATGGCAACCGGCGGCCAAGATCAGCGAGACGATCAGCGCTGCAAGCGCGATGCGCTCACCCTCCTTGTTTGCGCGCCCCGATCTACGCACCATCGCGCGGCCTCCTGCCAGAACGTGCTCCATCTGTACGGCACGACGCCATGCAGTGCAAGGCGCGACGCCCTAATGTGAGCAATGTCGCGCACTGCATTCATTTACATCAATGCCACGGCCTCAACATCACTCGGCCGGCGGACCGCTCTCGTCCATGTGCACGACCTCCCACAGATGGCCGTCGAGATCCTCGAAGCCTCGCTGGTACATGAAGCCGTAGTCTTTCGCCGCCATCGGTTCGCGGCCGCCGGCGGCCAGCGCCTTGGCGACCATCGCATCCACCTCGCCGCGACTGCCGACCGACAGGCAGAGCAGAACTTCGGTGTGCGTACGCGCATCGCACAGCGACTTGCGAGTGAAGCCCTGGAAGAACCGCTCCACCAGCAGCATCACGTAGATGCTGTCGCTGATGATCACGCACGCTGCGTTCTCGTCGGTGAACTGGGGATTCGAGGCGTAACCCAGCGCACCGAAGAAGGCCTTGGCCTTGTCGAGGTCGCGCACGGGAAGGTTGACGAAGATCTGGGTGCTCATGCGCGGCGCCTCACTGCGGGTTGCGGGATGAAAGATCGGCCGCCAACCGCGCTTCCTGCTCGCGCAGTTCGGGCGTCAGCGCGTCGCCGAAGTCGTCGGCTTCGAATACGGGGCGCAGTTCGATTTCGGCACCACCATCGAAGGGGGCGCGCTTGATCCACTCGATGGCTTCGTCGAGGTTGCGGACCTGCCAGAGCCAGAAGCCGGCGATGAGTTCCTTCGTCTCCCCGAACGGTCCGTCGATCACGGCGCGCTGCTTTCCGTCGAAGCGTACCCTCGCGCCGCGCGACGTGGGATGCAGACCCTCGCCCGCCAGCATGATGCCGGCCCTGACCAGCGCCTCGTTGAACTTGCCCATCTCGGCCAGCAGCTCGGTGCTCGGCATCTCGCCGGCTTCGGACTCGGGGCTGGCCTTCACGATGACCATCACTTTCATGGCGTTCTCCTGTCTTCCGGGCCGGACCATCCGGCCGCTCTTGTCCTAACGACGAGCGGGGATGGAGGAGATCGACAAGGCGCCGAGAAAAAGAACGGGCAGGCGCCCGCCTACGGCAGCCGCAGCTTCAGGTCGCGCCGGCCCTGTGCCTCGTTGCCGCTGTGGTCGCGTGCGGAAACGCGTAGCAGGTAATCGCCCGGCGGAAGCGTGTCGGCCTGCCACGCGCCCTCGGCCCATGTCCCGTCGCGTACCGTGTTGGTGACGCTGTAGCGGAACCGCGTGACCGCGCTGCCGTGCACGGTGATGCCGCTGCCGGTTGCGTAGGCAACCTGCACCGCGTCGTCGGACGGCAACCGCTGGAAATCGATGTTCATGCGCGGCGTTTCGTAACCCGCCACCGGCGTGCCGTCGTCGTGCAGCACTTGGTAGCCCAGCGCGTACAGGCCCAGGCGACGACGCGGCAGGTTGCGGTCCACCTGGTCCCAGGCTTCCACCACGATCCGCACGCCCTGCAGCGCGCGCGGCACGACGATGCGACCGTCCTGCTTCGCGTCGATGGGCTGGTCCAGCGTATCGAACAGCGCCACCTCGTCGATGCGCGGCGGATACGCATCGGTGAAACCGGTGAAGCCGAGTCCGATGGCGTTGCGTTCATAGCCGGACGGGCCGATCGACAGGTGCACGTGCGCCATGCGGTTCACCGTCCCCAGCGGATCTCCCGCCGCGAAGCGGGTACCGCGCCGCACCCGGATGCGGCTCGGATCACCGCTGAGGTCGTGCAACAACTGGAAGCGTGCGGGATCGAGCAGGTCGCCGCGCGGCGTGCGTCCTACCCGCATGTGGATGTAGTCCAGCGCGCCCACGCCCAAGCCTTCGCCCAGGCCGTCGAATCCCCACGCTGCACTGGGACTGCTGACCTTGCCGTCGGCGATCGCGAGCACGGTCGCGCCAACATCGCCTCGGATGTCGAGCCCGCCGTGCAGGTGGTGCCGGCTCTCGCCTTCGTAGTCGCCACGCACTTCGCCCAGCGTACCGACGACTTCATGCCACCCATTCTGAGGCGCGAGGGGCCAGCGACCGGCGGTGTCGGGCAGCGGGTCTTCGGGCGAGGGGCCTACCGGCGACGCGGTCGGCGCCGCGCCCGCGCCCAACGGCGCCAAGCGGTGCACGCGATGGCTGCCTGCATCGGTGAAGCTCACCCTGCCTCCCGCGTCCACGGCCAATCCCGCTGCACGCGAGAGCCGTTGGCCGGGAAGATGCCCCGCCAGCACGTGCCAGCGCCCATCGCGCATCACCTGCATCACCCTGCCGGTGTACAGCTCCCCGACGTAGAGGTGGCCGTCATGGGTCAACGCGAGGCTGAGCGGACGGCGAGGACCCGGGACCGTGTCCGTGTCCGGCTGCAGTGGCAGGGTGCTGACACCCCCGTGCGCTCCGATGCGGCGGATCGCATCGTTGCGCAGGTCGGCTACCCAGACGATACCGACCGCATCCACCGCCACCGCGGTCGGCGTGTCGAAGCGGGCCTGCGCTCCGGTGCCATCCTGGAAGCCCGGTACATCGCCGCCCGCCAGCGTAGTGACCTGGCCATCGCGATCGATCATGCGGATGCGGTCGTTGTAGGTGTCGGCGACGACGATGCGCCCGCGACCGTCCACCGCCACGCCAACGGGTCCATTGAACTGGGCTTGCGCGCCCGGGCCGTCGCGGTATCCCGGCTCGCCGGTGCCGGCGATCGTGGTCACCACGCCCTGCGGCGTGATCCTGCGGATGGCGTGGTTGCCGGTGTCGGCGACGTACAGGTTGTCGTCCAGGTCGCGCGCGAGGGCGGAAGGGGTGTTGAACGCCGCCGCGCT
>JACZCZ010024409.1_pt1 | contig 14883 bp, 12 predicted proteins | sample 8641811 | NCBI WGS metagenome assembly JACZCZ01 (sample SAMN15324610, study PRJNA640507) | soil metagenome | isolation source: intercropping peanut in the first line | place: China: Luxin town, Laibin City, Guangxi Province | collected 2019-07-25 | depth 10cm m | reverse complement strand
TCGCCGACCACGCGCGCCGACTTACGGTAGGGCTGGTTCCAGGCCAGCTTCATTTCGTGCATCGCGAACAGGATGCGGCGGTGAACCGGCTTCAGGCCGTCGCGCACGTCGGGGATGGCGCGGCCGATGATGACGGACATCGCGTACTCCAAGTAGGAGCTACGCAATTCGTCTTCGATGGCTACCGGGATTTTGCCTGGGGAATCCGCCATTCGGGGCCTGGTGCAAGCGTGCGGGCACGCCTGAAAAGCGGGCGGAACCTACCACAGCCGATCTGGTCGAACGAGCGTTTTTCCGCCTCGAATCGCCGGGCAACTTGCTTGCCGATCGCTGCCAACGAGATTGGCGACGCCGGCGAATGTAACCTGCGAATTGCGCGCGTTTTCGCTGCGTCCAGTTGGCAACGGGCTTGCTATAAGCATGGGACCCATGCGCTCACCGCTCCTCATCGCCGGCCTGTTTGCGATCTGCCTGCCGTGGTTGGGCTGTGCCGCGCCAACCCTGCCGACTCCGCCGCCCGCGGCTGAGGTTTCGCTGGTGGGTTCCGAGGCGATCGTCATCGGAACGGCGGAGCCCAATGCTCTGGTTGCCTGCCTGAACGAGGACAGCGGGAGTGGCCTGATCGAAACGGCCGACGAGCGCGGCGACTTCGAGATCCGAATTGCGGCCCAAGAAGGCGATCACCTGACGCTGTGGCAGGTCTCGGGGGCGACGCCGGGCCAAGTGCTGGAGCTGGTGGTTCCCGCTGAAAACCCCTGAAACCGCCGCACACCTGACCCAATCGGTGCGCGTTTTTTGACCCGGGTCGGAGTTTTGCCTACATCCGTATACACCTGGAGGCAGGGTATGGAAACACGGATGCGGGACCTTGAGCAGATCCAAGAACGTGACGCCGAAGACGGTGGCCGACGTATCGGCACCATTCTGATGGCGAGCCTGACGTTGGTCGGGGTGACCTTCGCGATGGGCGTGGTGATCGGGCAAGCCGCCGAACCTGCGCCAGTGAAGAGCGCTGACCCACTCTCGGTGCTGGACGGACAGGCGGCCATCGCGCGCCAACCCGAAGCCAGTCCGACCGTGGCACCGGAGCACGACGTGGAGGCACGTGATCTCACGTTCCCGACCGCGCTGACCGGCGAGGAGGACCGCCCCGAGGTGCTGGCTGCAATCGCCGCCGCCGCCGAAGAGGAAGCCCGGATGCAACAGCTGCCCGTCGCGCCGATGGAACCACTGGTGGCCCCGGTCGAAGTACCCACCGTGGCTGCGGCAATCGTCGCGCCAGAACCGGAAGAGGTCGTCGCCACCCTGCCCGCGGCTGTGGCTGCGGGTCGCACGCGTCGCAACCTGTTGGAATCGGCGCGTCACGACCAGCTTGTCGCCGCTGCGTTGCCCAAGGCTTCGGCCGCGCCAACCGCACCGCGCGGCAGCGAGGGCGAGTACACGCTGCAGGTGATCAGCTACGACCAGCTCGCCGCTGCCAACGAGTTCGCCGAGGCCTTGCGCGCCCGTGGTCATCAGGCGTTCGTGGTCACCGCGGATGTACCCGAGCGCGGCCGCTATTACCGCGTGCGCATCGGACCCTTCGACACCAAGCACCAGGCCGACACCTACCGTGCTCGGTTCGAGACCCAGGAGCGCATGAACACCTTCGTGGTGAAGCGGCCCAAGGACGACGAAGCTTAGCCTTCTCCACGGGGGAGGCCTTGAACGAGCCGCGCGGCAACAGCTTGCGCGGCTTTTTCTTTTCTTGGGTTTGCTGCAGCCCGCTCCTATCATCCGGCTCGTGGATGAACAGACGTTCCACGAGCTCCTCACGCGTGGCGCCCAACACTCGGCGAGCGATGCGCTGTTCAAAGTCGGACAACCTCCAGCGTTTCGCGTCGCGGGGGATCTGCACTACCTGCAAGGCGGCGCGTTGCGGCCGGAGCACACGCGCAAGCTCGCAGAGCACGTGATTCGTACGTCGCGCTTCGAAGGCGACCTCGACAGCTTGATGGAATACGACACCGCCTACGCGGTGCCTGGCGTCGGACGTTACCGCGTCAACATCTACCGTCAGCGTGGCACCTTGGCGCTCGCGCTGCGCAGCATCCCGCTGACGATCCCGAGCTTCGAAGACCTGGGCATTCCGCAGGTGGCACGCACGTTGGCCGAGCTCGAGCGCGGCTTGGTGCTCGTGGTCGGTGCCGCAGGCAACGGCAAGTCGTCGACGTTGGCCGCGATGATCGGTCACATCAATCGCACCAAGCGCGTGCACATCGTGACGATCGAAGATCCCATCGAGTTCCTACACACCGACGACCTGGGCACCGTGTCGCAACGCGAAGTCGGCCTCGACACACCCGACTTCGCCACCGCATTGCGCGCTGCCTTGCGCCAAGACCCCGACGTGATCCTGGTCGGCGAAATCCGCGACGAAGAAACGATGGACATCGCGCTCAAGGCCGCTGAGACCGGACACTTGGTGTTCTCGACGCTGCACACGCCGGACGTTCAACGCACCGTCGGCCGCGTGCTCTCACTCACCGGCAAAATGGATCCGACCGAGACCCGCGAGCGTTTCGCGGACAACCTTAAGGGTGTGATCGCCCAGCGCTTGCTGCCGACCGTCGGCGGCGACAGTCGTGCGGTGGCGTGTGAAGTACTGGTCGTGACTGGCACCGCGCGTGAAGCGATCCGGCGCCCGGACAACAACCCACCGCTCAAAGACATCATGGAGCGCGGCACCCATCCCTACGGAATGCAGACCTTCGAAATGGCCGTGCGTGATCTCGTCACCCAAGGTGTCGTCAGCGTCGACGTTGCACGCCAAGCGCTCGGCAGCTGATCTACGCGGCAGGCAGCTCACTGTCGCGGCTCACCGGTGGCAACGGATTGCGGATCCACACGCCGTCCGGGCTCAACGTGAACGTCGGGTAGCGCTCGGGGAAACCCGCTTCGAACTCCGGCCCTTCGAACTGATGTTTGAACAACCGTACGATGTCGACCGCGCCCCACGCGCGCTCGGCAATGCCATCCAGCTTGTCGCCGAGCTCCTTGTTCTTTAGCGAAAACTGCGGTTGACCGACCTCGAGGATCGCGTGTGCCAAGCGCCCTTTCTGCGCCTCAAACACGAAGTTCTCGAAGCGAAACAGGGCCATGAAGTACATCCCGCGCGCCATCGTGAACGCCTCGCTCTCTCGATTGATCGACAGCGGCTCGGCCATCACCGCGCTCAGGCGCTCCTTGCCACCGAGAATCACCTCGTGAGCGAGCAGCCACAGGTGAAAGTACGACTTGGTCTTGATCGGCGCCTCGCGCGTCCCGAGCAACGGCCCGATGCCCGCATCGAAGAACAGCGGATCGATCTTCGACATCAGCACGAACGTCAGCCGACCGAGGATGCGCTCGAATGCGTAGAGCGTGTCCTCATCGAAGCGCGCGCGCGTCTCACGCACCACGTCCGGTAACGACTGCCAGCTCGATCGATCACGCGATGCGATCCACGGTACGAGCTCGTTCCAGAAGCGCTCCACCTGCGCCGCCGTGATCTCTTTCGTGTCAGCGAGGATCGCAGTCGATGGGTCTTCGCCTGCCAGCGCACGTTCCGCCAAGCGATTGAGCACCGAGCGACGACGCCAAATCACGTCTTCCGGGTGCCACAGCTCCGGTGGCGGCAAGCGACGTTGCCAGAAACGTGGGTCCAACTTCTGCGCCTTCTCGTGCGGGCCGATGTAGCTGCGGCGCCACCACTTACCGGTCTCCACACGCTCGCGATGCGTGGTCGGCTCCAGCATGTACGTGCTGATCCGAATCTGTTCCGGCGCCTTGCCGCGCGTGAAGGATCCGCGCTTGAAGAAGATGCCGTCGACCGTATCGACCTTGCCCTCGAGCACGCGCTGCATGATCGCGCGCGCTTGGCTCAGCTTGCCGAAGCCGTACGGGTTGCCGCTGCCCAAGATGCCGTGCAGCACGCTGACCATATTGAAGCCGAAGGTCTCGTAGATCACCGCCTGGTCACCGCGTGGATGATGCGGGGCAATGAAGTGCGGCTGGGACGTCTCCTTCGACGCCGACAGCTGATACTCGATCTCCTGCCAGCCTTCGCCCGGATACTTCACCTCGACCACCGGCACGATCTTCACGCCCGGGCACATCTTGGGCGGGAACACGCCGTACGGATGCACCACGCGAAACGGCAACAACGCGCGCATGAACGCCACTGGCGCGCTCAAGATCTTCGGTCGCAACTGCAGAAACGGCGGCCAGTACGCCCACTGCTGCGCGCAGAAGCTGTTGAGCGGAAACACGATCAAGGCGCCCAGCGTGTGCACCAGGACCACCAGGGTGGCGATCCATGGACCGCCAGCGTGCAGCGAGTCGAACAGCAAACGCGGCGTGGTGACGTCCAGCGTCGACAGGCACAGCACGATGATCACGAGGTTGAAGAACCCGAAGTTGCCGGTGAGCCAGATGCCGATCATCAAGCCGGCAATCGAGACGCCCGCCAGCGCGCCGACGATGTTCGGAAAGAACAACAGCGGTGGGATCGGAATCTCCGCCACGAACATCATCACCATCGCCGCCTTCAACACACCGACCGGCAGCTTGTGCGCGTACCAACCGAGCGGCGACGCCAACGGTTGATTGATCAGGAACCCGGTCAGGTAGCCCCAGTCGTCTTTGGTGGCGCCGGTGAACTTGAACTTGCCGAAGCCGAACAACACGCGGAACACCAAGATGCGATAGGCCCACGCGATGGCCGGCGCCGGTGCCGCTGTCGCGCTGACCATCGGCAACGCCAGCGTCGGAGCCAAGAACGAGCCAAGGAAACCGGCTTCGAACAGCACGCAGTCCCACGGGAACACCAAGCCCATCGGCTTGTCGAGCGAGACGTACGTTACGTAACAACCGATCATCGCAAGCTGCGACCACGGCCCGCCGTAGATCACACCGATCGAGCACGCGACGCCGAACCACGTGAGCACACGCAGGCTCAGGTCGCTCGCGTTCAGCCACAACAGCGTCGGGAAGTAGAAGAAGCGCTTCCACGTCGGGAAGTCGCGCGCCGCGCTCGCGAGCATCTCGCCGATCGGGTTCACGCTGTCGACGCCCGCTGCAGCGACGATTTGCCGCGTGATCGACACAAACGAAATCAAGTAGACAAGGCCGACTCCGCGCGTGAGTAGCCCCCACACAAGCTCCGGCGCTGGCCAGACAAGCCCGTTCTCCAACATGCCCATCGACCAGCATCTTCGGGGCGTAGCGCCTCGCTGACAATCTCTTTGTCGGCACCCGTGTTGGATTGCGCAGCCGCTCGATTGCGCAACGGTCGCATTCTGCCGAATACAGAATGACCGCTGCCTGCCGCGCGCACGGCTGGCATCGCACGCAAACCCGACTTAGGACTTGGCCATGGGCAATGGCGCAAGCTGGGACGTAGAAGTCTTCTTCGATGGCGACTGTCCGTTGTGCGTGCGCGAAATCGCGGTGCTGCGAAAGCTGGATCGCAACCACCGCATCGCGTTCACCGACATCGCCGACAAGTCCTTCGACCCGAGCCCGCTCGGCACCGACTACGCGTCGTTGATGTCGCGCATCCAAGGTCGCTTGGCCGACGGCACCTGGATCGAAGGCGTCGAAGTCTTTCGTCGTCTCTACACCGCCGTCGGCTTTGGCCCGCTCATCGCCGTCACGCGCCTCCCCGGCATCTCCCACGCGATGGACGCCGCCTACACCCTCTTCGCCAAGAACCGCCTGCGCCTCACCGGCCGCTGCCTCGACGACCACTGCCAGCTCCCCGTCGACCCACGTCGTTAGTGCCGACGTCAGGCGTCGGTTTCGTCGACGTCGACGTGGTTGGTAGCGGACGCGAGCGCTGCCCGCAGCAGCGGTCGCAACTTGGTGCGAAGCGGCGCGCGACCTGCGCGACTGGAGCAACGCCGGCGCGTACTCTCCAGTCACGTCCACGAAGGAGCGGCCCTTGAGCTGCAGTAACCCCCTGATGCGTACCCTCGTCTCTCTGCTCAGCGTGATCTTGCTTGGCGCGTGCGCCTCGTCGGGGTCGACGAATGGCAACACGCCGGATGGCGCGGTGGCGGGTTCCGGTGGAAGCGCGGGATCAGCGAGTGCAGGTGGGTCTAGTGGAAGCGGCGGCTCTGGTGGGTCGAGCGGTGTTGGAAGTGGCAACGACTTGAGCGCGCAGATCGAAGAGCTGCCGAGCGCGACAGCGGTCGAGGTGGTGACGATCGATTGCGATGGCGTGTGCAAGCGGGTGCGTGCGGTCGGCAGCGGGGGTAACGACCCGTACAGGTTTGTGTGGAGCGACGGTGTCACGACTGCAGAGCGCGAGGTGTGTGGCTACGACGATGGGACATTGATGGTGAGCGTGAGCGACACGCCGATCGACGATGGCGAGTTTCCCTACCCGGGGCAGACCGTGACTGCTGGCGTGAGCGTGCACGCGTCGACGAGTTGCGGTGACGACGGCGGTGTGGATGCGAGCCTGCCACTCGATGACGCGGGCTTCACGCCGTTGTGCACGCAGGGCACCTCGCCGCCGTTTCAGTTGATGATGAAGGTGCCGACCGCGCCGACCGCCACGTTCACGCAAGTCAACGGCACGCTCACGGACTATCGCGACTCCACGGTGGTGGGCTTGACCATCGTGAGCGCAGCGACGATCGCGGTGGACCTGGGCAATTGCGGTGGCCTGTCGTTGGCGGGTGATGCGGCCGGCACGCGCACGCTCGGCTGGGACAACGTGCTGCTGATCGAGTATCGGCCGACACCGCGCGCCGCGGTTGAACACCGCTGGTACTACGGGCCGCAGTCGATGCTGACGCACGTGCCGACCGGCGAGCTGCTGGAACAACCGCTATCGCCCACGGTGTCCGGCCTGCTGCTCGACCCGCAGGTGCCTAACCCCGTGCCCTTTGGCTACGAGCCGCACGCGATCGAGCTGATGAACGAGGTCCCGTCGGGTGCACGGCGCTTCGAGCTTAAGCTTTACGTGGTGGACTCCGGCGGCTTCGGCAGCACGTCGGAGATCTGGGCTATCCCGCACTGAGCACGTATCACGCGGACTTGCGTTGGACGAAGCTGCGTGGGTGCAGCAGCTCCCTTTCTTCGTGGTCCATGTCGATGCGCAAGAGGTTTCCCATCGCGCGCACGTCGCGCAGACTGAATTCGTCAAGCGGGCCGCCGTGAGGCGAGAGCACTCTGGCGAGCCATCGGCGTTGTGCTTCGTGATGTCGCACGAGCTCATTGGCTCGGCCCGTGCCTCCGTCCGCCGTGCGCAAGAGCGGAAGAATCAGCGCCTCTTCCACATTCATGTGATGCAGAAGCGCGGTGTGCAGCATCTCGCGGTGCGCACGAAAGCGTGCAGGCGCATCGCGTTCCTTCGCGACCACCTGATCGATCAAGACATCGAGACGATCGAGCATGGCGCGTAACTCGCGATGACTCCCGGCAACGACTGCGGCGACGTGTGTGTGTGGCATGGGGCGATGCCCAGGTGCCAAAGCAAGCGCCGCGCCAGTGACCGTGCCGTTGCATTCAGGTGCACCCCACCCGCAAGAAATGCCTGCTTTGCATGATGTGCGCCCCCTTCAGCTCCCAGCGCGCGCCGTCACCCGCAAGATCTGCGCACCGCCCACCACCGACGCAATGCATGCGCGCGCTCGCGGCGCACACGGTGTGGATTGGTGTGGATTGACGAAGGTAAACGCTGCGTATACCAATCATGCTCCGCGCCGAGCACGGCGCCGGCTCGGGGGTGAGCGTGATGGATCAGCGACTCGGAGCGTGGATGGTGTGCGCGGTGGCGGGGTGGTTCGCGCTCGGTTGCAGCGATGAGAAGAAAGCCGCGATGTCATGCGCTCCCGGTGCATCGGTCGCATGCATGTGCGTGACCGGACAGAGCGGCGCCATGACGTGTGCGGCCAGCGGCGATGGCTTCGGCGCTTGTCAGTGTGAGTCGGGCGCAGGCACCGGTGGCGTCGGTGGCATGAGCGGCGCAAGCGGCGCAAGCGGCAACGGTGGGACGAGCGGCGGGGGCGGCACTGCCGGTTCCGGTGGGTTCGTCGGGCGCGATCCCTCCATGCTGCCCACCGCGCCAAGCAGCTGCCCCACGATCACCGAAGGCGAGGTGATGTTCGGTGACACCAAGGTCCGCGTATGGGTCGGCGACGACGGCATGTCGCTGCTCGGTCCGCTGGTCATCTACTGGCACGGCACCTGTAGTCAGCCGTTGGAAGCTGCGTTGCGTGGCATCGGCAGCGCGGGCATCGCGCGCATCAAGTCGCTCGGCGGCATGGTTGCGGCGATCGACTCTCCGTACAAATCGCCCAACAACTTCTGTCCGATCATTGCGGGCACCGAAGCGTGTCCAGGTACGACCACCGGCAACGGCGTGTGGTGCCGCGAGGACTACGCCATCGCCGACGACATCGTGGCGTGCGCGATCCAGCAAGTCGGGATCGATCCGCAGCGCATCCACACCGCAGGCATGAGCGCAGGCGGCGTGATGGCCGCAGCCTATGGGTTCTCACGCTCGGGCTACCTCGCCAGCGTCACCACGTACTCGGGCGGCGGCATCTCGACGATCGTCTCGCCGAGCATTCAAGACCCGAACAACAAGTACGCGGCAATGATCGTCCACGGCGGCCCGAGCGATGGCGTCGGTGCTGCCAACTTCCAGACCATCGCGGGCTACTACCAGAACGAGCTCAGCGGCAGCGGTCACTTCTCATTCATCTGCGACCACGGCATGGGCCACACCATCCCGGCAGAGCTCGGCGACAGCACCGTGCAGTTCTTCCTCGATCACCCCTTCGGCGTCACACCCGAGCCCTACGCTGGCGCGCTACCGACATCGTTCCCCAGCTACTGCACGCTGCCGTAGGTGCCGCAGCACCGCGGTCAACGAACGCGCAGGATCGCGAGGTACTCCTTCACCACAGTCTCCAGGCCCACGAACACGGCGCGCGAGATGATGGCGTGGCCGATGCTCACTTCGTCCAGGTGCGGGAGCGTGCGGAACAGCGGGAGGTTGTTGAGGTCGAGGTCGTGGCCGGCGTTGATGCCTAGGCCTAGGTCGTGTGCCAGATTGGCGGCGGCGACGTGGGTTTCGAAGATGCGTTCTCCGCGCGCGCGATCGGTGGCGAAGGCTTCGGCGAACGGGCCGGTGAACAGCTCGATGCGATCGGCGCCCATGTCTTTGGCCCACTTCACCGCGTCGGGCGTCGGGTCGATGAACAGGCTGACGCGGATGCCATCGTCTCGGAGAACCCGTACGTGATCCTTGAGCTGCGCGTTGGCCTGATCACCCCAACCGGCTTGGCTCGTGATCTCATTGGCCAACACCGGCACCAGCGTCGCCTGATCGGGACGCACCTTGCGCACCAGCGTCATCCATTCGGGCCGCGGGTCGCCTTCAATGTTGTATTCGACCCCGCCAGCACCTCGCAGCGGCTTCAAGCGCGCGGCGATGTCGTGCACGTCTTGCGTCGTGATGTGACGTTGATCGTGACGGGGATGCACGGTGATGCCACGCACGCCGGCGTTCAGACACACATCGAGCGCGTCGAGCAGGTTCGGCTCGTTGCCACCGCGCGAGTTCCGTAGCGTGGCGACCTTGTTCACGTTGATGCTGAGACGAATCATGCGCGCTTCTTGATCGGACCGGCCAGCTGCACCGCAGCGCGACCCACGAAGAACGGACCCATCTTCTCGATCAGCTCTGAGGTCTGCCGCGTCTTCCGCATCGACTGCACGACGTGGGACAGCGGGTACAACTCCGGGCCGATCAGACCGATCACGAAGTCGTTGTCGGCCTGATCCAAGCCGTGACAGGCGAGCCGCACGTCGTGCGCCAGGTTCTGCGCGCCGTAGGCACGACCGATCACGCCGTGCTCCTTCAGAATCTCGGCCTGCTCGCGCCCAGGCAGCCGCGCGAACTCACCCTTGCGCCGCAGCGGGTACCACACCGCCCACGTCCATTCCGGGTTGAGCACGGTCTCCACCGGTCGATCCAACAGCCAGTACGCCAGGTCGGGCTCGTAGCCGGTGGAATAGGTGCGACCGATCATGGTGTGCGTGTTGCGCGGGACCAGCGCCGAAAGCTCCGCGCTCAACAACGTGGGCCGCACGATCGACACGAAGTCGAGGGGCTTCTCGGTCCACGTCATCAAACCAATGCCACGCGGCGCGCTCATATCCTCGTAGATGACGCAGGGAATCTCGGACGCGCGCATCGCATCGGCGAGCTGCGACAGCACACGGCGCGGGTCGGCGCCCTGCTCCACGTCGAACACCAACAGCTGCATGAACAAGCGCGACTTGAGCACCTGCGGGTTGCCCGTGTGATGACCCGCGCGCTCGTCCACATCGATCACGGGGAGGTCCTCACCGCGTTGCTTCTCTTCGGCCATCTGTGCTGCTCCTGTGCCTAGCTCTTCTTCGCCTTGCGCGGTCCCTTGATCGGCTTGGCGGGTTTGGCGCTGTCACTAGCACGCGCCACGTCGTCCGTCCCCGTTGCACGCGCCGGCTCGCCGTCGGACCCCTTGCCGCGACCGGACTCTGCGTTGGCCAGACTCTGCTTGAGCGCCTCGAACAGGTCGATGATCTGCGCCGCAGGTTGCTCGGGCGCCGCGGTGATCTCACGGCCTGCAATCTTCTCGTCGGCGGCCGCACGCACACGATCCACGTACTCGTCGCGGTACTTCTTCGGGTCGAACGCTTCGCTCGAGAGCTGATCGATCAGCTTGTCGGCGAGCTTGTCTTCGGCCTCGGTGATGCGCGTGTCTTCGCCCAGGTCCACGTCTTCGTAGTCGCGCACTTCGTTGGCGTAGAACACTTGGTGGAGGATCAGGCCCTTCTTGTACGGGCGCATCAACACGAGCTGCACCTTGCCGCGCGTCCAATACTTCCCGACCGCGATCCGCTCCATCCGCCGCATCGCCTTGGTCAGCAGATTGAACGCCTTGTTCCCGCCCTTGTCGGGGCCGATGTAGTAGCTCTTCTCGATGTAGATGAAGTCGACCGTGCTCTCCGGCACGAACTCCACCAGGTCCATCGTCTGGAAGCGCTCGGCCTCCAGGTTCTTCAGCTCGGACTCCTCGAACTGCACGTACTGGTTCTTGCCGAACTCGTAGCCCTTCACGATGTCCGCACGCTCCACGTACTCGTTGTCGACCGGACACCACATGCGCTGCTTGAGGCGGCTGCCGCACTTGCTGTGCAGCTGATTGAAGTGCACGTTTTGAGCGGAAGTTGCGGTGTAAACCTTGATCGGAATCGAGACGAGTCCGAACGAGATCGTGGTCGAGCTCAGTGGGCGCGCAGGCATGGCGCAAGGATAGCTGCGGGGAATCACCTTGGCGAAAAGAAGCGGCGACCTCGACGACTACCGGAAAAAGCGTGACCCCGCGCGCACGAACGAGCCCTTTGCGCCCGAGCCGCTGTCCAACCTGAAGGGCAAAACCTTGGGCGGCGCGTTCGTGATTCATCTGCACGAAGCGACGCGCACGCACTACGACGTGCGGCTCGAAATCGGCGGATCGCTCAAGAGCTTCGCGGTGCCACGCGGGCCGAGCCTCGACCCGACCGACAAGCGCATGGCGATTCATACCGAGGATCATCCGCTCGAGTACTTGGATTTCGAAGCGGTGATCCCCGAAGGCAACTACGGCGCTGGCCCGATGATCGTGTGGGACCGCGGCACCGTGCAGTACCTGGAGGGCTCGGCCGAAGAAGGCATTGCGCGCAACAAGATCGACTTCGCGCTCTTCGGCTACAAGCTGCGCGGTCGCTTCGGGTTGATCAAGACCTCCGGTCGCAAGGCGCACGAGAAGGAAAAGCCGGGCACGCCCGAGCAATGGTTGCTGGTGAAGAAGACCGACATGTTCTCGAAGGAGGGCGTCGACATCACCGAGCGCGAGCCGTGGAGCGTGTTGTCGGGCATGACGATCGAAGAGCTGCCGCGCGCGAGTGAAGTCGCGGCAGCAGTCGAGCAAGCCGCCGCCGACGCGGGAGCGATCCGGCGCACGGTCGACAGCCGAGGCCTGACGCCGATGTTGTGTGCACAGAGCGGCGCAGAGCTGCACCACAAGGATTGGATCTACGAGCTCAAGCTGGATGGCGTGCGCATCCTCGGCGAGCGCCGCGGCGAGGAAGCAACCCTGACCTATCGGACCGGGCGATCAGCGACCGCGAGCTATCCGGAGATCACGCGCGCCTTGCGATCCCTAGCGCCACATCGCGTGCTGTTGGACGGTGAGATCGTCGCGTTCGATGAGCAGGGACGGCCCAACTTCCAGCGCCTGGGCTCACGCATTCAAGCCACGCGCGCCTACGACGTGAAGCTCGCCATGCGCACCACGCCGGTCGTCTACTTGGTGTTCGACCTGCTCGCGATTGGAGAGCACGACCTGCGCGGCCTACCGGTGCTCGAGCGCAAACGCCTGCTCGCCCAGTTGATCCACGGCAAGGGTTTGATCCGCATGCTCGATCACATCGAGCGCGACGGACGTCCGCTCTATGAGCTGTGCCGTGCGCAGGGCCTCGAAGGTGTGATCGCCAAGCGCGCGAGCTCGACCTACGTCGCGGGCCCCACACGCACCGGCGACTGGGTGAAGCTGAAGCTCGAGCGCACCGACGACTTCGTGGTGTTCGGCATCACGCGCGGCGAAGGCACACGCGACGCCATGGGCGCGCTCGACTTGGCCAGCTACGACGGCGACGTGTTGAAGGTGCGCGGACGCGTCGGTAGCGGGCTCGACGACGCCACGATCCGACAACTGTCGAAGCAGCTCGCAAGCATGCACGTCACGAAGCCGCTGGCCGAGGGCGAGATGTTGCCGGCGCCGAACGGACAGACCTTCGTGAAGCCCGAGATCGTGGTGACCGTGCGCTACTCGCAATGGACCGAAGAAGGTCGCTTGCGCCATCCGGTGTTCGTGGGCGTGCGTGCCGACATGAACCCGCACGATTGCAACGCGGCACCGGACGACGAAGTCGAGGCGCGCGCGATCGCCGAAGCGGAACAGAAGAGGAACCAGCCACTCACAGCAGTCGTCGGCGCCCGCGTCACGCTCAGCAACCAAGACAAGGTGTTCTGGCCTGACGAGGGCTACACCAAGGGCGACCTCTGCAACTACTACCTGAGCGTCGCGCCATATCTGCTGCCGTACCTGAAGGATCGACCGGTCTTGATGGTGCGCTATCCAGACGGCATCACCGGCAAGAGCTTTTATCAATGGAACGTGCCGCAAGGCGTGCCGGACTGGGTGCACACGTTTCCGATTCGCTCCGAGGATCAAGACGGGCGCGACGTGATCTCGTTTCGCGTCGAAGACGAAGACACCCTGCTCTACATCGCGAACCTGGGCTGCATTCCGCTGCACGTGTTGGCCTCGCGCTTCAGTCGCTTGGAGACCTTGGACTTCCTCACCATCGACTTCGACATTGGCGAGTCACCGTTCTCGCTCGCGATCGAGCTCGCGCGCTCGCTGCATGAGCTGCTCGATGAGCTGGGCCTGGTGGGATTTCCGAAGACGTCGGGCCAATCCGGTCTGCACGTGCTGGTGCCGCTCGGCGGTGTTCCGTATCAGACCGCGAAGATGTTGGCCGAGCTGCTCGGGCGCTTGTTGCTGCGCAAGCATCCGGACATCGCCACGATGGAACGCATGCGCGACCGACGCCCGAATGCCGTCTACATCGACACCGGACAGACCGGTCGCGCGCGATCGATCGTGGCGCCGTTGTCGGTGCGTGCGCATCCCGGTGCGCGGGTGTCCACGCCGCTGACCTGGGACGAGGTGGGCTTCGCGCTCGACCCGCGACACTTCACCATGTTCACCGTGCCCGAGCGGCTCGAACGCTACGGCGACCCGATGGCCAAGATGCTCGACGAAAAGCCCGACGTCATGGCCGTGATCGAGAAGCTCGGCAAACGCCTTCGGTAGCGCGGCCGGCCTCGTGCCGACGATCACGTCTCAGCTACGTCGCACGCGCAGACGATGCAGCGCAAACGCAATGACGCCGAACAGCAACCACCCAAGGTTGAAGGACTGCCCTCGCGTGGTGCCGGCTGTGCTGCACGCGCATCCGTCGGGCGCTTTGTATTCGCTCATGGTGCCCGCCGCGCCACCGCTACCGCCGCCCGTGCCGCTTTCACCACCCACTCCGGCCGCACCCGCCGCGCCCGCGCTGCCTGCTGCACCCGCAGATCCACCACTGCCGCCGACACCGCTGCTGCCTGCGCTACCACCGACACCGCTGAAGCCCGCGCTGCCGCCGACGACGCCTCCCGCACCTCCAGCACCGCCAGTGCCACCGCTGCTCTGCGGCACGCACTCACCGGCCGCACATGCGAAGCCGCGCGGACACGTCACGCCCTGACAATCATCGACACAGGTCCCGGCTTCGCAGTGCGTACCGTCTGCGCACGTGACGGTTTCGCAGGACGGCTCCACGCACATGCCGACGTTCGGCGCGCACACACGATCGCCGCCGCAGCGATCGCACTCGCAGGAGATGCACACGCCTTCGTCGCAAACCTGACCCACGTCGCAGCCGTTGAGGCACTGGTCGACGCACTGACCGCTGCGGCAATGCTGACCGAACGGACACACCACACCCTCGCACGCCGCGCGGCACGTGCCACCGACGCACACCATGCCGTTGTCACACAGCACGTTCGCGCACGCCGGGTCCACGCAGCGGCCGCTCTCGGCGCACATCAAGCCATCGGGACAGAACGAATCGAGACCGCACGCGCCGATGCAGGTTCCGCTCTCGCACACCTGGCCGGACTCACACAGACCGTCACCTTCGTCGCTGTTGCCATCGCAGTCGTCGTCGAGCGCGTTGCATGTCTCGTTGCTGGGCTCACGCGAGCCG
>JACZCZ010089473.1_pt1 | contig 14905 bp, 8 predicted proteins | sample 8641811 | NCBI WGS metagenome assembly JACZCZ01 (sample SAMN15324610, study PRJNA640507) | soil metagenome | isolation source: intercropping peanut in the first line | place: China: Luxin town, Laibin City, Guangxi Province | collected 2019-07-25 | depth 10cm m | reverse complement strand
GCGTCAGCCCCACCACATTCGGTACGCTCACCTGTGCCGGTCCGCTGGAGACCTGAACAAGACGCTCTGCCAGCGCAGCGTTCAGATGGCCGTCGTACGGCACAACTCGGAGGGTTCGAACCCCATTGAGGCCTGATACGGGACCGATGGCGAATCGCTGGAGGCCCGGAGTGGGCCGCACTACAACAACCTGCTCTACATCCAGGTCCAAGAACCCGTCGCCATTGCTATCGAACGAAATCTCGACACGGGTCAGCTCACGATTGTCAGATAGCTCGGCGTCAACAACGAGCATCATCCCTTGACCAACAGTCGCTGGCTCGGTCGGGCTCACAATCGTTGCGCGCGGGATGATCAGGTCGGCAGGCCCGAAGCGGATGTCTGCTTCCAGATGGGTTTGCTCTGTCTCATCCGACTCCGCATCTCCTTCGACATACGCTCCTGCTCCGAATGTGTTGCCCATCGTGTGCGCAGTACCCGCTGCCGGTCCCATCTGCAGTTCTCGCCAATCATCCCACCTCGTGTTAATCAACGGTCCAAACGACGTTACTTCCTGGCTATGCACATAGCTGTAGCTCATGACGCTACGGTAGTTTGGGTTCTCGCTAGCATCATTGATGCCACCATGCCGCAGCCCGAATGTGTGTCCAAGCTCATGAGCGAGGACGCGCGCTATGCGCAACGGTGTACCCCGCGTACTGAACGCCGGTGCGCCTGCCTCCACAAGCTCATCAACAAGAGGGTGCCCACCGAACGAAAGGACAACATCATTGCCCGGTCTTGTCATGAACGTCGTCGTATCCCTCTTGTCGTATTCTCCTAGCCCCTCTGTATTCGGCAGGAAAACGACTCTGCTACCCACGGCAGGACGAACCTCCGGCCATTGTTCGTCTACCTGTCCCTCTCGAATTCGTCGCAGCGATCCCGCGGCTGGACCACTGACAACCAGTACACCCTGCCCCTCAAACGCCTCGATCGGATCGTCTGCCACGCGCAGCGACAGAGGATCATCAGTTGAGTTTGAAGTAACGTCGTATGCAACCAGCCTGTCACAGTCGTCCGAATTACCAGCAAAGTCTGCCAACAGCACATATCGGAAGGCGAACTCACGTGCCGACTGCAAGCGAAGCATGGTTTGTTGCTTAACTTCGTCCAGGCTGATCGAATTCAATCCAGCCAGAGCCGGCTGGCACGAGCCGGGTGGACCCATGTAGACCAAGTCGGGGGTGTCGCCGTTCACGGCAATCTCGTTGCCGCCCCTTAGCACCGCGTTATCCTGCGGAACACCTAACGATATCGGGTCTCCAGTTACAAGGTCGGTTGTGGAACCCGCATCGATATGCACGCGGATCTGCGGTGGTATCGAGGCCGGCGCCAAACCATCGGCTCGAACACCATAACGCGTACCCTCGAGAGCAGGCGCTGCATTAAAGAAAGCCTCTATTTCCCGCGATACCGCACTTCTTGCTCTCAAGTCGTAGCGGGATGAGTATCCGTCAGACGCGCGCGGAGCTACCCAGTCCATGTGAATGAACAAATCGCGTACATTCGGTGATGCACCCCACCGAAACAGCTCCAGGCCACGAAACGATGAGTTCGCTGCCTCCCACGCATCCGGTAGTCCGTCCTGGTCACTGTCCAACAGCGACGCCCGCACCACGGCGGCTTGACCACTCGCAAAGGAGCCGATGAATGCAACCCGATGGTCGCCTCGTCGCTGAGTCCGTATTCCTCCACCTACAACATCCCTCGCAGCTGCCGCGAGCGAGTCATGAATACTGATTCCTGTGAGGGTTCGCAACGTACCATTTACCGGGAGTGCATCCCCGATCTGCGCGACACCTATAGGGCTGTTGATGACGAAGCGATAGGAGCTCCCGTCGTCCGCACGTGGTCTTGCAAAATCAACGCGTAGCGTCCACAGCCCTTGCTGATCCGAAAAGACAAGGGGCGCGCCACCCGGGAGACTGGGATCACTCCTTCCCGCACCGTTGGGCGCACCAACAAATGCCACCACAACGTAGTCATCTCTATAACCCGCGTCGCCCATCTGCACTCTCATCACAGACGGCGCGGCGTTCAGGTCAACCGACGCAATGTATCGCCTGTCAGTTGGCCCGCCGTCGCCAAAGCCGAGTTCAGGCACATTTACTCCCGCCACTCTGCGTCCGGTTAGGCGTTCGGGGATCGTGAACTCGCCGCCTATGTCATACGACAGATACACGCCCGGCGTCGCGCCTACAGCCGGCTCTATAGCGGTGAACACGACGACTGATCCGTCGTCGCTAATTGCCGGACTGAGTCCAATAGATTGAAACCTCGCGCCGACGCCGCCTTGCGCGAGCGTTTGAAAGCTCGACAGATCTTGGCTGTACACGCGGATTGACTGCTCACCAATGGCAACAATCGGCGGCGTCAGTGATGTGCCCTGATAGCGCAGTACGATCCGCCCGTCGTCAGCAATTCGCGGCCGAGCTGGAGACACAACAGGCAGCTCATTGAACTCGGTGAGGAATCCCGGCGTGATCAAGCAAGCGGCTTCTCGGCAACTGCCGAATGTTGCGTGGCGGCCTTGCGCGACAAATGCCACTTCGCCTTCATTGTTGAAGGACGGAAAGCCGAAGACGGAGTCGAAGTCATACGTAAAATAGTTGGACTCTCCCGGCAGAACGAACCTTCCCTGGGCAAGTGTGTCAAGAAAATTCCCGGTCGCCGAATCCCATGTCTGAAGTAGAAAAACAGGCCCGGCGGCACGATCGGTAGCACCAACCATTCCGCCATTGCTCAGGTGAATACCTGATTGAAATAGACGAGACGTGGATTCAATTCGAGCCGCCCGGCCGGTTAGAATACCCGCGTCTCCCGCACACAAAGTGCCCCCCGCGCTGTTGCTACAAAGGAACGCTACGCGGCCATCATCATTGATCGAGGGAGTTGCAAAACCAGTTGGCAGCGCAGCCATGCCGCTGTAGATCTGGCCGGTTTCGGCAATCGTGTCGAAGTCGTACAGACCTCGCCCCACCTCTGCCATTGCCCCGCACGAGAACAGCGACCAGGCGAGGAGCGAGACAACGCGACTGCCTTTCGAATCTAACCGCGACTTGGGAGACTTCACTCGCAACTCCCTTGCCCATCGGGAATGAGCTTTTTTTACTCTTGGTTCCGGGCCCGCTTGTTATCGGCGCCGTTGAAGCATCAATCGTGCCACGACCTTCAACTTGTTGACTATTCAATCGTCTTGTCATGACGCCACGTTGCGAATCGTCTTGCGCGGCCATCACACTGTAAAGAAATCAGACAGTGCCGATGCACACGCCAGGTTGATGGGCTTGGAAATTTGCGGCTCTGCCTACTAGTCTGTCTTGGACGCACGGTACATTCCACGCACTACGCGCGGAAAAAGGGATTCAGCGCTCAGGCGTCACGCTGCGGTGATAGATCTCGTAGTGGTTGATGGGGCCCTATCCGTGATGAGTGGCAATCAGCTCAGCTTCCGTATGACTTTCTTGACTTGGCCAAGTCATCCACCTGTCGACAGTGTCATCGTGGGGTCACGTCGGTGCGGAAGCTCCCCGCCTGACACCGTAACAAGAGCAGATCATGTCGTACCAAGTGCTTTCTGAGGATGGCTTACCACTGGATGCACACTTCGATGTGGAGGGCGAAACGATCATTTTTCATAGTCGCGGTGGAACGAAGGGAAAGAGCGCAAGGAACGTTGACTACGCGCGCGGACTGCGCCTGCTCTTGCAACGTTTGGTAGAGGCCGGTCACCCTGTCCAGCGAGCATGGGTCGACAGCAATCGTGTCCAGAGCATTCCGATCGCAGATCGCACGATTCTGACGAGAGAAGAGACCGCATCGACGCCCGACAAGCTGGTATCCCTGATGGCGTCCCGTATGCAGAACGTGGGCCGCAGTCCCGAGTCGCTTTCGGATCACGGCAACGCAACAAAGAGGATCCGCCTAGAGATTGCCGGGGATGTACGCGAGACAGTCTTGGCAGCCCTTCGATGCCTGAGAGTCGATACCGACTTCCGAAGCGAGCAGCGGCTTCCAGTCAAAGAGGTTGAGAAAGTCACGGCCGAGCACCTGTTCAACGCGATAGAGGCACTGCGCGACAGAGTGCTGACGCACAACTTCGGCGAATCGACCGACTACGATCTGGTGCTCGACGACGGTATGTGTCTACCTCCGAAAGCCGTCTTTGGTTTAGCCGCCACGGCAGCTCTTGGCCATCCCGTCGGCCCACGCCATTTCTCCGCAGGGCTAGACTCGATTTGCTTCCGAATTCTCCAGCGGGCCGGATACCGAGTGGTAGCCAAGACCGATGGACACGAACATGACGCCGTCGATCAGGAGCCGAAGGACCTAGAGTGGCGCGAGGGCACCGTGCAGCACCGCAGCCATCTTCGCCGTGAAAGAGCATCCGGGTTGTCGGAGGCTAAGAAAGCTGAGTTCCGGCGGTCGCATGGTGGGAGACTTTTCTGTGAGCGATGCGGAGAAGATCCAGTGAGCAAGTATGGAACTGAGATCGCCGAGTCCTGCATAGAGGTCCATCACGACAAGATTGCTGTCTCTGATATGGACGCTGATCATCGAACGAGACTCTCAGACCTCAAGTGCCTCTGCGCGAACTGCCACAGACTCGTCCACCGTGAAATGCGTGACCTCGCCGACAACTAGCGGTGATGGCGTTCCGGCGTCAGCGACCACACATGTAACGGAGCTGCGTGGTGTTCACGCATATGAACCGAGCGCGCAAGAAGCGCATCAGGCTCACTGAAGCAAGTACGCTTCAAATCTACAAGGTGATCGAGACCGAGAGCACCGGATACATCGTGAATGGGATTGGATCTTGGGATGGCTCGCGAACGATGCAAGTCGTGTCGAGAATTGGCCGAGTCTGAAGCCAGCGTAAGCCCGAACGTGCGCGTGAGGAATAGCGAGAACCACCAACCCATCTTGCAGCTCATCGCCTGACGGGCACAGGCGCATGAGGTCAGCGGGTGCCGATCGCTTCGGAAATACCCATGCGTGCGCCGCTGACCAAGGCGGCTGGCGCGGTTGCAAGCCCGCCCCATGAACGCAAACGGAAGGAATCTGCTTGACAGTAACCACTGAGTCACAAAAAGCCGGCTTCAGGGTAGGCACCGGAGAGCAAAAGCCTTAGCCTAAACGGATCAATTAGATCTCTGAGAGTGAGAACAGAGACATGGTCGGGACGGCGGGAAGAATCGGCTGGACGCCAGCGGCGCACTCATTGGGTGTCGACGACATCCGGGTAGCGGCGGGAATCAGCCGCTGGAGGCGCGCATTTCTTTCAGCGCAAGCACGCGCTGATTGCTCCGTGCTTCTGCGCTCGCTAGTCCGGTTGAGCGGCGGCCGCGGCGACCTTGATCAGGTTCCAACAGCGCCTGGCTCAGCGAATAGTGAACTTCCGTCGCGATTCGGGCTCCTGCGTCCTCATCAGAGCGAGGCGCTCCGAATAGTCCAAGAAGACAAGGTCGGTGGACTCTATGACTTCGGCACCACCCTTGCGTTCGGGTTCGACGCACTTCTCGCCCACATTTTCGTGGATGAGGTGGCTTAGTGAACCAGAGCGTTGCCACAGGCCTCCACCGACTCAAACCTCTAGTTAGGGCCGCAGTCCAGAATGGAAATTCGGCCTTGGTCGCCGGCTATCTGGACAACGGCGGGGAAATCAACGCGCGAGACCAACGGAGCCGGACTCCGCTGATGATCGCGGCATCCAGGGGGCATACCGAGCTTTGCCGCCTGCTTCTGGAACGCGGGGCCGATAGTTCCGCTCGGGATGAGGAAGGCCTCACCTCCCTTCAAATTGCCCGACAGGCAGGGAGGCAGGAAGTTGTGCAACTCCTCGAATCGCACATCCGACCCGACTCGCCGCAGGCGTCACCGACGGTTGAACTGGACGACTCCGCTTCTGGTCTGTTTGAGACATGGCTCGCTGAGGATGAAGTTGACACTCCGACCGAGGACCAAGCAGTCCGAAGTCAGGTTCTGGAGTCACGGAACATCCTGCTCGTCCGGCCTCCTGTTGACACGGATGCGGACTGGAGCGACGTGGAAATCGATCTCCCTGACGCGGAAACACTCGAGGTCGACAGGGAGCTTCAGAGGGCTGACGTATGGGAATTGCTCCTCGCCTTGACCGGCGAAGGCCGACTGCGCGGGGCATACAGACCGAGCCTTGTAGAAGCTGTCGCACGCGAAATCGAAGGGCTGGACGACGGTGACGTACACCGGCAAGTCGAACAGATGCTCGGAGAAATTGGGTGCATACCTGAAGATGATGAAGCTGGGTGGGGATATGGATGCCCTGTCGGGGAGGACTGGCGGGCTGACTCAAAAACTGCTGACTGCATCCAGTACCTTAAAGACCTCCAGTCCCTGACCAATGACGCCTATGCACATCTAAGAAAGGACGTACGGCTTTCAGTGCTGCTCGACCGTGAGGGAGAGGAGCGCGTTGGCAAGATGATTTCTCTTGCCATCAAGGATGCATGTGCGGCAATTGGATCCGATGAACGTGCGCAGCCGATACTTATAGACCTCCAGCGCCAGGTTCTGCTTGACCCTTACCTCGCATCAAGGATCAGTCGAATCGAACAAGGCGAAGGGGAAGACGAAGGGGAAGGTCCGGATGAAGGACCAATTGCTGAGAGACCTTCACGCCCCACCATCAGGTTCCGTTCGCTTCTGGTCGAGGCAATCCAGGCATACGCGAATGCAGAAGCCGTGCTCAGTCCTCTGCGAGCCGTTGAGCGGCTGGAACTGACCGTCGCCGGCATCAGGGCAATACACCGGGGGATGGTAGCTTCCGGCCACCACAACGAGAACCTCAGGATCGCCATTGAACGAGCCACGCGCCTCGAGCACGAGATGTTCACTGCCAACGTGCGTCTGGCGATCTCGGTGGCAGAGAAGTACGGCTGGTCACGATTGCCGCGAATGGATCGAATTCAGGAAGCCTACATCGGGCTGATCAAGGCCATAGAACGGTTCGATTTCGAGCGCGGTTACAAGTTCTCGACATATGCAACCTGGTGGCTTCGACAATCGGTGACAAGGGCTATAGCTGACACTGAGCGTGCCATCCGCGTTCCGGTCCACATGGTGGAGAGGATCGGCAGACTTGCCAGTACAGCACGAGAATCAGGCTTTGATTCACCAAGAGCCATGGCAGTTTCCAAACTGTCGGAACTGACCGAGATGACGGAAGCCGAAGTCCGCAAGACCCTCTCTGTTGTGGAAGACGCCGCGCTCTGGGAAGACTCAACGGAAGATCTGGAGGCAGTACTGTCTTACATTGACACTAGCTCCAACCCGCTGGCCTTCGTCGAAAAGGCAGAAATGGAGAGACTTGTTCGGGAGTGCGTTGACACGCTTCAGAAGCGCGATGCGGATGTGATCAAGCATCGATTCGGTCTACTGGAGACAGGCGAGAAGACTCTCGAAGAAGTGGGCCAAATCTATGACGTCACCCGGGAACGCATCCGGCAGATCGAATCCAATGCGCTCGACAGGCTTCGCAGCCCAATGAACCGCATTGCCGTACTCGCAGACTACGTGCCGGAGCACGGATGAGCGATCTACCTATAGACACCCCGAAGACGAGAAATGCACCGCCGAAGGCCGCCGCCATGGTAGAGGCCTTGCGTGGCCTCGGGTATACCGCGGCTACTGCCATCGCCGATCTGATCGACAACAGCATTTCTGCAGAAGCAAGCAAGGTCGAGATCGACTTTCACTGGGCAGGCTCTGACAGCTGGATACGCATCGCGGATAACGGCCGCGGGATGACTGACACCGAACTCGACAAGGCGATGCGCATCGGTGACAGAAACCCATTGCAGGTCCGTGATGTGGCCGATCTGGGACGCTTCGGATTGGGACTGAAGACAGCTTCTTTTTCCCAAGCACGCCGCCTCACGGTTTCAAGCCTGAAAAGCGGCGACACCAGCCGATTGCGCTGGGACCTCGATGTACTGGCCAATGACGCCGAAGGGAACTGGAGTCTTCTCGAAGGTGCTCATCGTGGATCCGAAGGTAGATGCGCACTGCCCGAAAAATCTGACCACGGCACGGTTGTGCTGTGGGAATGTCTGGATCGCATTGTGACACCCGCCTTCAAGGAACAGGACTTCCTGGACTTGATCGACCAAGTGGAAAGTCACCTCGGCATGGTCTTTCATCGGTATCTCGATCACAGCGGCCCGGAAATTGAGATACTCATCATCGGCCGGAAAATCAAACCCTGGGATCCCTTCCTCTCCCGCCATCCCTTCAGCTGGCACTCGCCTGAAGTGGAAATCGGGGTCGGCGCTCTTCGCACTTCCGTTCAGGCCTTTGTTCTCCCACACAAGGATCGGCTCAGCGAGAAAGAGTACCTGTCCGCAGGCGGACCGGAGGGATGGGCTTCCCAGCAGGGCTTCTACATCTATCGAGGTCGCCGATTGCTCGTGGCAGGTAGCTGGCTGGGCCTTGGCCGCGGTAGATCGTGGTCCAAGGACGAGTCCCACCGCTTGGCGCGAATCCGGGTGGATATTTCGAACCGTGCGGATGCGGACTGGAAGATCGATATCAGGAAAGCGTCGGCGCATCCACCTGCGTCCTTGCGTGAGCAGCTGACTAGGCTGGCGGACGATGCCCGGGACAGGGCTCGCAGGGTCTTTCTGCATCGCGCACAGTCCAACTCGTCGCTAGGGCGCAGCGATGAGCTTGCTCCTGTGTGGATCTCCAAAGAACTCGCTTCCGGTCGTCGATACCGCATCGATCGTCAGCATCCAGCCATTGCCGCCCTGACCGAAGAGGGCGGAGATCTCGGCAGACGCGTCGAAGCAATGCTGCGGGTACTGGAAGAGACGATTCCGGTGCAACGGATCTGGCTAGAGGCCGCCGAAACCGGAGAGCATGCCAAGGGTGGGTTCACCGCCGAGGCTGAGGAGTCCGTAAAGGAAGTGCTTGGCGTCCTCTATCGCAATCTGGTGGTCAGGAAAGGGATGACCCCTCAGGACGCGAAGTCTCAACTACTCAAGACAGAGCCATTCGACCTGCACCCCCATCTCGTTGCCAGTCTGCCAGACGACATTTCAAGGAATTGACCCGGGCTATGAGCGAATCCAACAGGAACAGTGTCATCAAGATGGTTCAGGAGTTGCTTCTGGACGAGAAGGAGCAATCCGGCATCAACCCTGCTGTCATCGCTGAGAAGATCGATCTTGTCCTGAGAATAAAACCAAACTGGGCAGTGGATCTTGACCGCGAGGCGGTTGTCGATGAGTTGATCCGGCGCTTCAGCATCTGGATCGGTGACGATACCAGTCTCAGGAACAACGAAGGGCATGAGCCGTGGCTCAACGCCGAGCGCAAGCGTGACTGGAAATATTGGCAGCGTTACAGGGAGTTGCTCGAAAAAGAGCTTTCCTGGGACGTCGCTGACAAGCTTGACAAGTCCACGGACAAGATAGTCGGGATGCTGGAAGATCCCATGAGGCCCGGAACCTGGAGTCGCCGCGGCTTGGTAGTCGGTCACGTGCAGTCAGGAAAGACTGCAAGCTACACCGGACTCGTATGCAAGGCCGCCGACGCTCAGTACAAGGTGATCATCGTTCTCGCCGGCCTGCACAACAACCTGCGGTCCCAGACACAGATCCGGCTCGAGGAGGGTTTTCTTGGGTATGAGACCAATACCGAAAGCGATGTAATCAGGCGCGTTGGTGTCGGGATGATAGATGCTGACATGGACATCAAGCCCAACTGCGCCACCACACGCGCGGACAATGGCGACTTCGGAGGACGGGCGGCGAAGCAGCTGTCCATCTCGCCAGAACAGAGACCATGGCTATTCGTTGTAAAGAAGAACAAATCGATATTGGTCAAGCTACTCACATGGATACAGAACCACGTCGCTGACCTTCCAATTCCGGACGCGGATACGCAAGCGAGCACAGATGACAAGAAGCTACCGCTGGTTAGAAAGAGGGTGACGAAGCTGTCGCTCCTGATCATCGATGATGAGGCCGACAACGCCTCGGTGGATACTGGAGAACAGGTAGTTGATGAGAACGGCAATCCGGATGATGAACACCAGCCCACCACGATCAACAAGCTGATCCGGCGGATCCTGCACTCGTTCGTGCGCTCGGCTTATGTGGGCTATACAGCAACTCCTTTCGCAAACATCTTCATCCACGAGAGAGGCGAAACGAAGACGGAGGGCCCCGATCTATTCCCCGCAGCTTTCATCCAGAACCTGGCCGCTCCCAGCAACTACGTCGGGCCGGCGAAAGTGTTTGGGACCCCATCCCCAGATGGCAGGAAGGGAAAGCTGCCGCTCGTGAAACAGGTGAGCGACTTTTCCACATCAGAGGGCCGGTCAGGCTGGATGCCCGTGAAACACCGGAATGGATACATCCCGGTGTGGAGTGCGGACGAGAAGTTGCCTCCTTCCCTTCGGCAAGCCGTGGAGTCGTTCGTATTGGCTTGTGCTGTTCGCCGGCTGCGAGGCCAAGGATCCGAGCACAGCTCCATGCTGATACACGTATCGCGCTTCAACAGCGTACAGACTCATGTCCGTGAGGACGTGGAGCAGTACGTGAACGGGCTGCGACAGAAACTGAGCCGCAGGATTGGACACGAAGATGCGCTCGCAGAGTTGAGGTCTCTTTGGATCGAGGACTTCCTGCCTGCAACTCAAGCGGTCCGGGAAGCAAGACTGGGGGACATTCCAGACGAGGATCCGGCCTGGGACGAGATCGCAGCAGCGCTTCCGGATGCTCTTGCCGATATCGAAGTCCGGATGATCAACGGCACAGCCAAGGACGCTCTCGACTACGAACTGAACAAGACACGCGGCCTCAAGGTAATCGCCATCGGTGGTGACAAGCTGGCACGCGGCCTGACCCTTTACGGACTGTGCACAAGCTACTTCCTGCGCGCCTCGAAGATGTACGACACGCTGATGCAGATGGGGCGCTGGTTCGGCTACCGCCCGGGGTATCTGGACCTGTGCCGGCTGTACACGTCAGGAGACCTCGTCCGTTGGTTCGAACACATATCTGACGCGGCAACGGAACTGCGCGAAGAATTCGATCTAATGGCCAACTCCCTGGCTACGCCACGCGATTTTGGTCTGAAGGTTCAGTCTCACCCTGAACTCATGGTGACGTCGCAGATCAAGATGCGGAGCGCACGGACACTTCTGCTTTCCTACAGCGGACAGCTCATGCAAACCGTGTCTTTCTCCGGCAGCGACCTCCAGCACAATCTCGCCGCTCTGGAGAGGTTCCTGGGCGAGATGGGTACGCCGGACGAGAGTGGTTTAATCGAAAGGGCATTTGGCTCGACGACCAGCTCATGGAACGGGCACCTCTGGAAGGACGTATCGTCGCAGAAAGTTGTCGAGTTTCTGGAGAACTATAGAACCAACAGTACGGCACACCGCGTGAACAGTGCTGTCCTCGCGGAGTTCATCCAGAAGATGGCTGCCGAGGGAGAGCTCAAGCACTGGACAGTTGCCACACTCGGAAAGCAGACAGGTGATGCAATCGAACTGGCTCCCGGAATCCGGGTCAACAAGGTGGAGCGAAAAGTCGAGTCTGCTGAAGGTGATCGATTCGCCATCGGAGTCCTGTCGGATCCCAAGGATGAGACTCTGGATCTGACAGTCGATCAATGGAATGCCGCTCTCAAGGAGACCATCCAGGCCTGGCAGACCAAGAGAGAAAAGAAAGCGGAGGAGCCTCCAACCTCACCAAGAGGTCCATCCATCAGAAGGATCCGGGGGCTAGGCGCTGAAGGCGTCCCTGCGACGCCTGAACGAGGCCTTCTGGTGCTATATGTCGTTGATGCGAAGTTTACGGATGAGAAAGATGCGCCACTGACAGAAATGCCCGGCGTCGCTGCGTTCGGCATCAGCTTTCCAGGCAGCAAGGCCGACGTCAGGGTCGAATACAAAGTCAACAACGTGGGCTGGGAGCAGGAATATGGCGCTTCAGAGTGAAGGTGACCAGCTCTCGGCCGCCTGGCGCGCGCTGGATCGAAAGGCGGGCGGGCGCGGCTGGCAGGTCATTGACCTGACAGATGCCAAGGGCTGCTCGATCATGGCCGGCCGTCGCGGTCCGGGAAACGAAGAGAGCCTGCTAGTGGGCATACCAGGGATATCCTTGAGCAACGATATCCAGCTACCACGAGGGCAAGGCTTTGCGGTGGTACACACAGAGATGCATGGCGGACTAAGCGGACTCATCTGGCTCGCAGTTGTTCGTCAGCAGGGAGGACAGCTTCCCCTGTTTACTCTCATGGCGGCAGACCTAGTGTCGCTTCTTCGAAGGATCGGCTCTGAGCAAGGCTCCCGCGTCTACTCCCAGCTCATCTCTCGTATCAAGGCCTGGCAGCGTTTCATGAGTCGTGACCGCCCGCAGGTCCTCTCCGCGGAGGAGGAAATCGGACTGGTAGGGGAGCTGGTAGTACTCAGCAATCTCATTCAAGGCGGCCTGGACGAAGCTGATGCCATAGAGGCATGGGTTGGCCCAGACGATGGGCTACACGATTTCCTTCTGGGATCCGGAGGAATCGAGGCAAAGGCAACGGTCGCACCGACCGGATTCATCGCACAGATAGGGAATCTCGATCAACTCGATAACAGCCTTCACCAGCCTCTGTACGTCGGTGCGGTACGGCTCGGGCTCTTCGATACAGGACCAACCTTGCCTGCGCTGGTCGATGATTTGATGAAGGCTGTAGCCGGGACACTCGCAGGCGAGCTATTCGAAAGCAAGCTCGCCATGGCGGGATATCTCTTGCCGATGCGGGAACACTACACCAAGAAATTTGTGACGAGTGAACTGACGTACCGGCTTGTCACCAAAGAGTCTCCTCGCCTGACGCGATCAGGCGTTCCGGCGCAGATCCTTCAAGCACGATACACGCTCGACCTGGACGCCTTCCCCGTTGTAGCTGCCACCTTCTCTGAAATATCGGAAAGCCTGGGGATTTAAGTAAATGGAACTACCGGAATTTCTCGCCCAGATCCGGGCAGAGGTGCAGTCCGAGATTGCGGAGAGGATGGCGACGACAGGAGCCGCCTATCCCTACCCAGAGCTTGTCTTCGCTGAAATAGTCATGAAGCACATGGAAGATGTTGGCATGACCTTTGAGCCTCAGGTTTGTCACTTCGACAACAAGGTGGCCAACGCCAACATCCGGTTGAGCGGATACTCCGTATCTGACGATGGCGATCGACTTGATCTTTTTGTCACGGTTTACCGCAACTCCGAGGAGCTGCAGTCCGTTCCGGACTCCGAGACCAAACAAGCCGCCGAGCATTGCTTCCGATTTCTTAAGTTCGCAGCCGAAGGAAAAATGACGCGGGCAATGGACCCGTCCCACGACGCATACGAACTTGCCACCCACATCGAGAAGGGATACGCAGACCTGGATGAATTCCGGATCTATGTCCTGACCGATGGTCAGGTGAAGACCAAGAACTTCAAGTCGCAGGAGATCTCCGGAAAGACCATACGCCTGGAAGTCATGGACATTGAACGCCTGAACCGACACCTGTCGGAGGGCAAGCCACGCGATGAGCTGGTGGTCAACTTTGTCGACGTAGCTGGCGGGCCACTTCCCTGCGTGTACATTGCTGGCAAGGAAAACGGCTACGACTATGCCCTGACTGTTTTCCCTGGAGAGGTGCTTCGATACCTCTATGACAAATTCGGCTCCCGCCTCCTGGAGGCCAATGTTCGGTCGTTCCTGAGCGCTACTGGCAAGGTCAATAAGGGAATCCAGGCCACGCTCCGCTCGGAGCCCGAAAAATTTGTGGCGTACAACAATGGCATCGTAGTGGTTGCCGACGAGGCAAGCCTGGGTGTAGCGAAGATGGGCGGACCTGGCATTGCCTGGCTGAAGGGTATGCAGGTGGTGAACGGCGGACAGACTACCGCTTCCATCTACTTCACCAAGAAGAAGTTCGCGGATACGGACCTTTCGCATGTGCAGGTGCCTGCCAAAGTGATCGTGCTGAAAGTAGACAACCCAGCGGCCGAAGAAGCGCTGATCAGCGACATCTCCCGCTATGCCAACAGCCAGAACACGGTCAAGCAGTCCGACCTTTCGGCCAACTCGCCTTTCCACGTGGATCTGGAAAAGCTCTCGAACTCCGTATACCTCTCGGACGGTGTTGGCAGATGGTTCTATGAGCGGGCTGCCGGCAGTTACACCACGATGCTGGCCCGGGAAGGAAGCACGCCAGCCAGGTTCCGGCAACTGAAGACCGCAGTGGTTCCCCCATCGAGACGGCTCACGAAAACGGACCTCGCCAAGTTTCTTAGCTCCTGGGATGGGCGACCGGACATGGCGAGTCTGGGCGGCCAGAAGAACTTCGCCCGATTCATGGACGATGTACGTGATCGGACCGACCGTGGCGAGACCATCATTGACGGCCCTGAAGGGTTCAGAACCATGATCGGCAAGGTGATCGTTTTCAAGCAGGTGAACGCCCTGATTCGCCCCATGTTTCCTGCATTCCAAGGGAACGTATCGATCTATCTGGTTTCGCTGATAGCCAAGCTTTACGGCGACAGGATCGATCTCATCAGAATCTGGGATCAGCAAGGCATATCACCTGCCTTCAAGAATCAGGTCCGGATCTGGGCGAAGGAAGTTGACGCAGCACTTCACGCTTCGTCCAAGGGCAGAATGATCAGTGAGTGGGCGAAGAAGGAAGACTGCTGGGACGAGCTGAAGGGTCTTTCGCTGACCCCATTGGTCAGCCAAGTACCTGAGATCGTAGCAAGGACTCAGCAGAGGTAGATGCGTTGAGCTGTAGTAGTCCCGACCCGATCTGACAGTTACCCGGTTCTCCGGCGATGTCTGT
>JACZCZ010070067.1_pt1 | contig 14917 bp, 16 predicted proteins | sample 8641811 | NCBI WGS metagenome assembly JACZCZ01 (sample SAMN15324610, study PRJNA640507) | soil metagenome | isolation source: intercropping peanut in the first line | place: China: Luxin town, Laibin City, Guangxi Province | collected 2019-07-25 | depth 10cm m | reverse complement strand
TGTTGACCGCGCCGAACTGCAGCCCGGCGTCACCATCCAGCTTGGCGTTCAGGTTCGGGTACTGGCGCAGCGCAAGTGCAGCCGCCTTGATGATGAAATCATTGACCGAGAGCTTCTCGCCGCTGCCGTCGAGCATAGCGTTGGCCTGGGCGCGAGCGTCCATCACGCGCTCCATGTCGTATTCGTGGGTCACGTAGAAATGCGGCGCTTCGGTGCGCGATTGCACCATGCGCCGGCCGATGGCCTGGCGTAACCGGCTCAACGGTACGCGCTGGTCCGCGGGCGGCGGGCCGGCATCGAATGCCGGGAGTGCAAAGCCGCCGGACTTGGCCCCTTCCACGTCCTTGCGCGTGATGCGGCCCATCGGGCCGCTTCCGCGCACGCCCTTCAAATTGACGCCGCGCTCCTTGGCTACCTTGCGCGCCAGCGGAGTGGCGCGCACGCCGCCCGGCAAAGTGCCGTTCGCCTGCGCACCGTTCGATTGCTCAGCGGGCGCGGCTTTCGCGGGGAGCTTAGCCTCTACCTTCGGCGCGGCTTGCTCTTTGACAGCCGCGGGTTTGTCTTCAGCCTTGGCCTCTTGCTTCGGCTCGGCTTTCTTTTCTTCTTTTGCGGGCGCGCCGCCAGCAGCAGCTACGTCCACGGTCTCGCCTTCTTTGCCGACTGCGGCGATGGGTTTGCTAACCGGCACCGCCGTGCCTTCAGCGACCAGGTGCTTCAGCACCACGCCGCTGAACTGCGACTCAACTTCAACAGTGGCCTTATCGGTTTCGATCTCGGCTAGCAGCTCGCCCTTCTCTACCTTCTCGCCTTCCTTCTTAACCCAGCGAATAAGGGTCCCTTCGGCCATATCGAAGCCAAGTTTGGGCATGGTAACGATGTCAGCCATTACGAGACCTCCACAAATTGAGAGCGCGAGGCCGTGGCCATATCAAAACCGAGCTTGGGCATCGTCACGATATCAGCCATTGACAACCTCCTTCACCGCCGCCAGCACGTCCGCAACCTGCGGCAATGCAGATTGCTCCAGCGGGCGGTTATAAGGCAGCGGCACTTCCTTCTGCGCCACGCGCTTGATCGGCGCGTCAGCATAGTCGAAAGCCTGCTCATACAGCCGGGTCACGATCTCGGCGCCAACCCCATAGCTGGGCCAGCCTTCCTCCACCACCACGGCGCGGTTTGTCTTCTTGAATGATTCCACCACCGGCCCCATGTCCAGCGGACGCAGGGTGCGCAGGTCCACCACTTCAGCGCTGATGCCTTCTTCGGCGAGCTGCTCGGCCGCCTGCATCGAAAGCTGCAGGCCTCGGCAATAGCTCACGATGGTGACATCACTACCTTCGCGCTGAACCTTCGAAACGCCGATCGGCACGGTGTAATCGCCCTCGGGCACTTCACCCTTCACCTGGTACATGGCGGCGTGTTCGATGAACATCACCGGGTCGTTGTCGCGGATGGCTGCTTTCAGCAGGCCCTTGGCGTCGGCCGGCGTTCCCGGTGAAACCACCTTGAGCCCAGGGAAATGCGCAAAGATCGCGTCGGGCGTTTGCGAATGCGTGGCGCCAAGCTGGCGCCCGCCGCCGCCTGCAGTGCGGATCACCATCGGCACCGTCATCTGCCCACCAAACATGGTGTGCAGCTTCGGCGCTTCGTTGACGATATGGTCCATTGCTGCGAACGCAAAGTTGATGGTCATCAGCTCGGTCACTGGGCGCAGCCCAACCAGGGCCGCGCCGATGCCCGCGCCGATAATGGCGGACTCAGCGATCGGTGTATCTTTCACGCGCTTCTCGCCGAAATGATCGAAGAAGCCTTTAGTCACCGCATACGTGCCGCCCCACACGCCCACCTCTTCGCCCATGATGAAGACGTTGGGATCGCGCTCCATCTCCTCCCACAATGCGTCGGAGATGGCTTGGCGCATATTGATCTCAGCCATGGTTGTGCTCCCCGCTCGCGTACATATAGTCGAACAGCGTCTCAAACGCTGGGTCCGGGCTGGTCTCGGCGAACTCCACAGCTTCCTTCACTTCTTCTTCCACCGCGGCTTCCACTTTGTCGAGGTCGGCCTTGGTAGCGATCTCTTCTTTGGTCAGGTAACGGTTGTAGATCCCAATCGGGTCAGACTTCTCCCACTTGGTCACTTCGTCCTTCTGACGGTAGCGTTGCGGGTCGCCCATCGAATGGCCCTGGAAGCGATAGGTCATGACTTCAAGGAAGTACGGACCCTTGCCGCTGCGCACGTGATCGAGCGCGGCTTGGCAAGCCTCGCGCACTTTCATGATGTCCATGCCGTCCTTCAGACGGGAGTGCGGGATGCCGTAGCCTTCCGCCTTCATATGGATCTCTTCGACGGCCGAGGCGCGGTTGACCGCCGTGCCCATGCCGTATTGATTGTTCTCGCACAGCCACAGCACCGGCAGGTTCCACACCTTCGAGAGGTTCACGCCCTCGTGAAAGAAGCCGATGTTGGTGGCGCCATCGCCGAACATGCAGATGGTGACGCCATCCGTGCCCAGGTACTGGTCGCCCAGCGCCATGCCGGCCGCGATCGGCAGGTGCGCGCCCACGATAGCGTGGCCGCCCCAGTAGTTCTTGCTCACGTCGGCCATGTGCATCGAGCCGCCGCGGCCCTTGGAAATGCCGGTCTCTTTGCCCAGCAGTTCGGCCATCACTTCCTTGGCGCTGATGCCGCAGTTGATCGCAACGCCGTGGTCACGATAGGCCGTGATGACGCGATCCTGCGGCTTGCGCACCGAGATTAGCCCGGTGCTCACAGCCTCTTGCCCGATGTAGAGGTGCAAAAAGCCGCCGATCTTGCCTTCCTGATACAGTTCGGCAGACCGCTCTTCGATGCGGCGTATCAGGACCATCTGGCGGTACAGCTCCAGATGATCTTTTTTCTTCATTGCCATTGAATGCTCCTGTAAAACAGCCGCTTCGTTGAGGCTGAAACAGCCGCGTCATTGCGACTGTAGAGATTAGACCAAAAGATAATTATACCTAAGGACTGTAGCAGCCCCTAAGTGACGAATGTCACTTGTATCCGGGATAGAGACCTCTAGCCTGGGCGGACCTCTTGGGCATATAAGTTCATAACTCTAACTATCTCCCAGAGGTTGAATGTTTAAAACCCAGCTTCGTTTCATTCTTGTCCTTGTTCTACTGGCTTTGCCCGCGATTGCCTGCATCGAATCCACCGAGGCTACCGGATTGCAGCCGACGGTCGATTCGCTTGTGGCTCGCGTCGACGAGCTTACCGGCGTCGAACCGGCCGCCGAACCCGCGTCCTCAGGTGCCGAGATTGGAGAAGTCGATGTCGAATTCACGCTCATCACCGGCGGCGATGGGCACAATCTCGTCTTTAAAGGCGTGGGTGGCGATATTGACGGCGTCGTGAACCCAACCCTGGTGGTTGCGCCCGGCGATACCGTCCAGATCACGCTGATCAATGGCCAGCCCGTGGAGCACGACCTGGCCATCGACGGCTACGATGCCGCCACCGGCTCGGTGCATGCGATGGATGAAAAGGCCACCGTCACCTTCGTAGCCGATGTAGAAGGCAGCTTCGACTATTACTGCACTATCGCCGGTCATCGCGCCGCAGGCATGACGGGCAAGCTGCAGGTTGGGGCTGGCGGCGGACAGGCTGCCACCGGCGCCTCGGTCGTTCACAACCCGGCCGACCTGCCGGCGCCCGTCGGCAGCCGCGGCCCGCAATTGGTCCAGGTAGAACTGACCGCGCAGGAGGTGGAAGGCCAACTGGCGAATGGAACCACCTATAGCTACTTCACTTTCAACGGCACCGTACCCGGCCCATTCATTCGAGCTCGAGTCGGAGACACGATCGAAGTAACGCTGCACAATGACATGAGCAGCGAGTTCACGCATTCCATTGACCTGCACGCGGTCAATGGCCCGGGCGGTGGGGCCGTGTATACCCAGGTGCCAGCCGGTGAAAGCCGCGTCTTCACCTTCCAGGCAATGAACCCGGGCATCTACGTCTATCACTGCGCCACCCCAAGCGTGCCGCATCACATCTCCAGCGGCATGTATGGGCTGATCCTGATCGAACCCGAAGGCGGCCTGCCGCCCGTGGATCGCGAGTTCTATGTGATGCAGGGCGAGATCTACACTGCCGAAAATTTCGGCAGCCAGGGCCACCTCACCTTCAGCCCTGAGAAGATGTCGCACGAAAGCCCGGAGTATTTCGTATTCAATGGCGCGGCTGGCGCCCTGGCTACTGAGGAAAACATGCTCACCGCCAACGTTGGCGAGACAGTGCGCATCTTCGTGGGTGTGGGCGGCCCTAACTTCACATCCTCGTTCCATGTGATCGGAGAGATCTTCGACCGGGCTTACCCATTTGGCTCCGTGACCGCGGACGTCATCACTGACGTGCAGACCGTCACCGTTCCGCCCGGCGGCGCCTGGATCGTGGAATTCACGCTCGATGTGCCCGGCGACTATGTGCTGGTAGACCATGCGCTCAGCCGGCTGGAGCGCGGCTTAGTGGGCATGCTGCACGTGGTCGGTGAGGAAGATCACGACGTCTTCCATGATGGGGAAGCCGATTAATCCAGTTGGCACATAAACACGGACGGGGAGAGACTTGGTCTCTCCCCGTCTTGTTGCTTAGGAGACGATTATGTTCAACCTGATTCGCTGGATGCATATCCTTAGCGCGGCAGCCTGGTTTGGCGAAGTGTGCATCATGACCTTTGTGCTCGTCCCCTACGTGACCCGCCTGTCAACTGGTCGTCGCGCTGAAGTGATCCGGAATCTATTCCCGCGCCTATTTCATTTCGCGTCGTACGCGATCATCATCAATCTTATCTCCGGGCTTTGGCTGAACTATCTGATCACAGGCTGGCAGGATCTCCCCGTTTACTTTCAATCCAGGCACGGCATGCTGATCTTGATAAGCGGCATCCTTGGCCTGGCGATCGCCGTGATCCACTTCTTCGTTTCCAACAAGATCGAACTGGCGATGGCGCAAACCGGCTACGATGCGGACTTGCAAGAGCGCCTGCTGCGCTACCTTGGCCGCATCCCGCGCATCGGCCTGGTATTGCTCACCGCCAGCCTGGTATTGATGATGGCCGCGGCGCGCGGCCTATAGCCGCTACTCCCGCACGCTCACGTGCACCAAGTCGCCGTCCGCGCTCGCCTCGAGCACGGTGATGGTCACTCCGTCAACAGTCACGGATTCGCCTTCGAGCAAGGTCGAACTATAGCGATATGGATCGCTCTCGTCGGCCGGCAGCACCACGATCGGCCCTTGCCCCGTGTACACGGAGCTGTCCACCGTGTACACCAGCGCGCCCGGCTCAGCCATGAATTCGTCGTAGCCCAGCGCTCGGCGACTTTCCACGACCACCAGCTTGGTCTCGCTGACCGGCACCATCACGGCTTTGATTCCGCCCTGGATCTCGATCGGCGTGAGATGCAGGGTCTGCTCGGGCGTCTCCATGCAGTAGATCTGGTCATTGTCCAACCAGCCAAGCATCCAGCGCTCATAAGCTAAGAACTCGGGGCTGGTTGCGGAAACGTTGGACATGACGCTGAAGTTGCCCGTGAAGCTGAAAATTCGATCGTATTCTTCTGTGTCCGGGGTATGCCAGTACAAGTCGACCAGGCCCATGCTATGGCCGGTCTCGTGCACTACCCACTTAAAGCCCCAGTACGACAAGTCGTATCCGGAGGAAATGCCGTTCATCACAGTACCGTCATCCACTGCGATGCCGTCAGCCTCGCTGACAGGCACGAAGGTCGGGCCATATGGGATAGCCGCAGCCCATGGATTAACGATCACGATCACCTGGTCATATTCGGCAGAATCAATGAACGGATCGGCCAGCAGGATCGCATCTTCCATCAACTCTCGATGCCCATAGAAACTTACGATCTCGTAGCTGGTCGACGGGCTAGGCATACGGAACCACTGGAAGTGCGTGTCCATCTCGAAATTCAACCGGCCATACGACACCGCGTCAAAGAACTCGCTCGCGCCATCCAGATAGGTATCGTAGATAAATTCAGGCTCGTCGACTGCGGGCTCGTCGCTGAAATCCGCAAAGATGACGATCGCCTTCACCGTGCCGGTCGAGGGCAATGAGCGCTCGTACCCTTCAAATCCCAAGCCGATGCCGCCGTGATAGGCAGCTTCGGGCAACTGGCACGCATCCGATGGCGGCGGTGTTGGCGACGGCGTCGGCGTTAGCGTGGGCAGCGGCGTGTTCGTGGGCGATGGCGTCGCAGATGGCGTGGGCGTCTCCGTCGCGAAAATGCCGGCCACGCTCTGGCAGCCAGCCAGCAGGCAGACCGTCACAGCGAGCATCAACCTCATCATCAATCGCATGGTTGCATCTTATCATCGCCAATCTCACCGTCCATTGCGAGTAGCAGGGTGCGAGCGACCATCCCGTTCTGCCCATTGCGAGAAGTGCGTTGCGTAGCAACGCCGACGAAGCAATCCCAAGCCAATTGCCAACAGCAAGAGTCTATAATCCCTAAAGATAGCGATGCACCTCAACCACATCAACCTCACCGTCACCGATGTTGAAGCCGCCCGCGATTTCCTCGCTAAGTATTTCGGCCTCAAGAGCCAGGGCGGCAACAAGGGCATGGCCTTCCTCAGCGACAGCAACGGTTTGCTGCTCAGCCTGATGAAAGGCAAAGGCGATATCGCCTATCCTTCCACATTTCACATCGGCTTCGGCCAGGCCAACGACGCCAAGGTCGACGAGATCTACAACCGCCTCATCGCCGACGGCTACCAAGCCGACCCGCCCCAGCACCTTCACGGCTACACCTTCTATATAGAAGCGCCAGGCGGCTTCACGGTCGAGGTGCTGTCGTAATGGATTTCAGCAAGCTTCCTCTGGTTTACGAAGGCAAGGTCGAGCCGCAGCATCTGGACTTTCTCGATCACATGAACGTGATGTGGTACACGCACTTCTTCGACAAGGCCATCTGGAATTTCTACAATAGCATCGGCTTCGGCCACGACTATCACACCAACAGCGGCTCCGGCAGCTTCGCGCTCGAAGCGCATGTGCGCTACTACGCGGAACTGCGCGTGGGCGACGAGTTCAAGGTCTACATGCGCGCCATCAAGCGCAGCGCCAAGCTCTTCCACTTCGTCGAATTCCTCGTGCGCGCCCGCGACAATGAGCTTTCCGCTACGCAGGAGATGCTTGGAATCCACATCGACATGGCCTCGCGCCGCAGTTCGCCGATGCCGCCACCCATCGCCGCCATCTGGGACGGCCTGATCAGCGAGCAGAGCCAGCTCGACTGGCAGCCGAAGCTTAGCGGCTCAATTCAGCTCTAATCTCACTCTGCAGCCAAGATCTCCCAACCCTGCTCCTTCGCATGCGCGGCCAGCACCGCGTCCGGGGTCACCGCTACCGGATGCTGCACGAGCTTCAGCAACGGCAAGTCATTACGCGAGTCGCTGTAGCCCCAACTGTCCTCCAGCGTCTGACCCCGCTCCGCCAGCCAGCGGGAAAGCAGCTCAACTTTGCCGGCTCCGAGCGCGGGCGGCCCGGCCAGCCCTGCTGTCACCCTGCCTGCGTTCCACTCGATCCGCGTCGAGATCACATGCTCAAATCCCAGCAGGCCCGCGATCGGCTCAACCACAAAACTGCTCGATGCCGAGATCAACAAGAGCTCATGACCTTGACCGCGGTGCCAGTCGACCCGTGCGACGATTGCCGGGCGAATCAACGGCTGGGCGCGCCTCGCATGCTCAGCACGCAGTTCAACGACCTCGTCTGCAGACAGCCGCGTCAGCGGACTCAGAAAGAATTCTTCATACTTGACCACGTCCAGCCGTCCGGCGACGTACTCTTGGTAATAGTCGTGAATGCGAGCCACAAAGTCCTGGCCAACCAGCCCACGCTCTTGCATAAACTCGGCTAACAGTAATTCGGAATCACCTTCGAGTAACGTGTGATCCAGATCAAAGATTGCCAATGGTGTATTTGCCACCTGCCGATTAGACCAGAGCTTCTCTGCTAAACAAAATGGACACTGATTTGCATCAGTGTCCTTTTGTTTATCAGCGTTATCTCTTACTCAGTGGCCTGCACGATATCCGCGCAAGGCGCACCGCAGGCTTCGATCTCCTGGAAGATCGCATCGAGGTGCGGCTCTACCGTATACACCCGCGCACCGTTTTCAAGCTCCAGGGTCACATCCATACTGTGCGCCTGGAACGCCATGGTCACGTGTCCGCCGCGCAGCAGTTCCACGGCGTGGTCCCAGCTGATGGTCTCGCCATCCGCAGGTAGCGGCGTAGCGGCCGCACAGGCGGCCAAAAGAATAGCGAATACAGAGACAAACAATACTAACTTTCGCATGATTACCTCCACCCTTACAACGAGTCGTCTACCCTTAATGTTCCCCTGCTTATCAGCGGCTAAGCCCGAAACTCCGCTTGAGGCGAATACTCGCCGTTGGCTTTGAAGCGAAAGTAGTAGCGCGTGCCTGCCTGCAGCTCGTCGACCTCCACGCTCACCCGATATCCATCCGCTTGCGTCGCGATCACGCTGCCGTGCGAGACCCAGGTGCGAAAGTTGCGATGCCTCGACACTTCCCAGCCCACGCGCACCTCGCCACTGCCCGCCACCACAGTAGAGATCCGCGCCCGGCCATCACCTAAGTACTCACCGCTTACGCCTTCGGGAAACAAAGCCATGCGCAGATTCTAAATCAGACTCTGTCTTTGACTTTAATTGGGTTTATCCGCGTTCATTTGTGATGCGGTTTTGTCCGTGCCCATCCGTTTTTTATCAGTGTTTATCTTTATCTACGTTTATCCGCGTCCATCTGCGGTTCTAGGTTTATCCGTGTTCATCCGCTTTTTTATCAGTGTTTATCTTCTACGCTTTCACCAGCCGCGTCACCTTATCCGGCACCATGCGCCCCTCTTCGTTCTGGCGTTCGCTGTAATGCGCCACCCAGTTGCCCTTCGGCTTGTTGTCCTTCAGTGGGTCAAGCTTCTCCGCCACGCCCGCGGCTTCCAGCGTCTCGGGCCAGCAGGTCACACCAAACTTCTTGAAGTTGCCGCCCTTTACCACCCAGCGCGGGTTGTCACCGCCGGCGGCCAGCTTGATGCTTTCCACCTCGAATACCTTCATACCCTGGATTGCGCCGTCCTCGGCAGGGCGGACAGACGCCGTTTCCGTCTGCAAGCCCGCGTCCCATTCGGTCCAGCCGTTGGCCGCCAGAAGCGCCGTAAACTGCTTCACCCGCGCCACGAAGTCTTTATCGCTTTGCTCATCCGTCTGGCGCAGGGTGAATTGATCCTTTGACCCCGCAGGGCTACGAAAGTAACCATTGAAAGATGCCTTCGCTTCATTCATCTCGTCTCCTTGTCACTTGTTGCTGGGTTGGGTTCTTCCTGCGGCCTTGGCGACGATTAGAATGAAGCTTGCCTACGCAGGAAGGGTAAGTTACAATCTAAAACAAGTGTTCTAATATAATGCCACTCGATTTTCTCTCTGTCAAGAACCAGATCCAGCGCATCATCTCGGCCGCCCCGGCGCAGCTTCAGCTGCTAGACCAGAAGCGCAACACCGCCCGAGACCTGCTGAGCCTCAACGCCAACCGGCAGGAGGAGCTGCGCCTCAAGGTGCAGCAACCCGCCCAGGAGGACTCCTTCCTCCGCAGTGCCTTCCCAACCGACGAGCCCCTCGACGCAGCTTTCCCCCTGCCTGAGGACGCCGGTACCCTCACCCTCATCGCCGCCGATGGCTCCCAGATCAGCCCCAACCGCCACGAGGCGGTCAATTACCACCTCATCAACCTCGGGGCCATCGAAATGACTCCTACTTCAGGCGATACGCCGCGCACCTTCACCCGTAGCGAACTGCACGTAAACGAATATTCTAGTACTGGAACAATGTCGGACGACCAGGTTTCCCAGTTGCGCGACAAGAGCGAGCGGGTCCTGCTCGCCGAGCTGGCCGCCGGAGCCCCCGCCCCGGTCATCACCCTTACCGACGGTCCCCTAGAGCTATGGGGTGGCCGCAGCAAAGACCCCGAAGAGCAGCAAAGCTACCTCCGTAATCTGGAGGAGTACACCGCTGCCTTAGCCGCCCTGCACGCCACGGGGGCTGCCACAGCTGGCTATGTCGATAAGCCCCGCGCCGACCTGGTAGTGCGCGCCCTCGAAGTTTCCGCCACCCCGCTCGACGAGCTGGCCGATATTCGTCACAAGCGCCCGCTGCGCGGCGTCACCGACAACGACTTGTTCGCCGCCCGCCTCAAACCCGGCGAGCGCTCGGCCATCTTCGGCCTGCAATCCCAGCTCGCCGATCGCTACCCCGGCCCGCTGGCGTTGCATTTCTTCTATCTCAACGTCGGCACCGAGCGCGCTTCCTGGCTCGCCCGCGTCGAGATCCCGCTGTGGGTCGCGCAAGACGCGGCCATGCTCGCCAACTTACACAGCACCCTGGTCGCACAGTGCCGAAATCTCGGCGCTCTCAGTTATCCTTACGCTCTACACCGCGCCCACGAGATCGCGCTGGTCAGCAAGCAGGAGAAGGATCAAGTCACGCAAATGATCCTCGGCGAAATGCGCACGCAGGGTCTCACCTCCGGCTTGCAGTCACACAAGCAAGCCGTCAAAGAACTAGCTCCGCGCACCATTTTTGGCCAGCGCAACGGGAGATGATCATGGCAGAACGACAATACAAGATCGGCCACCTGCTCCGCTCCGGCATCGCCGGCTTCATCGCCGGCTGCCCGATCGTCGATCAGGAGATCCCGCGCTTCGGCGAGCTGGTGCACGCGCCCATGGGCGAAGGCGCCGTGGTCTACGGCATCGTGCATGAGATCAGCATCGCCGATGATGGCCTCGTGCGCCAGCTCATCAACACCAACCAGCCGCTCGATCCCACTGTGATCGCGGACAATCGCACCAATCGCACAGTCCCGATGGAGATCTCGGTAATGTCAGTCGGCTATCGCCGCGACGGCGCTGTGCATCACCTGCTGCCGCCGCGTGCGCCGCTCAGCCTCGACGTACTTTCGCAGTGCAGCGATGCCGAGCTCATCGAATTCACCAGCGCCGGGCGCTTCGGCTACCTGCGCCATCTCCTCCGCGATCAAGACCTCCCCGTCTCCGAGATCGTCGCCGCGCACGTACAGCAAGCCAGCGCCGCGCACGAAGCCAGCGGCGACAAAACCTGGCGCCGCCGCGTCTCGCACGAGCTCATCGCCCTTCTGCGCGATGACTACGAAACGCTCATGCAAGTCCTCAGCGCCCTCGGCGATGCCTTGCCTAGTTAGCAGAAAGCAAGAAAACAAGTGAGAATGCAGATTGCAGAAGTGAGGAGGGGAATGTCAACAACCAAAGAAAAAGGCGACCTCAAAGTGCGTACGCGCGACTTTGCTTTGCGCGTAATCAAGTTAGTGGAATCGCTGCCAAAGCGCAAATCGGCAACCGTGCTCGGCAACCAACTCTTGCGAGCCGCTACTTCAATCGGCGCGAACTACCGCGCGGCTTCAAGAGCTCGCTCGCGGGCTGAATTCATCTCTAAGCTCAACATTGCTATGGAAGAAGCCGACGAGACGCTCTACTGGTTGGAATTGATTCGAGAGTCGAGTTTCCTAACCCCGACTCAAATCCATTCACTGGTAGACGAAGCGAACCAGCTTGTCGCGATCCTGACTGCGTCGACTAAGACTGCCCGCCAAAACAGTGCATTAGGTATTCGGAAATGAAATTTCTGACTTCCGACTTCTGCACTCTAACTTGCATTTCTAGAGGTACTTCATGACCGATCACGTTCAAGGCCGCAAGCCAATTGGCTTCATCGTCGGCGGCTCGTTAAAAAATAGCCTCCAGGTTCGCCTGCAGGTTCCCCCGCAAGACGTCCAGGAGGGCGCCTTCGTCATCATCGAAAGTCGCGACTGGCTCTTCCATGGTCTCGTCACTGACTTGCAGCTCGGCTCCACCAACCCGCGCTTCGCCGACGAACAATCCACCGACCGTCTCCCGGGCGAGCTGGCCGACCTACTGCAGGGCCAGACGCTTTTCACCAATCTCGAGGTGCTACCCGCGCTCATGATCACCGGCGGCGATGACCCGCAGGGTCCGCTGCCCGTCAAGACCGTGCCATCGCACCACGCGCCGGTCATGCTCGCCAGCGAAGGCGACATCGCCGAGGTCTTCAAGGGCAACTTCCAGATCGGCACCACCCGCGAGCAGGATCACGCCGTCAACATCGACCTCGATAAATTCATCAAGCGCTCCTCCGGCATCTTTGGGGCAACCGGCACCGGCAAGAGCTTCCTCACCCGCCTGCTGCTGGCGGGCCTCATTCACCACAATGCCGCTTCCGTACTCGTGCTCGACATGCACAACGAGTACGCTTTCGACGACCAGGACGAAGACGGCAACCCCGTCGCGGGCCTCAAGTCCAAATTCCGCACCAAGGTCAATGTCGTCAGCCTCGGCCGCGGCGCCACCATCCGCCAGCACACGCCCGACTTCAATCTCGAATTCGCCATGAGCGACATTCAGCCCGAAGACATCGAGCTGCTCACGCGCGAGCTCAACCTGAAAGAGACGACACCCACCACGCTCGACGCGCTGGTCGCCACCTTCGGCCGCGAGAATTGGTTCCGCGAGTTCAAGAATATGAAGAACGGCGCCGTCATCGAAGGCGACGACGGCAAGCGCATCCCCGCGCCGGACTCCGTCGCCGCCTGGGCTTCCGAGCATGGCGTCAACGAGATGGCCGCCGCCGGCTTGCACTCCAAGCTTGGCCCGGTCTTCCGCCTCGACTACATTGTCGACAAGCCCGCCGCCGATAGCATCGGCAATATCATCAATTCGCTCGAGGGCGGCAAGCACGTCGTCCTCTCCTTCGGCCACCACGAGCGTGATCTCGATTATCTGCTCGTCAGCAATCTGCTCACGCGCCGCATCCGCCAGCGCTGGGAGGCCACCACCAACGACTATCGTGCCTCCGGCAAGGGCGAGCCGCGTCCGCTGGTCATCGCCGTCGAAGAAGCCCACAAGCTGCTCAATCGCGAAATGGCCACCCAGACGACCTTCAGCACCATCGCCCGCGAGCTGCGCAAGTACTACGTCACCTTGCTCATCATCGACCAGCGCCCCAGCCAGATCTACGACGAGGTCATGTCGCAGCTCGGTACCCGCGTCTCCGGCTGGCTCGGCGATGACGACGACATCCGCGCCGTGCTCTCCGGCCTCGCCGGCCGAGACGCCCTGCGCGGCATGCTCGCCCGCCTCCAGCCCAAAGAAGAAGTCCTCTTATTAGGTTGGGGAGTTCCGATGCCTCTCCCCGTAAAGTCTCGCCGCTACGACCAAAAATTCTGGGATGATCTACTGGGTGATTCAGGAAAAAAACGTTCAAGCAAGGAAATCAATGATGCACTGGGCTACTAGCTTGGACGACATCAACAAGTCGCTAGGCTATTAATCGCAACGTCCCAAAAATAAAGGACAGTCGCCCCGTGCTTCTAGCCCCTTTTCGGCTTATGCTCTAACTGTTCCCAAGGAGGGAAACTAACCTATGAAACCCAACCGACTACTTACCCTGCTCTTCACTATCGCCACGATCACCGTCAACGCCCTGGCCAATATCCTGCCGTTCAATGGCCAAACCACCGCCGAGATCTCGGACCGGTTCCCCATCCGCTTCGTCCCGGCTGGCTACGTCTTCTCGATCTGGGGCGTCATCTACATCGGCCTGATCGCCTTCGCCATCTACCAAGCCCTGCCGTCCCAGCGCGAGAACAAGACCCTAGACGCGATCACCCCAGCCTACTGGCTGGCCAGCGCAGCCAACGCAGCCTGGATCGTTCTCTGGCACTACGAGTACTTCACGATCACCATCTTCGTGATGGCCGTCCTGCTCCTCTCGTTGATCAGCATCTACCGTCGCCTGCGCGCCAGCGGCGGCTCTACGCTCGGCTTCCGCCTCACCACCCAGCTCACCTTCAGCATCTATCTGGGTTGGATCTCCGTGGCGACCATCGCCAACGCGTCCCAGCTCCTGCATTTCCTCAATTGGGATGCGTTCGGCCTCAGCGCCGAGCTGTGGGCTGTGATCATGTTGGTCGTTGCCACGGCGCTTGGGGCGCTGATGCTCAAGCGCGAGCGAGACGTTGCCTACGCGCTCGTGCTCATTTGGGCTTACGTCGGCATCGCCGTTGCCCAAGCCGATAGCGCTTTTGTCGCCAACTCGGCCTACGCCTTGGCCGCGCTGTTGGCTGGCCTCAGCCTGTTTGCTCTGTTCCGCATGGGTTCCGCTGCCAAGCAGTAACACCACAAACCCGTGAGCGTTTGTGCACTAGTGACAAACGCTCACGGGTTTGTTTCGCACTGCGGACTGACCGCGCTTTTTGGCGAGGTCGATCGCCCAGCCCGCCCGCCTTTTTCGCCGCATACTTGACGCATGGGCGACTACACCTTCGACCTCACCCGCATCTTCTTCGGCGACCTGCCGTTGCTCTTCCTCGTCGAGATCCTGCTGCGCACCAGCATCCTCTACATCTACCTGCTCGGCCTGCTGCGCCTCTCCGGCCAGCGCAGCCTCGACAAGCTCACCCCCATCGACGTCGTCCTCATCGTCAGCCTTGGCTCCGCCGTTGGCGACCCGGCCTTCTACATGGACATTCCGCTCATCTATGGCCTGGCCGTCATCACCATCGTCGTCGCCCTGCGCTGGCTTAGCATCCGCATCAGCGACCGCAGCGACCGTGCCCAGCAGCTGATCCAGGGCCACCCGCAGCGCATCATCAAAGACGGCGTCATGAACCGCGCTCATATGGAAAGCGCCCAGATCCTGCGCGACGAAGTCTTCGAGAACCTACGCGAGAAGGGCTACACCAACCTCGGCCAGATCAGCCGGGCCTACATCGAAACCGAAGGCGA
>JACZCZ010158457.1_pt1 | contig 14918 bp, 12 predicted proteins | sample 8641811 | NCBI WGS metagenome assembly JACZCZ01 (sample SAMN15324610, study PRJNA640507) | soil metagenome | isolation source: intercropping peanut in the first line | place: China: Luxin town, Laibin City, Guangxi Province | collected 2019-07-25 | depth 10cm m | reverse complement strand
TGCGCCGCGTCGCGCGCACCGAGCACGACGGCAGCGTCGTCGTGCTCGCCGATGCGTACGACGGCAAGTCTCTCAACTCGCCGAACGACGTCGTCGCGCACCCGGACGGCAGCTACTGGTTCACCGATCCGCAGTACGGCGGCCAGCTCTACGAGGGTGTGCCGGACGCCCCGGGCGGACCGAGCAACGCGCAAGGGTTGCTGCGGCAACGTGTCGGCCAGCGCGCCGGCATCGGCGAAGCGCAGCGCGAGCTGCCGACGAACGTCTACCGCGTCGGCCCCGACGGCCGAGTCACGATCGCGGTCGCCGCGGATGCGCTGCCCGGCCCGCCAAACGGCGTCGCGTTCTCGCCCGACTACAAGAGACTGTACGTCGTGAGCAGCGGCAACCTGCACGTCGGTGACGTCGGCGACAACGGGCGCGTGTCCGGCGTCAACGAGCTCATCGACACGACCATCGACGGCGTCCCATGCCGTACCGACGGCGTACGCGTCGACGTCCACGGCAATGTCTGGTGCTCCAGCAATGCGGGGCGCAACGTCGGCTACAGCGGCGTCACGGTCTGGAACGCGGCGGGCGCGCTGCTCGGCCGCATTCGGCTACCGGAAGCCTGCGCCAACGTCGCGTTCGGCGGCCCAAAGCGCAATCGGTTGTTCATGGCCGCAAGCCAGTCGCTTTATGCGGTGTACGTCAACACTCAAGGGGCCGCGCCGGGTTGATTTGTTGCCGCCACGCAACCGCCGCCGGGTAGATTCGGCGCGCCGCTCGGGTACACTCAACCCGACGTTTTAAGGGGGGATGGCAAGGGATTCGAATCGAGTCCCGAGCATGTAGGCATGTTGCTACGGGGAAAGGCCGGGACCTTGGAAGGTTCCCGGCTTTTTCTTTTTGGGAAGGCTAAAGCTCGGTGCGCACGAGCTCGGCGCCGGCGGCCAGCGCGCTTAGCTTGCCGAACGCCACGTCGCGCGGCAGGTATTTCATTCCGCAGTCGGGTGTCACGACCAACCGTTCGGGCGGCACGATGTCGAGCACGGCGCGAATGCGCGTCGCAACCTGGTGCGGGCTTTCGACGTTGCGGTCGCCCAAATCGAGCACGCCGACCAGCACCGTCTTCGAGCGCAACGCTCGCAGCACGGTGAGATCGAGCTTCGGTTGTGCAGCCTCGATCGAGATCTGGTCGACGGCGGAGTCCTCGAGCTCGGCGAGAAACGAATAGCCGCTCGCCGGCTTGTCCTTGACGAGCGCCGCATAGCCGAAGCACAGATGCAGGGCGGTCGTGCCGCGCACCCCGGCCAACGCACGGTTGATCGCTTTCACGCCATAGCGGCGCGCGCTCTCCGAGCGCGCTTGGAGCCACGGCTCGTCGAGCTGCACGATGTCGGCGCCGGCTGCGAACAAGTCGTGGATTTCCTCGTTGACGGCGTCCGCGTATGCGAGCGCCAGGCTTTCCTCGTCGCGATAGTGCTCGTCGACGGCCTGCTGCGTCATCGTGAACGGGCCGGGCAGCGTGATTTTGATCGTCTTGTCGGTGTTCGCGCGGAGGAATTGCACGTCGCGCACCTCGACGGGCCGGCGCCGCTTGATCGGCCCCGACACGATCGGCACGGGAATCTTGATGCCGGTGCGCCCGATGATCTCGCCGATGCGCTTGTCGTCGATGCCGTCGAGCGCGTTGGCAAAACGGTTGGAATAGCTCTCGCGGCGAATCTCGCCGTCGGTGATGATGTCGACGCCGGCGCGCTCTTGGTCGCGAATCGCTTCGACCGTTGCCTCGTCCTGCGCTTGCTCGAGCCGCTCCGGAGGCACCTTCCAGACCTCGTGGACGCGGACGCGCGGCGCCATCATTTTCGTGAGCAGCGCGCGATCGATGAGCCAGTCCGGCTGCGGATAACTTCCGACCACCGACGTCAGTAACTTGCGGGCCACCCGCCCCCCTTTCACAGCCTTGCGGTGCGCTCACGATAATGGCTAGGCCGGCGTTTGTCCTCGGCTTTTTCCAACGCGGGCACCCTCATTTGGGGCGTTGTGCTGCGTCGCGGCGGCACCGCACAATGCCGCTCGGCGAATATTCCCGCGGGGTGGGTATGGCGGAACGACGAGAGACGGCCATCGCGCATCGGCACCTGAAACGGCGCCGCGTGCTGCAGGGTTGTTGCGGTCTCGTGCTGTGTGCGCCCGCCGTCGGCCAACCCGACGACGCCGCAGAAGCCTCCGCTGCCCCGCAAGCCGGCGACGCGCTCGTCTTCGCGTACGGCGACCGCGCGGGCCAAGTCATTGCACCGGCCGACGTCGCGCTCGGCGCCAAACAACTGCTGGCCTATCCGATGCATCCCGCGACGCGCCGCGTGCGCGACGGCTCGCGCTTGAATCAGCTCATCGTCGTGCGGCTGCCGCCGGACAAGCTGACGGCGGAGACGCGCGCGCGAGCAGCCGACGGCGTCGTAGCCTATTCCGGCGTCTGCACGCACACCGGCTGCGACGTCACGGATTGGTACGGCGACTCGCTGCGCTTCAAATGTCCGTGCCACGAATCGGAGTTCGACCCGAGCGACGCGGCCCGCGTCGTCGGTGGCCCTGCCCCGTGGCAGCTCGCCGCGCTCCCCCTCGCGCTCGTCGACGGCGCGCTCGCCGTGGCGGGGCCGTTCGAAGGCCGCGTCGGCTTCCAGGCGCCGGGTCTCGACCCGTTCGGCGCCGGCCCGCTGTAACCGATGCCCGCGAGCGATTTGGCCGTCGAGCGATACGACAGCGCACAGCGCTTTCTCGCCGACATCGGCCCGTGGCTGGCCGCCAACGAGCCGGCCAACAACGTGATCCTCGCGCTCGCCCATTCGCTTGCCGGTAACGACCATCCGTTTCACGAGCCCGTGTTCATGGCCGCGGTGCGGCAATGCGGCAAGGTCGTGGGCTGCGCGATACGGCCGCCGCCGGACCACATCGACCTCACGCCGATGCCGCCCGGCGCAGCGACTCTCGTGGCAGCCATCGCCGTCGATCATTGTCCCGACCTCGACGTCGTCGGCGGCGAGCAGGCGGCGGCGAGCGAGTTCGCGGCCGCGTGGGCGCGCCGCCGTGGCGGCTCTTGGGAGCTGACGCACCGTTGGAGCTGGATGGCGTTGCACGAGGTCGAGCCGCCGACGCCCGTCCCTGGCGCCATGCGCCACGCGGAGGCCGCGGATTGGCCGCTCATCGAATCGTGGGCGCCGCTCTACATGGAGGACACGGGCGCGGCCGGCAGCGTGCGGAGCTTTCTCGAGCGTCGGCTCGCCACGCGCTCGCTGTACGTGTGGGAGCACCACGGCTTGAAGTGCATGGCGTCGATCTCGGGATTTACTCCGACGGGCATGCGCGTCTCGGCAGTGTTCACGCCGCGCGAGCATCGCCGGCTCGGCTACGCGAGCAATACGGTCGCGGCCGTCTCGAAAAACGCGCTCGACGCCGGACGCCGCTACTGCATCTTGTTTGCCGAGAGCCATCACCTCGCCACGCAACGCGTTTACCAGCGCATCGGCTATCGCCCTCTGCATGGCACCGTGCTGATCCGGCTCGCCACCGCCTGACGCACTGCGCGCTATACTCCGCGCGTCCGCGCAGCGGGGGAAAACAATGATCAGTCGTGCGTCGTGCTTCGTCGCGCTCGCCTCTGCGTTGCTGGTTGCGCATACCGTCGAGCCGCAGCCTTCACGCAGCTACAGTCCCGTGACCGACGCGCGGCTCGAGTCGCCGGAAGCTCGCAACTGGCTCATGTATCTGCGCGAGTACAACTCGTGGAGCTACAGCCCGCTCTCGCGCATCAACACACGCAACGTCGCAAACCTCGTGCCCGTGTGGACAATGTCGACCGGCACGGCCGAAGGCCACCAAGCGCCGCCGATCGTCAACGACGGCATCATGTTCATCACGACGCCGTTCAACCAGGTCATCGCGATCGACGCGAAGAACGGCGACTTGCTGTGGCGTTATCGCCATCAGATGCCGGCCGACATTCGCATGGGCCACCCGACGAATCGCGGCGTCGCGCTGTACGGCGACAAGGTCTACACCGCGACGTCCGACGCGCGTGTCGTGGCGCTCGACGCGAGAACGGGCGCCGTCGTCTGGAACAAGGCCATCGAGAACTACAACGCCGGCTACTACATGACGATCGCGCCGTTGGCGGCACGCGGCCGCATCATGGTCGGTGTGTCGGGCGGCGAGCGCGGCATTCGCGGGTTCGTCGTCGCGCTCGATGCGAATACGGGCGAGCAGCTTTGGAAGACCTACACCGTGCCCGCTCCCGGCGAGCCGGGCAACGACACGTGGCCCGGGGACTCTTGGCGAACGGGCGGTGCGCCGGTCTGGGTCACGGGCAGCTTCGATCCGAAGCTCGGGCTCACGTACTGGGGCACGGGCAACCCGGGCCCATGGACGGGCGACACGCGCCCGGGCGACAACCTGTACACGAACTCCGTCATCGCGCTCGACGTCGAGACCGGCGCGTTGAAAGCGCACCACCAATACCACTGGAACGACTCGTGGGATTGGGACGAGGTCGCAGCGCCGTTGTTGATCGATCTGCCGCGCAACGGCCGCACGGTGCCGGGCCTCGTGCACGTGGGCCGCAACGGTTACCTCTGGATGCTCGAGCGCGGCGCGACCGGCATCTCGTTCATCGATGCGAAACCGTACGTGCTGCAAAACGTCTTCACGCGCATCGATCCCGCGACCGGCCGGCCCGAGTACGACATGGAGCGCAAGCCCGCCGTCGACAAGCCGGCCACGTTCTGCCCGTCGATATGGGGTGGCAAGGATTGGCCGCCGGCCGCTTACAACCCGGGCACGGGCTATCTCTACATTCCTGCCAACAACAATCTTTGCCAGCACATGGTCGGCGAGGACGTCGAGTACCGGCCCGGTCAGCAGTTCACGGGCGCGCAGACACTCGATTTCTTCGTCGCGGACGGCGCCGATCACATCGGCGAGCTGCAAGCGTGGAACCTGCGCACCGGCGAGCGCGCGTGGACGCACGAGTACGAGACTCCGACGTGGGGCCCCGTCATGACGACGGCTGGCGGCCTCGTGTTTACCGGCGGGACCGACGACCGCTACTTCCGCGCATTCGACGCCGCGACGGGCAAGCTGCTGTGGCAGCACCGCACGAACTCAGGCATCACGGGCGTGCCGACGTCGTTCGAGGTCGACGGCGTGCAATACGTCGCGGTGCAATCGGGCTGGGGCGTCGACGCGCAAGGCATGACCGCACGCATCGATCGCGCGCGCGGCACGCAGACCATCGTGCCGCAAGGCGGCGTCGTATGGGTGTTCGCGCTCGCCCGCTGAGCGGTTCAGTGCGATAGCGCGTAAACGGCGAAATTCACGCCCAAGCTGATCGCGAGATTCGCCGCTTCTTGCGGGTACTCGTACTCGTCGGCGCGCTGCCAGCCATCGGCGATGTCGTTATTGAACGCGATCATGACCATGACGCGGTCGTCGTCGTCGAGGATCGCACGCCACTGCGCGACGGCGCCGTCGTTGCGATAACCGCGCGGCAAGTGCTGCCACGTCGGGATCTGCGGCCGGTCGGTCAAGTCGTAGACCGAATGAAAAATCGGGTGCGTGTCGGGTAGGTCGACGATCGGCCGGTCCGGGAACACGCGCCGAATGCCTTCGACGAAGCCCGCCCATTCGGCCGTGCCATAGAAGCTGTCGCAGAGCAGAAAGCCGCCGCGCAGCAAATATTCTCGCAGCTTACCGGCCTGCTCGTCGGTGAGGTCCCACACGCCGACGAGGCCCGAGATCATGAACGGCCAGTAATACGCATCGATCTCGTCGTCGAGGTTCACGGGCTGCTCGACGGCGCGCACGTCGATCGTCGACAAGCGCGCGAGCAAACGCGCGAACGTGCGGTCGCCCTCGGGGTAGTCCACGGTCCACGCGGTGCCACCGCGCCGCCAGTCACCGGGGCCCGCACCGAGCAGCCAGCCGGAGCGCACTTGCGGGAACATCAAGCGGCCGACGACGAACTCCCCGCCCGAGCCGGTCGCGGGCGAGTCGCGGCCGTACCAGCCGCGCTCGATGCTCGGATACTCGCGCCAACCCTTCTGCGCTGCGGCGGGCGCCGCGGCGAGCAGCAAAGCAATGGCGAAGTAGAAGCTCCTCATTCACTATTACTCTAACAGCGAAGCGGGGGCTTCCTACTACCCATGACGTTGAGCCGTCGAAGCGAGCGCGTAGTCACGCGTGCCGCGTGCGCCGTCGCGCTGCTGACGTCGGCTGCGGCCGCCGCGGACGGAGTCGTCGTGCTGGCGTCCGGCGCCTTCACGGCTCCTTATCGCGACGCGGCGCCGTGGTTCGAGAAGTCGACGCCGCACGAGCTCGTCAGCGTGTCCGGTGCCTCGACCGGCGGCGCACCCGACTCGATTCCCGCACGTCTCGCCCGCAACGAGCCGGCGGACGTCGTCATCGTCTCGTCGCAGGCGCTCGATGCGTTGATCGCCGCCGGCGAGGTCGAGGCCGGCTCGCGCGTCGATCTCGTACTGTCGCGTATCGGCATGGCCGTGCGCGCCGGCGCTCCTAAGCCCGACATCGGCTCGGTCGACGCGCTCGTCCGCACCCTGAACGCAGCGCGGTCGTTCGCCTACTCCGCGAGCGTCAGCGGCGCTTATCTCTCCGGCGAGCTGCTGCCGAGGCTCGGCTTGGCCGACGACGTGAAAGCGAGAGGCCAGCGCGTCGAAGGCGAACGCGTCGGCGACGTCGTCGCGCGCGGCGACGCCGAGCTCGGGTTTCAGCAGATCAGCGAGCTGCTACCGATCGCAGGCATCGACTACGTCGGCGCTCTGCCCGACGAAGCACAGCGCGTCAGCACGTTCTCGGCCGGCATCGCCGTCGGCTCGCGGAGCCCGAACGCAGCGCGCGAGCTCATCGCGTTTCTCGCGTCCCCCGCGCTCGGCCCCGTCGTGGAGAAATACGGGCTCGAGCAAATCGGTGCGACGGCGCAAGACTGGCGCACGCTGTTCAACGGCCGCGACCTCGACGGCTGGACGCCGAAGATTCGCGGCCACGAGCTAGGCGACAATTACGCGAGCACGTTTCGAGTGACGGACGGCTTGCTGACCGTCGCTTACGACGGCTACACGACGTTCGCCGAGAGCTTCGGCCATTTGTTCTTCGCGGAGCCGTTCTCGCGCTATCGCCTCCGCGTCGAATATCGGTTCGTCGGCGCACAGGCGCCGGACGCGCCGGCCTGGGCGGCGCGCAACAGCGGCGTCATGGTCCACTCGCAACCTTCGGCAACGATGCTGCGCGACCAAGACTTCCCGATCTCGATCGAAGTGCAATTCCTCGGCGGCCTCGGTGACGGCAAACCACGGCCGACGGGCAACGTGTGCTCTCCCGGCACGCGCGTCGTCTACCAAGACGCTCCCGACACCGCGCATTGCATTCAAGCGGCCGCGCCGACGATCGACGGCGATCGCTGGGTCACGGCCGACGTGCTAGTCGACGGCAGCGAGCGCATCGTTCACTACATCGACGGCACGCCCGTCATCGAGTACGGCGGCTTGAGCTACGGCGGCGCCAACGTGAATGGTTTCAGCCCCGATGCGAAGCCCGACGGCCGGCCTCTCGCTAGCGGGTTCATCGCGCTGCAGAGCGAAAGCCACCCGATCCAATTCCGGCGCGTCGAGCTGCTCGACCTGAGCCGCCGGGCAGTTTCGCGATGAGTGCCGCACCGGAGCTCGAGACCGCGCCCGACGTCTGCCCGAACTGCGGCTCGGCGCGCGCGGGACGCTTCTGCTCGACCTGCGGCCAGAAGGCCGAACCCATCGCGCCTACGCTCGGCTACTTCCTGCACGAGCTCATGCAGGAAATCGTCAACGTCGACGGCAAAATTTTTCGCTCGCTGCGCCTATTGTTGACGAGGCCCGGCTTCCTGACGCGCGAGGTGTTCGCCGGGCGGCGTGCGAGCTACGTGTCGCCGATCCGCCTCTATCTGTCAGCGAGCATCGTAATGTTCGCGCTGTCCGCGTTCGGCACGTTCGACGGCAACTTCGAGTACACGGCCGGGCCCGACGAGATCGTCGACTCCGAGCTAGCAGAGGAGCAAGGCCAAGCGCGGATCATGTCCGAGCTGAACGAGCGCATGCCGCAAGCGATGTTCGTGCTCGTGCCGTTGTTCGCGGCTCTCATCATGCTGCTGCGGCGCGGCAGCGGCCACACCTATCCGCAGCACCTGTACTTTGCGCTGCACGTCCATGCGGCTTGGTTCTTTGCCGTCGCCGCCGACTCGTTGTTCGAAGCCATCGCGCTGCCGTTCGTCACGGCCGGCGTCGACAAAGCGACCGAGCTCTACATCGTCGTCTATTTCATCGTCGCGTTTTGGCGGGCCTATGAGCTGACTTTCTGGGCCGCGCTCTGGCGCGCACTGACCGCCGGCACGCTATATTTCGTCGCAGTCATGGCGGCCGTGTTCGCGATAGCCATTCCCGCCATCTTCGCGCCGGTGACGTAGACTCCAGGAGTCGCGGCTCAAGAGCGACATCCGAGCATGCCGAAAGGTCAAGGAGGAACCATGAGAGTCCGGCTCCTGTTGCTTGCGCTGCTGAGCGCGCCGTTCAGTGGCCAAGCTCTCGCGCAAGAAGCCGCGCACGAAGCCGCGCAAGACGATGCTGCACCGTTTCAAGCGTTTTTGGCCGAGGTTCGCACCGCCGCCACCGAGCGCGGCATCAGCGCGACGACGCTCGACACCGTGCTGCCGTCGATTCGTATCCATCGCCGTGCCGTCGAGGCCGACCGCTCACAGGCCGAGTTCGTGGACACGTACGAGAATTACCTGCGCCGCGTGAGCCCGCGGCGCATCGAGCGCGGCCGGCAGCTCATGGCCGAGCACGGCGAGATGATCCGACGCGTCGCGGCAGATTACCGCGTGCAGCCGCGCTTCATCGCAGCAATTATCGGCCTCGAGAGCGATTACGGCACGTATCCGATCAGCGAGCCGCTGTTCGACGTCGTCGCGACGCTCGCGTTCGATGGCCGGCGCGGCGCGCAGTTTCGCGCGCAGCTCTTGGCGGCGCTCGAGATCGTGGACAAAGGCCTCGCGACTCCTGCCGAGATGAAAAGCTCGTGGGCCGGCGCGCTCGGCGTCCCGCAGTTCACGCCGACGAACGTGCTCGAGATCGCGGTCGACTACGACAAGGACGGACACATCGATCTCTGGAAGGTCGGGCCCGACGTCATCGCGTCGGTCGCCAATTACCTGCGTCGGTTCGGCTGGGAGAGCGACCAGACGTGGGGCCGCGAAGTCACGCTGCCGCCGGGCGGCGAAGACACGCTGGCCGCGCCGATGAGCGAAGGTGAGAGCCCGCCGCGCCTGTGCCGCAGCTACGAAAGCTTGGGCGCGTTCCGCGGGTTGCGCGACTGGCAGGAGCTCGGCGTCCGCGACAAAGAAGGCGGCGATCTACCGACGCGCAATCTGCCTGCGGCGCTGATCGTCGGCGACCGCGGCGACGACCGCGGCTATCTCGTCTATCGCAACTTCTGCTCGATCATGCGTTACAACCCGGCGTTCCGGTACGCTCTATCGGTCGGCTTGCTCGCCGACGCGATCGGCTGACCGGGGGATCGATGACGCGCGTCCGTATTTGGCCTCTGCTGTTCGCGGCATTTGCACCGCTCGCCGCCGCGCAGAGCGACTCGCCCGCGAGCGTTCCTGTCGAGAGCACGTCGTATCACGTACCGGCGTTCACGAACGACTATGTCACGGTGCTCAACGTGTTCATTCCGCCGCAGCGCGAGTCGGGGTTTCACAGGCACTCCCTCGACTCCGTCGGAGTGCTGCTCAGCGACACGGCACGCACCGGCCAAGTGCTCGGCGCCGAGGCGACGGTGACTCCGCCGCGCGGCAACGGCTCGGCGAATTTCACGAACTACGCGCGCGAGCCTCTCGTGCACAACGTCGCCATTACCGGCGACGGGCCGTTTCACAACATCGTGGTCGAGCTGCTCGCCCCCACTCCGCATGGCTTCGCCGTGCGCGCGCGCGGCAATGGCTACACACAAGTGCTCGACAACGAGCGCGTCCGCGTCTGGCGCCTCGTGCTCGAGCCGGGGCAAACAGCGCCCGCAATCACGCAAACGGGCCCCGGCGTGCGCGTCGTCATCGAAGGCGGCGAGCTCGCGGAGCTCGAACCCGGCAAGAGCGAGCGCCGCAAAGCGCCGCGCCGCGGCGAGTTCTTTTGGCAGGATGCAGGAGTGACGCGGGCCGTACGCAACGTCGGCACGCAGCGCCTCGAGCTAATCGAGGTCGAGATCAAATAGAGACGCTTCGCCCGATCAGGCGCTTGCCCGGTCGAGCTCCGCAAGGTCGTCCGCGCCGAGCGCGAGCTCGAGCGCGCCCATGAGCTCCGTGACTTGCGCGACCGAGGTCGCGCTCGCGATCGGCGCCGCAATGGCAGGCTTCGCCATCACCCATGCGAGCGCGACTTGCGCACACGTCGCAGCGTGGCGCGCCGCGACGGCGTCGAGCGCCGCGAGCACCGGCCTACCCTTCCCTTCGAGATGCTTGACGGCGCCGCCGCCGCGTACGCTCTTCGTCTTGTCGGCGCTCGTGCGGTACTTGCCGGTCAGGAAGCCACTCGCGAGCGGGTAATACGGCAAGATCGAGACGCCTTCGCGGGCGCAGAGCGGCATCAGCTCGCGCTCGATCTCACGGTTCAACAAGCTGTATTCCGGCTGCTGCGCTGCAAAGCTCGCGAGCTTCGCGCGTTTGCTCGCTTGCAGCGCCGCCGTGAACCGCGGCACGCCGAAGTTCGAGGCGCCGATGGCGCCGACCTTGCCCGCTTTGACGAGCGTGTCGAGGGCGCCCAGGTACTCGTCGTGCGCCGTCTGCTCGTCGTCGCGGTGCAGCCAATAGAGATCGATATGGTCGACGCCGAGACGGCGCAGCGACTCCTCGCACCCCTCGATGATGTTGTCGCGCGACAGTCCTTTGCGTTTCTCCCACCAACCGACTTTGGTGCCGATGATGACGTCGTCGCGGCGCCCGCGCTTCGCGAGCCAACGGCCGATCACGGTCTCGCTCTCGCCGCCCGAGTGGCCGGGCACCCAGTACGAGTAACCGTCGGCCGTGTCGATCGCGTTGCCGCCGCGCGCCACGAACTCGTCGAGGATCGCGAACGAGGTCCGCTCGTCGGCCGTCCAGCCGAACACGTTGCCCCCGAGTATCAGCGGCGTGACGTTGAGCGAGGATTGGCCGAGCCTTCTCTGCTGCATTCGCGTAGCACGGCTACCGAAACGCACCGGACGTTACCAAGTGTGGCAACTTCGTTGACATGCCTTTCAGCGCGAGGCTATCGTACCTTTAACGGGTATGTATGGAGGGAGCGATCATGGTGCTTCATGTTCTTCGAGCCTTCAGCCGTTCGGCCGCCGTCTTGGCGGCGGGAGCACTGGCGCTGCAGTGCGGCGCGCAACAGCGCGCCGGCGCAGCGGCGGACAGAGTGCTCGCCTCCGCGATCGAAGCGCTGCGCAGCGAGAATTACACGGGCGCGCGAACCATGATCGCGGCGCTCGAACGTGCGCCGCTGAGCCCTTACGAGCGCAGTCGCGTCGAGCAAATCCTGTTCGAGATCGCCTATCACGAGCGGCAATTCGACGACGCTCACGCACACTTGCAGCGCGCCATCGACGCCGGCGGCTTGGAACAACGTGAAGTCGCGCACGCACGCTACCAGCAAGCGCAAATGCTCATGGCCGAGGAACGCTGGCAAGAAGGCGTCGCAGCTCTGGAGACCTGGCTCGCCGCGGCGGTGCAGCCGCCGTCGTCGGCGTACTACTTGCTCGCCGTCGGGTATTACCAGTCCGGCGACTTCGAGAAGGCTTTGCCCGCCGTACGCGCGGCGATCGATCGCATGGAGCAGCCGCAAGAGAGCTGGCTCACGCTGCAATTGGCAGTTCACCTCCAAAAGAAGCAGTTCCAGGATGCCTTGCCGTTGTTGAATCGATTGATCGTCGTGGCGCCCGGCGAGAAGAGGTACTGGCTGCAGCTGTCGTCGGTTTATGGGCAGCTCGAGGATTACGGCAACGCGCTCGCCGTCATGCAGCTCGCGTACGACAACGGCATGCTGACCGAGCGAGCGGAGCTCCTGCGGCTCGCCGACCTGTGCCTCTTCAACGAGGTGCCACTGCGCGCTGCGCGGGCGCTCGAGGAATCGCTCACGGCGGGCAAGCTCACTGCGGACGAAACCGTCTACTCGAAGCTAGGCAACGCTTGGATCGAAGCGCGCGAGTTCGAGAGAGCGGTCGCACCGCTCGAGCTCGCGGCCGAGCTTGCCCCTACCGGCGCGAGGTTCGTTCGACTCGGCGAGGTGCACATGCAGCTCGAGCAATGGGCGATGGCGGAGGCTGCGCTGAATCGCGCGATCGCCAAGGGGGGCATACAAGACCCTGCGCAAACTAATTTTCTGATGGGCGTCGCGATACTTTCGCAGGGACGGCTTGCTGAAGCGATGTCGTGGTTCGAGCAGTCGCGGACGGCGCCGAGTCACCGCGACATGGCGGATCGCTACATTGCTCTGATCGCCGACCAGACGAGGGCGCGCTCGTCGCTTTAACGCTCGCGCTCCCCTTGGCGCGCCGCGATATGCCACTATCACGGCGCGGCTGAGGGGGACAACGATGGGCGCTCTAGTCTGCCGAGCAATCGTGTGTGTGGCACTCGCGCTGCTCGTCGCGCGCGGCTCTTCGCTCGCGCTCGCTCAGCCGCCGTCCGTGCCGCAGCTGCAAGTCGATCCTTTCTGGCCGAAGCCGCTGCCGAGCGACTGGCTGCTCGGCCAAGTCGCCGGCGTCGCCGTCGACCAGCGCGACCACGTCTGGATCGCGCAGCGCCCAGCGTCGCTCAGCGAGCGCGAGCGCGGCGCCTCGCTAAACCCGCCGCTCGGCAAGTGCTGCGTACCGGCGCCGCCCGTGCTCGTTTTCGATCAGTCCGGCAACGTCGTGCGCTCGTGGGGGGGCCCTGGGCAGGGTTACGAATGGCCTGCGAGCGAGCACGGCATCTTCGTCGCCGACGACGATACGGTTTGGCTCGCCGGCAACGGCGACGACGACTCGCAGATACTGAAGTTCACGCTCGACGGCCGGTTTCTGTTGCAGATCGGCCGTAGCGGCGCCTCGCGGGGCAGCAACGACACGGCGAACTTGGGCAGCCCAGCGGACCTGTACGTCGACGTCGCCGCTCGCGAAGTGTACGTGGCCGACGGCTATCGCAACCGCCGCGTAATCGTGTTCGACTCCGAGACCGGCGCGTATAAGCGTCATTGGGGCGCCTATGGCGGGCGGCCGAGCGACGACGCCACTCCTGCGTACGACCCGGCGGCGCCGCCGTCGCGGCAATTCGGCAATCCCGTCCACTGCGTGCGCCCGACACGCGACGGGCTGGTCTATGTCTGCGACCGCGTCAACAACCGCGTGCAGATCTTCCGCAAGAACGGCACGTTTGTCTCCGAGGCGTTCTTCGAGAAGAGCACGCTGTTGAGCGGCTCCGTTTCCGAGCTCGCGTTCTCGCCCGACGCGGCGCAGCGGTTCATCTACATGGTCGATGGAGTCAACAACGAGCTGCGCATCGTCGACCGCGCGACGAACGACGTCCTCGCACACGTCGGCCGTGCGGGGCGCTACCCGGGCCAATTCCACGTCGTGCATAACGTGGCCACCGACTCGCAAGGCAACGTCTACACCACGGAAGTGAACACGGGGCAGCGCGTCCAGAAATTTCGCCGGCTCGACGCACAGGATTGACGGCGCTTCACGGCGCGAAGCCTTCGAACCGTACGCGCTCCTGTCTTCGCCGGTGCTCGACGGCCGCGATCTCGTCGGCCCTTGCGAAGCTCTGCTGCGCGTCGCGCGCGCGGCCAAGCGCTGCGAGCACTTCGCCGCGCAGCGCGTAGAACTCGTGCTCGTCGGATTTGAGCCGTAGCGCGCGCCGAATCGACACCAGCGCCGTCGAGAGCTGCTGCTGCTCGAATGCTCGCGTCGCCAGCGCGTAGTGATAGTACGGATTGCGCTCGCGATAGCGCTGGACGCGGTCGCGGTACGCCTCTGCACGTTCCGGTCTGCCGAGCGCCTCGTACACGAGCACCAGGTTGCCGAGCGCCGAGGGCTCGTCGTCGTCGATCTCGAGCGCGCGCAGATACGCCGCTTCCGCCAGCTCGTAGTGACGGTGTCGCACGTACAACACGCCGAGATTCACCCACAGCCCTGCGAGCTCGGGGTACACGCGCGCGGCCTCGCGCAAGTGCGCGAGCCCCGCCTCGTAACGCTCTCGCAGCAACGCCTCGGCACCGAGATTCGTGTAGAAGAGCCCCAGCGCGTACGGATCGCCGACGCGCCGGCTGCGTTGGTAGCCTTGGTAGTTGCGAATGTTGAAGTCGATGGTCGTGTGGCGATTGCCGCCCGTGTCGACGACGGCGTTGACGTGGCTCGCAATGACGACTTGGCCGTCGTTCGACCACGTCGGCGGTACCTCGACGCTCTGGTACGTAGCTTTCAACCCGATCTCGCGCGCCAAGGCCACGAACAGCATGGTGAACGACAGACAATTTCCCTGGCGCTGATGGAAGGTCGCGCTGGCGGTGCGCGTGACCTCGGCGTAGTCGAGCGAGAACAGCCCGCGCTGCGCGAGCGCGTCGATCAACGACAACAGCCGATGGTACGGATCGCGGATGGTTTTCAGCGGCGCCACGAACGCCGCCATCTCCGCGTCGAGCGCGAACACTTCGTCGGCCGCGGGGACGCGAAACGGCGCCGCCGGGGCCGGGAAGCTCAGCGCGTCGCCGGCGATGAGGGCGGCATCGTTGGATATAGGCTGACTGGTTGCGGGAGCCGGCCAGCCCCCTCCCGCGAGAAGAACGACGGCACCGAGGAGCGAAGCTCGCATGGGTACGCCATCC
>JACZCZ010033811.1_pt1 | contig 14918 bp, 11 predicted proteins | sample 8641811 | NCBI WGS metagenome assembly JACZCZ01 (sample SAMN15324610, study PRJNA640507) | soil metagenome | isolation source: intercropping peanut in the first line | place: China: Luxin town, Laibin City, Guangxi Province | collected 2019-07-25 | depth 10cm m | reverse complement strand
TCATCGTCGCGCAAGAACTCCCGCACTTTCTCCATCGTGATGTCGCCCTGAAAGTCGATGTATGCGTTCTCGAGAAGATAGCGGACGAGCTCCTTCACCGGGGCCTCCCTGCGCTGTGTACCGTGGGCCATTCTTGTAGACCCCCGTCGCAAGCTGGCGCAAGCGCAAATAGGCCCGCCCGGTGTTTTCGCGGGCTTGCCAGAAAAAACGCGAAAGAAACGCTGGTTTTCTAGCGGCAGAGAGCGCGCAGCGCGTCCATGTCCGTGCCGTGGCAGGCGATGCATGCCCGGGAGCTCTGCGATAGGGCCGAAGCGCATGTCTCGCGGAACCGGGTTGGGTGTGGTGAGCGCGCACCGGAAGGCAAGCCCGCTGCGTGGCAGCGCACGCAGTCCCGTTCAGCGTGACAGCTCACGCAAGTCGCCAGCGACCGAAGCGCTTCCCGCCCGTGTTGGTTGATCGAGCCCGTCCACTGACTGGCGGGAGGATGCGTTCGCGCGGGTGTCCTGACCTCCGGCGCGGCGGCTTGAGAGATGCCCAGGCGTGCGTGGCACTCCATGCAGAAGGTTTGAACGCTGTGACAGCCCTGGCAGTCCGTCGCCGAGCGCCGCGCATGCTGCGGGTGGAGCGTCAGCCAGTCGTTCGGGTGGATTGCGCGCGGCCGCTCACGTGCATCGTGGCATTGGGTGCATTCCCGTTCCTTGTGACATTGGGCGCAGAGCGTCCCGCGATCCGCCGCCACCCAACGGTGGCGCACTCCCCAGTCACGATCGTGGGCGAGGCCGAGCCAGGCCGATTGCGGCTTCAGGGTCTTGCCTGCCCAACGCGTGCGCAGTCGGCCGTCCGGCAATGTCTCGTGGCAGGTGGCGCAGCGGCCAACGTCGGCGCGGGAATGAGCGTGTGCAGAGCCGGGCGTGGCAGTGCTGACCTTCGATGGCGCGGATGTTTGCGCTGGCGCAACGGGCTCGGATGGCGCAGCGCGCGGAGTCACTGCCTGACCATGCGCAGCGCTGTCCCAACCCGCGTACCCGCTTGCGGCCAGAGCCAACGTCATGAGCAGGGGGCCTATCCAACGTCGCGCCTTCATCGCCACGCGCCGATCTGAAGCGACGCCAACAGCGTGAAGCGATGACGCACGCGAAGATTGTACGCGTGGCTGAATTCGAATGAGGCCTGACTACGAGGTGTGAGCTGCCAAATCGCGCGCATCCATCCCGCGACCGAGACGCCGTCGAAGCGCAGCTGCGCTGGATCGTTCACGCGCTGCGCCGACACACCGAGCTCCGCGCGCAGCCACGCGCTCAAGTGTCGCGATGCGCTCGCGTCCACGCCCCAGAGATCGCCGAGGTCACCGAGCCACATGTAGCCGTCAGCGTTCATCTCGATCGAAGCAGCGCGCGTGCTGCCAAAGAAGTGCGCACCGGCGTCGTGATCGTCGCTGCCGGGCATGCGCGTGCGCCGTCCGCGCAAGCCACCGCCCGCATGTGATTGCTCGGAAAGCTTCGTGCTGACCCCGACTTCCGCTTGCTCCACTGCAGCCGTGGGAAAGTACGCCCAGATCGATCCCAGATCGAAGCGGGGTCGCATGGTTTCCAAGGTTGCGCGTAAGGCGACGGGCTCAACCTGCCAGTGCGCGGTGAGATGCCCTTGCGTCAGCGTCCAATCGGTCGCATCGAGCACGCCCAACGAGGACACGTGAAAGCTCGGGAGCGGCGACGATCGCAGCGCGACGCCGACACGCCTCATCACCAACCCGTCCTGATCGATCACTTCGCGCAGGCTCGCCTGTCCGCGCACGATCGATTCGTCGCCGACCTCGATCGAGCCAGCAAACAACCCGGTCCGGCTCGGTGGGCTGACGTGTGTCGAAAGCAGCTGCTCGCGCGCTGAAAGGTCCAAGCGCAACACGCCAGGCGGCTCGAACGCGCCGGTCCCCGCCACGCTGGTGGCACGCACCTGCACACCTGCGACCGCCGACACCGAAAGCCACGGCAACGGCGACAATCGCGCGCTCGCTCCATCGACACGCGCAAACCCCACGGGATCGATCCACAGCTGTCGACCAGCACGCGCCTCCAAGTCACCGGGCAACCCCACCACGTCGACGTACGCCAGCATCGCGTCAAGGACACCGTCGACAGCGAGCGCTTGATACGTCGATGCGACGCGCGAGTCGGTGGCGTCGATGCAGCGGTCGTGGCTCACCATGCAGGTGTCACCCACGTCCTGGCTCAGGCGTAGCTGAACCACCGACCGCAAGCGTGGCGTCAGGCGATCGTCATGCTCCGCAGCCAACGCTTCCGACAGCCGCAACTCCAGATCCTGCACGATGCGACGACGTGTCCAGGTGGTGGATGAGGCCGGCGAGCGCACCTCGTACGCACGAAACAACGTCTCCGCGTCGAGCTCCACGTCGTACGCGCGCGCGGGCAAGGCGAAACACACCATCGCTGCGAACGCCACGCCGGCAGGCGCGAAGAAGGCCCTCACGTCGTACGATCCGCCACCCGTTGCACGCCGAACTCCGATGCCAACGCATCGTCGAAACGATCTGCCACACGCCCCAGCGAGCGAATCATCTGTTCGACCTCGGACGCGTCCAAGTCCTCCACGCTGCGCTCGGTGACCACCACCACTTGTCCATCCTGTAGCGCGAACGCGGCGCCAGTCAGGTCCTTGGCGTTGAGGTGCAGCAGCTTGCGCAAGAGCGCGTGTTCCTTAGTGGGCTCGCTCGGCAGCATCACGATGGGCGCCACGATTCGGATCGTGCCTTCGTCGTCGGCGTCCTTCCCGTGCTGCAACGTGACCAACATCGATGCGCTTCCGCGACGCAGCGAGAACGCATCGCCGGATCCAGACACATTCACCCGGCACCGCGCGGGATCGACACCCAACGCTTTCACCGTGCTCTCCACGAAGCTCACCGCACGCTGGTAATCGCTCTCTGCCTGGTCGTCGAACAACGTCATCTCACGTCACCCCCGGCACCGGCCAACGCAGCGCATGCGTCGCAGCCGGTCGGCCAATGTCTGCGATTTCGGCAGACGCCGTGCGCCACTGTCAAGGCTCGCCAAGCCGCGATCAGGCTTCCGGCGCGCGCGCCAGTGGCAACGAGATCACGAAGCAGGAGCCCTGGCCCAAGGCCGACGTCCACGTCAGCGCACCACCCAGATCGCGCGCGATGCCCAGCACTGACGCCGTGCCCAAGCCGGTGCCTCGACCGGGCGCTTTGGTCGTGAAGAACGGCTCACCGACGCGCTGCAGCGTGCGCTCATCCATGCCTGTGCCGTTGTCGTTGACGGAGATCGAGGCGATCGCGCCGTCGGTCGACAGCGTCACTTCGATTCGCGGATGCACGACTTGAACGATCGCGTCACGGGCGTTGATGCACAGGTTCAACATCGCCTGCTGCAGCTCGGATCGTCGCGCGAACACGGAGACCGGCGCGTCCGGTAGCACCAGCTCGAACGCGATGCGCCGATCGAACGTCTTGCGGCACATCAACACCACGTCGCGACATAGCTCGCCAAGCTCGACCGGCTCGACACGTGCGCTCGGCTCTTTGCGCGCCAACAGCAACAACTGCTTGACCAGATCCGCCGCCTGCAGCGCCGCGTTGTAGGCATCCTCGGCCTCCGACATCAACGCCACCGGCACTTCCGATCGCAACCGTTCAAGGCTCGGCAGGATCACGGTCAGCATGTTGTTGAAGTTGTGCGCGATACCGCCAGCGAGCACCCCCATCGCCTCTTGGCGCTGCGCGTCGCGCAAGGACAAGAGCGCGTTGCGTTCGACCGTGATGTCCGTGAACGTGGCAACCACGCCAACCGGCTCATTGTCGATGCGGGCGCGAATCGGATCGGTGTTGACCGAAAGCCATGCACGCTCACCGTTGGCACGCTGCACTCGCAAGAGCACGTTGCGGCACGGGATCCCGGTCTTGCGCGTGATCTCCGAAGGAATGTCGTCGGGCGTGAGCGGCTTGCCATCGGCATGAGTCAACTGCCACGCCGGATCCACCGGGTGCCGGTTCTGCAGCTGCGCCAAGGTCAACCCAAGGATCTGCTCGGCGGCGGGGTTCGCGCTTTCGATGCTCCCGTCGGGGGCGTGCACGGCCACTCCCTCGGCCATCGCGCGGATCACTGCGCGGTAGCTCGACTCCGATTGCTTGAGCGCCTCCATCGCGCGCGAGAGCTCCACGGTGCGTGCTTCCACGGCGTGGGCGAGCGCGACGTTCAGCGCTTGCAGCTCACGCTGCCCCGCATGCTCGTGACTGATGTTGGAGAACGTGCACACCACCTCGCGCACGCTGCCGTCGGCGTTCAGCTGCGGCAGGGCATTGACCATGATCCACACGCGGTCTTCATAGCGCTGGCGGAACACGCCCATCAGCACGCCGCGCACTTCACGTCGCTCGCGGATCGCGGTGGGCACCGGCAGCTGTTCCAAGTCGAACGGCGTACCGTCGGGATGAACCACGTCCCAACGTCGATCCAGCGAGTTGCTCTCCAAGAGCTGCGCTTCATCGACACCGAGCAGCTCGCGCGCTTCGCGATTCACGAACAGGATGCGCGTCGCCGCGTCCTGGATCACCACGCCCAGATCGATCCGCTCGATGACCCCCACCAAGTCCATGCGAGGCGCAACGGTATCACCGTCGCTCGCGCCTACACCAATCGGGCCAGCTCCCACATCGGGCGCGTCTGTCTGTTGAGGATGCGCAGCTCGGCACACAGCTCCCGCACCGGAAGCAGCGATTGCTTCACCTTCGCGCGGTGGACCGGGTTGTCGTAGGCCTCGCGCAGCACGGCGCGAGGAACTTGGTAGCGCGTCCGCAGCGTGCTGGACGCCGTCAGCATCATCGCGGCCATCTCATGCATGATGATCGGCGCGCCAATCGCGAGGGCGACCTTCCGTGGATACGCGAGCTTCGGTGTGTGCTCGAGCAAGTAGTTGCGCGCGAAGCTCAGGTGCCGCGCTTCCTCGGTGATGTGGATCTGCATGATCCGCACGAGGATCGGCGGCAGGTTCTTGCGCTCCTGCAGCGCGCGCTTCTGCGTGAAGTCGATCGGCGCTTCGCCACCCAACACAAACAGCAAGAACAATTCCGGAAAGTGCCGGCCCATCGCCACCACACGGCGCGCCCAGAACGCTTCCCATGCCGGCAGCTTGTCCTTGGGTGAGAAGCCAGACCGGTTGATGAACTCTTGGAACATCAACGAGTGCTGTGACTCCTCGATCACCTCGTGCAGCGCATAGCGAAACTCCGGCGCGCCGTTGGGCAGAGTCGCAGCAAACTCGAGCAAGCCTCGGCTCAAGACACCTTCGAAGATTGCGCCCATCTTCATCGCATCGACCACCATGTGCAGGCCGATCTCGGCGCGGGTCGCCTCCGGCAACGCCTGGTACCAAGCGGTGGCGCCGAGTGAGTCGTCCGTCGGCAGGATCCAGCGTGGGTCATGCGGGTCGATGGCGTAGTCCGGGTCGTCCCAGGCGATGTCGGTGTAGGCGTCGTAGTGCTTCTTCACCGACGCTTCGTTGAGCCGCTCCACCAGGGCGCCAAAGGGCTCAGTGCGCCGGGTCTTCGTGATCGCGATCGAGGTTGTGTCTGTCATCAAGTCTTCTCCCGTGTCGGCCCAACCACGCGGTCTTCTCAGCAAGACCGTGGCGAGCCGTAACACTGTTACGGTTATGACTGTGACAGTTATCGGTGTCAACGTTGTCGCAGATTTTTTCTGCCCTTAACGCGCAAACCCCACCCAGTGGGGCGGGGTCTGAACGGTCGGAGGGCCCGTAAGCCGAGTTCTGTTCCTGCCGTCGTTGCCGAGCGACAGGCGGCGATCATTCCTCTACGACGTGCATCACTGCACGCCTCCAGCGACGTAACCCGAGAGCATCGGACGGGCAGTCCTCGAGCGCTCTCCTATTCCGTCTTGCTCCAGGTGGGGTTTGCCGTGCGTTCGACGTTGCCGCCGAACCGGTGAGCTCTTACCTCGCCGTTTCACCCTTACCCGCTGGTCCTGCCGAACGTGCGGGCGGTTTGTTTTCTGTGGCACTTTCCTCGGGGTCACCCCCACCAGTCGTTAACTGGCACCTGCCCTGTGGAGCTCGGACTTTCCTCCCGCCTCGGGCCTTGCGACCCGCTGCCGGCGACCACCTGGGCCGCTCCGACCGGGCACAGATAAGTGTTTGTGCTGTGCGCCGCAAGCTTCACAGCGAAACTCGGCGCGTGCGCAAGTCAACGCACGGCAACAACCCCTGCGCGCGCAACCCGACCGTCGGCCAAAAAATGGACCGCGCGCGACGCCGCTCACTACAACCTGGCTGTGCTTCGTCACGGCGTCGTGATCGCGATCGGTTGTGCGCTCGCTCCAGCGTGGAGCGGGTGCCAAGGCGCGTCCGCGGCAAATGCGATGGAAAAGACTCCGTCGCGGCCTGCGGTGACAGAAGCGCCGACGCCGCAGAAGCCGATGCCGAAGGTGATCGCGCCGAGGCCGCTCGCGGCCGGACAAGTGGTGTCGATCGCCGCAGGACGCGTGTGGCTCGGCAGCGTACCGGGCACGGTCGATCGCGAGCCGTCGCGTGAAGCGGATCAGATCGCGCTGCAGCTACCGGCGTTCTCGATCGATCGTCTGCCCTTCCCCAACGACCCCGCGCTGCCACCGCTCACCAACGTCACCCGCGACGAAGCAGCTCAGAAGTGCAACGAGGTCGGCAAGCGCTTGTGCACCGAGCAGGAGTGGGAGCGCGCCTGCGAAGGCGACGATGACCGCACCTTCCCGATGGGCCAGACATGGAACCTCGGCGCGTGCGGCACCGATCGCGTCGGCTGCGATTCGGCCCTCGGTGTCAGCGAGCTCGGCATGCACGTGCGCGAATGGACCGCGAGCGTCGCCAACGATGGCATCGGCGTCAGCACACGCACTGCAGTCACGCGCGGACACACCACGGATGCGGCGCCGAGCGAGCACCGCTGTTCCGCGCGCAACGCCGCCACACCAGACAGCCGCAGCGACGGCATCGGATTCCGTTGCTGCCAAGGCGAGACGGCAAGCGCGCCCTACCCGACCGAACCGAGTCGGCCGCCGATGCAAGCGTTGGAGCTCGACCTCGACACCTTGCGCGCCAACCTCAAGCGTGTGCCGGAGCTTGCGCAACACGCCGACGCCTTCACGCCGATGGGTCGCGGCGATGTGAGCCGTGCCTTGGCCCGCGGTGACCGCAGCGAGTCGAACATCACCCTGTGGACGCTCACGCCGGCGGTGTTTACGTGGTCGCCGATGCCAGGCGAGGAGATCGTGGTGGTCAGCGGCCACGTCGGCGACGACGTCTTGCTCGCTGCGCTCTATCCGCACGAAGGGCGTTGGATCCATGGCGCAAGCACCCTGCTTCACGACAAGGACAGCTCGATCGCGATCGGCTTTCGCAGCGACGAGCCCACGTCGCTGATCTGGACCAGCTGCTGGGGTTGCTATGGTGAAGGCGGGCGATTGAGCATCGGCGCGGACCGCCGCGTCGGCCTTCAGTTCCACTGAGAGGATCGAGAGCGATGTGGCTGGCAGCGGCGCGCAAGACGGTGATGAGCGTCGTCGCAGCGCTGATCGTGTACGGCAACGTCGCCGTGATCTTCAATCCGCACAAGCTCGCCTTGCCGCTGGAGAGCCCGTGGCCGCGTCCGTTCCTGTTGCATGACGCGTTCTTGCTGACCGGCATGTTCACGAGCTTCGCCACGGAGAATGTCGACTTCGTGATCGGCGGGCGCACGGTTCCACGTCAGCCCGACGACAAGCCGGAGTGGATCAGGCTGAGCCTCAACGAAATGATCCCAGGTCGCTTGGGCATCAAGTTCACTCAGCTCCTCGTGGCGCGTCACTGGGACATGCTCGGTGTGTGGGCACAACGCGCAGCGTGGGCAAGCGCGGCCAAGAAGATCCGCGCGCGACACAACCGCTTGCACCCCGACCGACCGATCGACGCCGTGCGCATCGGGGTGGTGTCGTGGCCACTGGATCCACGCAGCTACCGCGCCGCCAAGCCGAAGCAGCATGCCCGCTACCGCGACTGGTACAACGACGAGACGCCGCCGAAGTGACGCGCAACCCGTTCACGCTCTGGGACAGGTTCTGGTTTGCACCGGCATCCGCGTATCCGGTGGCTGCGTTTCGTGCGCTGCTCGGCGCGTTTCTGGTCGCGTACTTCCTGACGTTCATCCCGGACGTGACGCTGATGTTCTCCAACGAGGGCGTCTACTTCCCTTGGCTCGTCCCCGACTACGCGCCGTCGCCTTCGATCGCGTGGCTGATCTACTTGTTCACGGTCGCGGCGATGATCGCGTTCAGCCTGGGCTATCGCACGTCGATCACCACGCCGCTGACGTTGCTCGCGTTCCTCTATCACTACTTCCTTTCGCTCGCGGTCAAGCACTCGACGTTCGAGCGTTTGATCATCGAGTGGCTGGTGCTCTTGTGCTTCGTGCAGAGCGACTTGGTGTGGAGCGTGCGCGCCACCGCGACAAACAGGGACGACGCAGCGCCGACGGTCGACGCCTGGATCGGCCGCCTCGTGCGCTTTCAGGCAGTGATGCTCTATCTCGGCGCGGGTCTGTGGAAGGCAGCGAACCCGGGCTGGCGTTCGGGCGAGCTCCTGTTCGCCACGTTGCAGGGCATGTGGTCCACCGACCTTGGCTTCTGGTTGGTGCGCACGATTCCCGGTCCCGCCGGTTGGGCGCTGCTGTCGCAGCTGGTGATCATCGGCGAGATCTTGCTCGGCGTGCTCTTCTGCTTCCGTCGCACCTACGCGCTCGCGATCGTCGGCGGCATCGCCTTCCACGTCGGCAACATCATCTTCCTGTCGATCCCCGAGTTCCTGGTGTGCATCGCGCCCTACGTGTTCTTCCTCGAACCGAGCACCTTGCAGCGTTGGGTCGACACGCTGGTCACGTACGCACGAGGCCTGAGGGCGCGCGTCACAACCACACGGCAGTGACTGGATAGGGCCCTCCGCCCGATGCGGTACCGTTGCCCAGCTGGCCCTCTGCATTGTTGCCCCAGCAACGCACGCGACCATCGCGGATCTGCGCGCAGCTGTGTGTGTTGCCGACGGTGATTGCAATCACGTCGCTGAGGTCGGGCACCAGCATCGCTCGGAGGTTCCGACCCGGCGCGTCGCTCGATCCCGCCTGCCCGCTTTCATTGTTGCCCCAGCAGCGGACGCGTCCATCCGACAGGCGCACGCAGCTTTGTCCGCGGCCCACTGCGAGCTCAACGGCATCCTCTGCGCCCTCGACGAACGCCGGCGCCAAGTGGGTGTCGCCAGACATCCCGTTGCCGACCTGGCCAAAGTGGTTTCTGCCCCAGCACTTCACCCGGCCAGTCGCCAGACGCGCGCAACTGAAGCCGTTGCCAGCGCCGACCTCCACTGCATCGGTGATGTCGGAGACATCGACCGGATCTGCTTGGATCGAGAGCTCGCCGCTGCTGCCGTCGCCGAGCTGTCCGTAGAAGCGTTGGCCCCAACACCTCACGCCACCACTGCTCCACCGCGCGCAGCCGTGACCGTCACCGATGGCGAGCTCGACTGCGCCCCGCAGCTCGGGAACGTCGATCACGTTCGGCTGAGGTGTCAGATCACGACCAGGGCTCTGTGGACCCCAGCAGCTGATTGCGCCGGAGGGACGACGTGCGCACGTGAGCGAGGTCCCTGCCCAGAGATCGATCGCATCATCGATCGCCTGCACGCGCGTCGCGGCAGGCCCTTCGTTCAAGGTGCCGTTGCCGTGTTGCCCGGAGGTCGCTTGACCCCAGCAAGTGACCGTTCCGCTCGCCGCACGCGCGCAGGAATGAAAGCTGCCTAGCGCGAGCTGCACCACGCTGTCGACGGCGTTTGGTGGGACGCCAGAGGCGTGGCTGGCGAAGTTCTGGTAGCCGATCTGACCGGCGCTGTTGAAGCCCCAGCAGCGGACCGAGCGATCGGCGAGCACGACACACGTGTGGTTGCCGCCCGACTCGAGGTCCAAGGGCGAATCCGGGGCGATCGCCGCGTCGACATCGATCGCGGCATCAAGAGCGACGGCAGCATCAGGTTCCACCGCACCGTCACGCCACTGCGTCGCATCACGATCAGACGCGTCGCGATCAGATGCAGCATCGTGTTCAAGCGCGGCGTCGAGCTCCATCGATGCATCACGCGCGAACGTCGCATCACGTGCAGGTGCTGCATCGCCATCCACATCGAGCATCAACCCGCTCCGTGCGCCGCACGCGACCAGCAACGTCAGCACGCCAAGCGAGCAAACGAAGCGCATCACCACGTCACCGTGACTGCGACCGGTATGAGGCTGGTGATGTTGGTGCCGTCGCCGCGCTGACCGCGATCATTGTTGCCCCAGCAATAGGCGTGGCCCGCACTGTTCACCGCGCAGGTCAGCAAGTGACCGAGGCCGAGGCCCGCGACATCGGTGAGGACATTCGGGGTCACGGGCCATGCGGTGATGTCGGCCGTGCCGTTGCCGAGCTGGCCTTCCCAGCCCGCGCCCCAGCATTGAACACCACGACGGTCGATGCGCGCGCAACTGTGCGTCGAGCCCACGGCAATCTCGACGACGTGGATGAGACCAGACACCACGACAGGGCTCGTCGACGACGGATCGAGCACACCGGCACCCAGTTGCGAGTAGAGGTTGCTGCCCCAACAGCGCACGCGCTCGGTCGTGGTGATCACGCAGCTCACGGCGTTGCCCACGTCGATCTGAGTCACGTCGACCAAGCCGTTCACCATCATCGGGGTCGTGCTCTGTTGGACACCGTTCACACCAAGGCACCCGTCCGAGTTGAGCCCCCAGCACCACACTTCGCCGTTGTCGATCGCGCAGTTGTGCCAATCGCCGCTGCTCAGGTCACTCACGTCGGCAAGGCTCCGCACGGCAACAGGCACGCGACTGCTCTGCGTGGTGCCATCCCCCAGCTGGCCGTAGTCGTTGGCGCCCCAGCACTTCAGCGTGCCGGCATTGGTCTGCACGCAACCATGGGAATGCCCCAGGTCCAGACCGGTGGGGGTGTCGATCCCCTGCACGCGCATCGGCCATGGGCTGCCGTCGAACTGATCGTTGCCAAGCTGACCGTAGTTGTTGCCGCCCCAGCAGCGCACGGTGCCATCGTTCAAGCGCGCGCACGCGTGCACCGCACCCACGGCGATCTCTGCCACATCGCTCAACCCCGTGACCTGCACCGGCACCAAGCTCGACACCAACGTGCCGTCGCCGAGCTGACCGTAGCTGTTGGTACCCCAGCAGTAGGCGGTGCCATCTTCCAAGCGCAAGCACGCAAAGCCATCTCCCGCCGCCACCTGCATCACGCGATTCATCGACGCGTCAGGCTCCATCGCCGCGTCACGTTCCATCGCCGCATCGCGCAGCGTCGCCGCGTCCGGATCGACGGCAGCATCTCGAACGGTCGCGGCGTCACGGTCCATTGCTGCATCCCGATCGACCGCTCCGTCTCGCACCGCAGCGCTGTCACGCACAACCGCCGCGTCACCATCGACATCGAGCTCCGCCATCGAGCGCGCGCCGCACGCGGATATCCACAACAAGCAGCAGGCCAGGCCCCACCGAACAAGCATCCACACCCCCAGACAGGCGAGGTCGCGAACCTACACCTTCAGCCGGCAACCGCGAGCGCCGTTCCTCACTCCTTGGACACGGGTCCGTTCGGATGGTGCATGGCCGCGCCCCGACGTTTGCTCCTCGCTGGCGGTTTCAGTCCAGAGGATGCCCGGTCGGAGGTGTGACGCATTGCGGCCAAAGACGTGGGTGATCGTCGGTCTGAAGCGAACGTTGATCGGAGCCTGCCTGATGGCAGCCGCCTGCCAAGGCGACACGAAGGGCGACCCCGACCCGGACGCGAGCACGACGGACCCTGACGCCGCAGCACAAGAACAGGTGGGTGCCGACGTCGAAACCCTGCGCGCCACGTTGCGTGATCAGGGCTCGGTTGATGTGCTGGTCACGCTCTCCGTCGACGACCTGACCGCCCCGAGCCCGACCGCCTTGGTGGAGCCGATCGCCGAAGTGCTGACGATCGCGTTCGACGATGTGCTCAGCGCATTGCCACAAGGCGAGCACGAGCGCTTCCGCGTCTACCGCAACTTCCCGACGCTCGCCCTGCGCCTGTTCAGCGAGCGCGCCTTCGATGCCTTGGTCGCGCATCCACGCACGCGCGCGATCCACGAAGACATCGCCGTGCCGGCCACGCTCGAACAGAGCCTTGCCTTGATCAATCAGCCGACTGCGCTTTCCAACGGTCACGGCGGCGCAGGCACCACCATCGCCGTGCTCGACACCGGTCTCGACTACACGCGTGCGGCGTTTGGCTCATGCACGTCGCCCGGCGTGCCCAGCGGGTGCAAGGTGGCAGCCGCGGTGGACTTCGCGCCCAACGACGGAGCGCTCGATCGCGGCAACTATCACGGCACCAACGTCGCGGGCATCGTGCTCGGCGTTGCACCACAAGCACGTGTGGCAGGCCTCGACGTGTTCAACGGCGACTCCGGCATGTCGTCGGACATCGCGGCCGCGGTCGACTGGGTCATCAGCAACCGCGCGACCTACAACATCGTCGCGATGAACTTGAGCCTAGGCGGCGGCAGCTACACCTCGCGCTGCGGCAGTAGCGGCCTTGAGCCCGCGCTCTCCACCGCGAAGAGCCAGGGCATCGTCGCGGCGATCGCCACCGGCAACAACGGTTGGACCAACGCTGTCTCGTGGCCCGCATGCTCGCCGTCGGCAGTCGCAGTAGGCGCCGTGTACGACAGCAGCATGGGTGCGCGCGGTTGGTCCAACTGCAACGACCCCACCACCTCGAACACGCGCGTCACGTGCTTCTCCAACTCGGCATCGTTCATCGATCTGCTCGCGCCCGGCGCCATGATCACCGCCGCCGACATCACGATGGGCGGCACCTCACAAGCGACACCGCACGTGGCGGGTGCCATCGGTGTGTTGCGCGGCGCGTACCCCAGCGAGACGTCCGATCGCACGATCGAACGCATGAAGCTCGGCGGAGTGAACGTCACCGATCACCGCAACAACGTGATCAAGCCACGGCTCGATCTCGTCGGTGCCCTCGCTGCCGGCGCCGCACCGACCGGAACGATCTCGATCGCAGGCAACGCCGCAACCACGCGCACCCAGAGTGTGACGCTCGCGCTCAGCGCCAGCGGTGGTGTCAACCAGATGTGCTTGAGCAACAGCAGCACGTGCACCAGTTGGATCGCCTACGCCACGTCCAAGACCTGGACGCTCAGCGCCGGCACCGGAACGAAGACGGTCACCGCGCGCTTCCGCAGCGCACCGGGCAGCGAATCCAGCGTCGTCAGCGACACCATCCTGCTCGACGTGACACCGCCGACAAACGGCACGCTGAACGCCACCGCCGATGACGCCAGCGTCGCGCTGTCTTGGAGCGGCTTCTCCGACGGCCACAGCGGCGTCGCGAGCTACAAAGTTGTCTACGCCGCGGGCGCCACCGCGCCTGGCAACTGCAACAGCGGCATCACCGGCTACAGCGGCACCGACACCAGCGTCACCGCAACGGGCCTGGTCAACGGAGCGACCTACAGCTTTCGCGTCTGCGCGATCGATGGCGCTGGCAACCTGTCCTCCGGCCTCACGCGCACGCTGCGGCCCGCACCCGAATACGACCCACCGACCGGCAGCGTGGTGATCGCTGGCGGCGCCACCTACGCACAGACCCGCGCGCAGACGCTCACGCTCAGCGCCAGCGACGCAAGCAACGTCACGCACATGTGCATCAGCAACGCGACCACCTGCACCGCCTACGTCCCGTTCGCGACCAGCTACACCTGGACGCTGCCCGACGGCACCGGTCTCAAGACCGTACGCGTGTGGTTCCGCGATCAATACAACAACGTGATGACCACACCCGTGAGCGACACGATCACGCTCGATCGCACCGGACCGACCAACGGCACGCTCACTGGCAGCGGCAGTGATGGCAGCCTGAGCCTGAGCTGGAGCGGGCAGACCGATGCGCACAGCGGCGTCGCGAGCCACAAGCTGCTCTACGTCACCACGCCTCAACCGCCGAGCAGTTGCTTCAACGGCACCGTCGCATACGCGGGCACCGACAACTCGTTCACGCTCGACAACCTGACCAACGGCACCACCTATCGCTTCCGTCTCTGCACGCTCGACGCGGTGGGCAACTGGTCCGTCGGTGCCACGCTCGCGCTGCGCCCTGCCCCCGAGTACGACGGGCCAACGGTCTCGGTGAGCATCAACAGCGACGCCAGCTACACCGGCAGCCGCAGCGTGACGCTCGGCATCAGCGGCAGCGACGAAAGCACCATCACGCACATGTGCATCAGCAACACCACCACGTGCACGGCGTTCGAGGCCTTCGCCACCTCGCGCACGTGGACGCTGCCCGATCTCACCGGTCAGAAGGCAGTGCGCGTGTGGCTGCGCGATCAATACAACAACGTCAGCAGCACGCCCGCGCTCGACACGATCTTGCTCGACCGCACCGCGCCAACGTCCGGCACGTTCACCGCCACCGCCGGCAGTCAAAGCGTGAGCTTCACCTGGAGCGCCCAAACCGACGGGCACAGCGGCTTCGCCAGCTACAAGCTCGTGTACTCCCAGACCACGCTCGCACCACCGTGCGCTTCCGGGACCACCGCCTACGCCGGCACCGATCGCAGCCACACGCAAAGCGGATTGCTCGGCAACACCACGTACGCCTTCCGCCTGTGCGGCATCGACAACGCCGGCAACGTCAACGCCGGCCTCACGCGCACCGTCCGCACGCTGCCGTAGTCATCGGACGAAGCGGCGCAACGCACCCCACCCGCCCCCTGTTAAAGGAAGCAGCGGCTGCCCGCCCGCCTCACGTTCTCGCGGG
>JACZCZ010071995.1_pt1 | contig 14927 bp, 14 predicted proteins | sample 8641811 | NCBI WGS metagenome assembly JACZCZ01 (sample SAMN15324610, study PRJNA640507) | soil metagenome | isolation source: intercropping peanut in the first line | place: China: Luxin town, Laibin City, Guangxi Province | collected 2019-07-25 | depth 10cm m | reverse complement strand
TCGTAATACTTCTCGAGGTAGTTCTCGCCGAGCGCGTTGATCTGCTTGGCCTTGAGCCACTGGGCCATCTCGCCCGTCGGCGCGATCGCATCTTTGACGCGCAACGGAATGAAGCGGAACTCGAACGACGTCATCTCGGCGCCGTTGCGAATGCCCATCGCGAGGCCCGCACCGGTGTTGTACGGCGAGTACCACATGCGATGTGCAGCTGCGCCCGGGTTGCTCGGCCGATAAAGGCCCGCTGCGCCTCCGGTCGACAACAGCACCGACTTGGCGCGCACCACGTAGAAGCGTCCATCGCGCACGCTGAAGCCGTACGCGCCCACGACACGGCCACGATGCATGGCGAGACCGGTGGCGGTGACGCGGTTGAGGATCGTTGCGCCCGAGGCTTCCGCCCGCTTGCCGAGAATCGGCTTGATCCGTTCGCCGAAGATCTTGATCGACGCGCGTCCGCGTTGCAGCGGTTGTCCCAGCTCGTCGCGCGGGATCGGCAAGCCCCAATCCTCGACGCGCTTCACCTGATCGTTGAGCTCATGCGCCATCGACAACGTGAGGTCGTCACGCACGATGCCGAGCGTGTCGCGTACGGTGTAGCGGAGGAACGATTCGGCCGTTTCGCCCTGGTTCAGGTACGCGTTGAGCGCGCTGATGCCAGCGGCCAAACAGCCACTGCGATAGATGTGGGCCTTCTCCATCAGCACCACGCGCAGATCGGGGTTCAGCTCTTTGGCTTCCACCGCCGCGACGCAGCCCGCAGCGCCACCGCCAATGATCAGCAGGTCACACTCGATGTCGACGGTGTCAATCATGGATGCTCAAGGTCGATTCACGGAAGTCGTTGGTGCCTGGCACGTGCACCCAGAGCTTGCGGTCTTTGATCACGCCGCCCATCACGCTCACCACGATGAACGCGCACGGCCACATCAGTTGGCTGTCGGAGGCAAACGTGGCGGCATCTTCTTGCGAGAAGTACGCGCCTGCGTCGCAGTGTGAGTGGTAGATGACCTTGATCGGTCGGCCGCTGCCTTCGCCTTGATCGAACGCGCGCGCGGCACGCAGCTCGTTGATCTTGAAATACGTGGTGGAGGTGCGCGGAAACGTGATCGGATCGAGCTTGTGAAACTTGTCGGCCTCGTTCACTTCGCGAACGCTGGCGTCGAGCCTCGAGGCATCTGCCGCAGGACCTGACACGAAGCCGCAGCACTCACTCGGATAGCACTCCAGCGCATGGGCCTCGATGTCTGCCAGCACGGCGCGCGCAATCGTGAGGTCGCCTGCGATCCAGGCGCGTTGGTTACCACTCATGGTGCTTCTCCCAGCGCATGGGCGCGAAGTAGCGGTCGCCGCGATCACACGCGATGGTGACGACACAACCCTTGCCGATGCGCTTGGCGAGCTGCGTCGCGGCGTAGACGTTGGCGCCCGTCGAGTGGCCCACGTGCAAGCCTTCTTCTTCGGCCAAACGATCGGCCATGTCCCAGCCGGCTTCGGTGCCGACCGGCATGATCTCGTCGGGTACCTTCGCGTCGTAGATCGGCGGCACGATCGACGAGGCCATGTGCTTGAGACCTTCGAGGCCGTGCAGCGCTTCCGCTGGCTCGGCGGCGACACAGTGGATCTTGCGCGTGTGTTCGTGCAGACGACGTGTGCAGCCCATCGCGGTTCCGGACGTGCCCAAGCCCGCGACGAAGTGCGTGATCTCGTGACCGACCTGTTCGAGGATTTCCGGCGCCGTGCCGAGGTAGTGCGCGCGCGGGTTCGACGGGTTGGCGTACTGATTGGAGTGAAAGTAGCGCTCTGGGTTCTCCGCCACCATCTGCTGGCACAAGCGAATCGCGCCGTCGGATCCTTCCATCGGATCACTGAAGACGAGCTCGGTGCCGAAGGCGCGCGTGATGTCCTTGCGTGCCTGAGACACGTTGGACGGCATCACCAGGCAGACCTTGATCCCGAGCGCGGCGCCGTACAGGGAGTAGGCCACACCGGTGTTGCCGCTGGTGGAGTCGATGAGGATCTTGTCCTTGGTCAGGCGTCCGTCGGCGAGCGCGTCGCGCATCATCTGCAGAGCAGGACGATCCTTCACGGAGCCACCCGGGTTCGCGTACTCGAGCTTCAAGTAGATCTTCACATCGGGTGTCTCGCGGCCGATGTGATGCAAGCGAACCAGCGGCGTGTTGCCGACGGCATCCAGGATCGATTCGACGCGGCGCGTACGAGCGCTCATGACTCCTCCAGGAACAAACGTAGATCTGCGGGAAGCTCACCGGCTCGGCCCGCGCCGGTGATCACTTTGATCGTTTCCACCGCGGCAAACGCACCGACGAACGCAGCAGCGGCGTGCCTCAGCGCAGGTGATGCGAGCGAGTCGATCGTGTCCGACGTTGGCACAGCGGCCGTGACATCTGCCGGGGAGCGAACGGTCACGCCCGCGCGTTCGAGATAGTCGCGCGTCACAGCGGCGGCGTCGTCGTCTCCATCCGAACGCAGCTGGATCGTTGCGCCGCACAAGCGCTCCTGACCGGGCACGCCGATCTCAGGCAGCAGCGTGTGACGCGAATAGCGCGCGCGCTCGGTGGCGGACAACGACGTCGTCATCTTTGCTCAGCGACCGCCTGCGATGGCGGGGACCACGCTGACCGAGTCGCCGTCCTTCAGCTTCGTGTCGAGGCCGTCGAGGAAGCGGATGTCCTCTTCGTTGGCGTAGATGTTCACGAAGCGACGCACGCCCTTGTCGTCGCACAGGCGATCCTTCAGGCCTGGGTGGTTCTTCTCCAGGTCATTGATGATGTCGCGCACGGTGGCGCCGACTGCGGCGACTTCGTCTTTGCCGCCGGTGAGCGTGCGCAGTGGGGTGGGGATACGAACGGTGATGGCCATGGTGTTCTCCTCGATCGGTCTGTGATGGATCTAAGCCGCGCAATCTGCGGGGACGTAGCGTTCGACGCGGGTGTCGGTGATCTCTCCTGCGCACAATGGACAGCGGGCTTGGCGCGCGAGCGCGGTGCGACGGACGCGGCCGTCGAGCGCGGTGTACCGAACGAGCTGGCCAGCAGCACGCGCGTCCTTGAGCAGCATCCGCAGCGCGATCGCGGCTTGCATCGCCGCAACGGCACCGACCACGGGACCGACCACGCCAGCCGCAGCACAAGTATCTTGGACACCGCGCGGGACATCCTCGAAGACGCAACGCAAGCACGCGCCGCTCGAAGCATCGACCCCGAGCGCCCAACCGCTCCAGCGCACGGCACCGGCTTGCACCACCGACACACCGGCGATGCGGCATGCGTCAGCGATTAGGAACTTGGTAGCGAAGTTGTCCGCGCCTTCGATCACGAGGTCGTAACCGGTGATCATCTCGCGCGCGTTGTCGGGCAGGACGCGGGTCTCGATTGCCGCGCTCTGGAGCGCGTGACCTGCGCGCTGTGCGATCTCGATCAAGCGTTGTGCTGCAAGCGTTGCCTTGGGCCTGCCGGCGTCACCGAGGTCAAACAGGGTTTGGCGCTGCACGTTGCTCACGTCGACCACGTCATCATCGGCAATGTCGATACGACCGACGCCGCTCTTGGCGAGCACGATCGCGGCCGGGCAACCGAGGCCACCGGCACCCACCATCAGCACCCGCGCGCCATGAAGCGCTTCCGCAGCGTGGTGCGTTGTGGAAGCAGTGCTCATGCGAAGTACGCGTCCAGGCTGAAGTAGCGCTCACCGGTGTCGCAGAGCACGGTCACGATGTTCTTGCCGGCACCGATCTCGCGCGCGACGGCTTGGGCAGTGAACACGTTGGCACCAGCGCTGATCCCGACCAGCAAGCCCTCCGTCTTCGCGAGCGCGATCTTCGTGTTGTATGCGTCACGATCGCTGACGGTGCGGATTTCGTCGACCGCGCTGCGATCGAAGTTGCCGGGCACGAAGCCAGCGCCGATGCCTTGGATCTTCGTCGGTCCCGGATCGCCACCGGAGAGCACCGGGCTGCTGGCAGGCTCGACAGCGATGACGCGCAGCTTTGGGTGACGCTGCTTCAATGCTTTGCCCACGCCGCTGACGGTGCCGCCGGTCCCGACCGCCGCGATGAAAGCGTCGATCGTGTCGTTACCAAACGCCGAGAGGATTTCTTCAGCCGTGGTGCTCGCGTGAACCGCAGGGTTGGCCGGGTTGTCGAACTGCATCGGCATGAACGCGCCACGCTCACGCACGATGTCTTCCGCGGCTTCGATCGCGCCGTGCATCACTTGTTCGGCCGGCGTCAGCACGATCTCTACGCCGTACGCCTTCAACAGCGCGCGGCGCTCGAGCGACATGCTCTCGGGCATGGTCAGCACGAGCTTGTAGCCTTTGACAGCGCAGACCAGCGCCAGACCAATGCCGGTGTTGCCTGACGTCGGCTCGACGATCGTGTCGCCTGGCTTGATGCGACCGTCGCGCTCGGCCTGCTCGATCATCGCGAGGCAGATGCGGTCTTTGACCGAGCCGCCCGGGTTCAAGTGTTCTGCCTTGGCCCAAATCGCTGCCGACGAGCCGTTCACCATGCGGCGCAGCTGGACGAGCGGCGTGTTGCCGATCAGGGCGAGCACATTGTCGACGACGGGTGCAGTCATTGGGCGTCCATCTCAAATCGCGTAGTTGTAGGCGGGTGCGGGCTTGCCGAGGCCAAGCGCTGCGGCGCGCTCGCAGAGGTCGCGGATGGTAGTCTGATCGAGGCAGTCCTGAAGACTTGCCGACAGCTCGCCGAACACCGACTCGGTCACGATCAGGCTCGTGCTCGCGTCACGTCCGACCTTGCCGGCACCGAGCGTCACTGCGCCATCGAGCGCGCGCGTGACGTCACCGACGCGAATCGTCTCTGGGGTCTGGGCAAGCTCGTAGCCACCCTTGGGTCCGCGCCGCGAAGAGACCAAGCCGGCGAGCTTCAGGTCGCGGAACACCTGCTCCAAGAAGCGCAGGGGAATGCCCTGTTGCTCAGCGATTTCACGCAGCTGGATCGACTCGCCCGCGCCGTGAAACGCCATGTGAAACAGCGCCTGAACACCGTACCGAGCTTTGTTCGAGAGCTTCATGCAGGATTGCGTTAATACAATCCCCATCGGCATTGTCAAGAACTGCGGTAATGATGTGTTGTTTCAAGCATATAGATGTGCTGACATCGCGCCGTTGTGGCAACTCGGCGCGGCCAGTTGCTGTCACAGAGGGCCTCCGCGGTGGCAACCATTGCCTACATCATCACTTCCGACCTCTCGGCGTCCACGCTGCTCAAGGGCCAGCTGCGTTATGTCCGGGAACACGGGCACCGAGTCGTCGTGCTTTGCGCGCCAGGCCCACGCGTGTCGCAGATCCGTGAACGCGAAGGAGTCGAGGTGGTGACGCTCCCGTTCGAACGGGAGATCGATCCAATCGCCGACTTGCGGACGTTGGCGCAGCTGATCGTCGAGTTGCGCCGTCTCAAGCCCGACGTGGTCAACGCAAGCACGCCGAAGGCCGGCCTGCTTGGCTCCATTGCGGCCGCGATCGCACGCGTGCCTCGTCGCATCTACACCGTGCGCGGCTTGCGCTACGAGACCGCGGTCGGCCACAAGCGCCGACTATTGACCAGCACTGAGCGCGCGGCCGCTCTCGCTGCCACGCACGTCATCGCGGTGAGCTCCGGAATCAAGGCTCAGCTCGAGGCGGATCGCATCTGCGCGTCCCACAAGATCCAAACGATTGGCGCTGGCTCATCCAACGGCATCGATTTGTCGCGCTTCCGCCTCGACCCCGCGCGGGCTGCGCGCGTGGAGGAACTGCGAGAGCAACACGCCTTGGACGGGGTACCCGTCATCGGCTTCGTCGGCCGCTTCGTCCATGACAAGGGGTTCACGGAGCTCGTTCGTGCGTTTGCCGATGTGCAGCGCACTGTGCCCGCCGTGCGCTTGCTGCTCGTCGGCGACTACGAAGCCGGCGATCCCGTCGATCCGAACGTGCGCGCCGCATTGAGCGCAAACCCCGCTGTGACGATGACGGGGTTCGTGACCGACGTCGCGCTCTACTACCCGCTGATGTCGGTGCTCGCATTTCCCTCTTATCGCGAGGGTTTTCCCAACGTGCCACTTGAGGCCGCCGCGTTTGCTCTTCCTTCGGTAGGGTTCGCAGCGACGGGAACCACCGATGCCATCCTCGACGGCACCACCGGCACCATCGTGCCCTCCCACGACGCCGTGGGTTTGGGGCAGGCGTTGGTGCGTTATCTGTTGGATCCGGCGTTGCGCACGCGGCACGGATCCGCGGCGCGCGAGCGGGCGGAACGAGAGTTCGCGCCGAAGCGGGTATGGGATGGCTTGCTCGAACTTTACGAACGCGGGTGACCCTGCTGTCTCAGGTCTGATCCCCGTCGTTGCCTCGGAATCTCGGCATCGTGGTGTCGGAGCTCTCGTTCACGCCCTCGCGCGACACCACCAGCCGCACAGTCCGAAGCAGGATCTCCAAGTCCAATTTCGGGCCCATGTTGTCGACGTACTCCACGTCGAGACGGAGGCGTTGCTGCCACGACGTCTGATTGCGTCCGTTGACCGCGGCGAGGCCGGTCAGACCAGGTCTCACCGCATGCCGCCGCCGCTGCTCTGACGAGTACAGCGGAAGGTACTCGGGCAAAAGCGGTCGTGGTCCGATCAGGCTCATCTCTCCGCGCAGCACGTTGAGCAGCTCCGGCAGCTCATCGAGGCTCGTCTCGCGCAAGAACGCGCCGAGCTTCGTCATGCGCTGGTGGTCAGGCAGCAGCTCTCCTCGTGCGTCGCGCTCATTGGTCATGGTGCGAAATTTTCGGATGCGGAAGGGGATGTCGTCGCGACCGATGCGCTCTTGCTCGAAGAGGACGGGCGCGCCGTGCTTGATTCGGACCGCGACGGCCACGGCACCCAACACGGGCGCCAACACGGCGAGCCCCGCACCGGCTGCAATCACGTCGAAACTGCGCTTCACCACATCGGCATAGAACGAACGCACAAGACGCCTCCGAGCGAGCGCGTAGCCTATTCCAATCGGCGCGATCCGGGGCAGCGGGACAAGCGTGCCTTGGGGTCACACGCCGGACACGGCCTTTGCAAGGTTGGCAGCGCTCGGTGGATCGACCGGCAAATGGTTGGCGCCCTCCAGCATATGCAGCTGCTTGTCGCCGGGCAGCCGACGATAGAAGTCCAGCGTCGGCTCCAGCTGCAGCCAGCGATCGGCGGTCGGGGCGATCACTACGACCGGGCAGCGCGTGAACTCCTCCGGCTCGATCGCCGGGGCATGGGTCAAGTACGAGCTCAGCCAGCCCAACGGGTGCATCGGTAGCGGCGCTGGCTCTCGCGATGCCTCGTCCGGCGCTGAACCGATCAACGACAGCGGCCGCGCGGCTACACCCGGCGGTAACCAAGGTCGGTGTCCGATCAACGGGCGTAGCCACTGCATGCCCAGCGTGGTCAGCCACGGCGGCCAGCGCACACCGAGAATGCGCGCGCGCAAGGGTGCGCGGCGCGGATCTCCGACCGCAGTCAGCCACAAGGCTTCGATCGGCGCGCCCTTCGCCGCTGCGTCATAGGCCAGCGTGCCGCCAAGACCCACGCCGAGCAGCGCGAGCTTGTGGCGATCGCTCTGCATTCGCGCACACAGGGCGATCAGCAGATCGATCCACGCCTCGTATTCGAACCCGAGCGGCATGGGCGTGCCGCAGCCGGGTAGGTGCAGAACGGTGGCGCCGATCCCTTCGACATTCAGGGCACACGCGATCGGGGCGAGCGGCTCAGCGCTTTCCCATGGGCCATGGACCAGGATGGCAACCCAGCGCGGCCGTTCGAGCTGGAAGTGGTCGAGCGTGATCGGCAGCCCCGCGTGTTCCCAATTTTCCGTCCCGTGCTTGCCGAACGTCACGCGCAAGACCATACGCTCGCTGCCCCCTCGGACGCAGGCTCGTTTTCTTGCCCGCGCGCCGATCCGATCCAGCCGCCCCCGCCCAGGCCGGCCCTGCTAGGCCCCGCGACCCCGATGTCAGACGACTCCGTAACTGCCGCCGTAAGCGCGTGTCATGCCGCGCTCGAACAAGGTGACCTCGAACGTGCGTGGACAGCGTTGATGCCGCTGCGAGGGCGCATCGACCAGGATCGTGGACTGGCTTTGGGGTGGCTGTCCTTGTTGCATCACACCCCGCGGCGGCCGCAGTTGGTCGACGAAGCGTCGCGCATTGGTAAGGCGTGGCCCGCGGACCCGGAGATCGTGACGCGCGCGTGCGATGCCCTGATCGGTGCCGCAGAGCTCCGTGCGCCGGACGAGCCGCCGGTGAAGGAGGGCGGCGCGGCGAATGCAGCGGCCGAGCTGGCCAAGCAATGCCTCGCGCAATGGAAGCCGAAGGGCAAGGCGGATGCAGCGATGTCCGGTTACCTCCATGTCGGGCTCGGCAACGCGTTGCGTCTGTGTGGCCCCGAGCATGGTGCGTTGGCGAAGGGCGCGCTCGAGCACGCGCTGTCGTTCGATCCGAATCGTGGTCCCTGGTGGATGAACCTTGGCTTGCTCCACAAGGCGGCGGGGGAGTGGGGCGAGGCGCTGAAGGCGTTTCAGCAAGCGTGCCTGTTGATGGGCAATCACAAGGCGGCGCTCTGGAACATCGTGATCGCCGCGACGGCGCTCGGGCAGGGCAAGGTGGCGGCTGACGCGCTGAAAGCGCTGGGCATCGCGGCAAGCGTGAACGAGGCCGGCATGCCGTTCGTCGATCACGTGCCTCCGTGTCAGCTGCGTGTGGCGACGCGCGGAACCGGCCGCGGCGTGGGTCAGCACGTGCCAGATCAGGCAGTGAGCTTCGAGGTGGTCTGGGCCAGCCCGCTGAGCCCCGTCCACGGTGTGGTGCAGACGCCGACGTCGCGCGACGCATCGATCGACTACGGCGACCTGGTGTTGTGGGACGCGGCGCCGGTGAGCGTCGATCGCGATGGCGAACGCCCGGTGCCGCGCTTTCCGATCCTTGCGGTCTTGAAGCGCGGCCGCGAACGTCGGTTGCCGTTCGTCGCGATGCAGAAGCGCGCCGGTGAAGTGGAAGCGTTGCAAGCGAGCATGCCGGACGACGCGATCGTGTTCGTTCACCGCGAGCAAGTGGAAGCGGTGTGTGCGCATTGCGCGCTCGCAGGGAGCTCGGACGATGCCAAGGACGCGGGGCACAAGGGCGATCACGGCGCGCCGAGCGAGCTCGTGTACGGCAAGTTGATCGTGCCGGAATCGGTCGACCTACATGCGTTCCGCCACAAGCTCGACGCCATGATCGCGTCGCGCGCCGACGTGAAGCTGGTGGTGCCCGGCCTGCTCGAAGCGGTGGGCGACGCGCCTGCGGCTGGCAAAGCGCATCAAGCCTGGCGCGGAATCGAACGCGCGGCGGTGCGCAAACACGGGCTGTCGTGAGCGGTTCGGCGCAGAAACCCACGCCGAGCGCTTCGTCGAACATCCCTTGGAGCGCGTTCCTGCCGTACATCCGGCCGCATCGTCGCGCCTTGTGGAGCGGTGGTGCGTTGCTGCTGGCGACCAACGTCCTCGACAAGACGATCCCGTGGCTCTTGCAGCACGCGATCGATGCGATGCGCAGTGGCGACCTCTCACGCGTGAAGCTCTTCGCGCTTTGGGTGCTCGGGCTCGCGGCGGTGCTGGCGTTCACGCGAACGTTGTCGCGCACGCGGATCTTCAACGTCGGGCGCTACATCGAATATCAACTGCGCAACGAGCTCCTGTCGCAGATGCACCGGCTTGGCTCGTCGTTCTTCGCGCGCATGCCCACCGGCGAGATCATGAGCCGCGCGATCAGTGATGTGACCCAGGTGCGGCTATTGCTCGGCTTCGGTGGTCTCAATCTGGTGAATTCGATCTTCGCGTACCTGCTGGCAACGGGCTTCATGCTCGCCATCTCGCCCAAGCTGACGTTCTGGGCATTGCTGCCGTATCCGCTGTTGATCCTTGTCACGCGCGCCTTCGCCAAGCGCATGTTCGCGGCGAGCCAAGAGGCACAGGCCGCGCTCGGCAAGCTCTCGGGCACGGTGCAAGAGACGCTGTCGGCCAGTCGCTTGGTGCGCGCGTACGCGATCGAAGACCGCCAGCAACAAGTGTTCGAAGAAGCAAACCAGCTGGCGCTGCGCGCGAACATGCGCTTGGTCGTGCAACGCGGCGTGATGTGGCCGGTGCTGATGGGCATCTCCTCGCTCGGTACGTTGCTGGTGGTTTGGGTCGGCGCGTCGATGGTGCTCGATAACGAGATCACGGTGGGCCAGCTCGCGGCGTTTCTGGCGTACGTCGCGCAGCTGCTGTGGCCGACATTGGGGCTCGGCTACATCCTGTCGGTGGTGCAGCGCGGTCGTGCGTCGTACGGGCGCATTCGCGAGATCCTCGACGCCACGCCAGATGTGGTCGAGGCACCAGACGCGACAGCTCCGAAGAACGTGGGCCACGTGGTGGTGAAGGGCCTGCATCACGCGTTCGGTGATCGCCGCGTGCTCGACGACGTGTCGTTCGAAGTTCCAGCCGGCACGTCGTTGGCGGTGGTCGGTCGCACCGGCAGCGGCAAGAGCACGTTGGCGTCGTTGTTGCCCCGCTTGCTCGCAACGCCGGAAGGCGCGGTGTTCCTCGACGGCGATGACGTCACGCACCTGAACCTGCGCGGGTTGCGACGAGCGATCGGCTATGCACGCCAGGAACCATTCCTGTTCTCGACCACCGTCGCCCGCAACATCGGCTTCTCACTCGATGATCCAGATTCCGCAGAAAGCATGCGGCGTATACGTCACATGGCGACCGAGGCCGCGGTGCTGGAGGACATCGAAGGCTTGCCCGACGGTTTCGATACGGTGGTCGGCGAGCGCGGCGTTCAGTTGTCGGGCGGACAGAAGCAGCGCATTGCACTGGCGCGCGCGCTGCTGAACGAGCCGACCGTGTTGGTAATGGATGATCCCCTGAGCGCAGTCGACGCCAAGACCGAGTCCGCCATTCTCGACGCCTTGGAGCGTGCGGCCAAGGGTCGCACCGTGATTCTGATCACGCACCGTGTGGCAGCCGCGGCGCGAGCCAAAGAAGTGGTGGTGCTCGACGGTGGACGCATCGTGGAGCACGGCACGCATGCCGAGCTGCTCGCGCGCGGTGGCATCTACGCGGATCTGGCCGAGAAGCAAAAGCTCGAACAGGAGCTCGCCGGCCTATGAGCAAAGCGACCCCGCAAACGACACCGACGCGTGCCGAACGCTTGCTCAAGGAGTTTCATCAGGAACAGAGCGCTGCGCCGGCGATGGACTGGACCTTGCTCGGCCGGCTCCTGCCGTACATGCGTGCGCACAGCGCGTTGTTCATCGCGGCGCTGGTGCTGATCCCGCTGACGTCATTGTCCCAGCTGTACCAGCCGTTCCTGTTGAAGAAAGCGATCGACGCAGCGGTGGTGGAACGCAGCCCGACCTTACTTGGCACAGTGATCGCGGTGTTCGCGGGCGTGCTCTTGTTCGAATTCCTGACCCGCTTCGGCCAAATCTACGCGATGCAATTGGCGGGGCAGCGTGCGATGGCGGATCTGCGCCGCAGCGTGTTCGCACACACGCAGAAGACGCGCGTCGGGTACTACGACCGCACGCCGATCGGTCGCGTGCTTACCCGTGTCACCAATGACATCGATTCGATCGGCGAGATGTTCTCGTCGGGCGCGGTGACTGCGATCGCCGATGTGCTGCTGCTGATCGGCATCCTCGGCTTCATGCTGTACCTGGATTGGCGCTTGTCGCTGGTCGCGTTCGCGGCATTGCCTCCGTTGGCGTTGGCGGTCGAAGTGATCCGTCGCTACGCGCGCGCGGCGTTTGCGGCGATTCGCCTGCACATCGCGCATCTCAACTCGTATCTGTCGGAGCAGGTGCAAGGCATCGAGACCGTGCAGGCTTTCAGCCGCGAGGCAGTGAGCGCCGCCGACTACGACGTGATCAACGCGGCCCACCGCGACGCCAACTACCAGTCGATCAAGTACGACGCGATCCTCTACTCGGTGGTCGAGTCGGTGTCGGCGGTTAGCGTGGCGTTGGTGATCTGGTACGCGGGCGTGCGCGCCGGCGCGTTCGAAGACACGCCTCAGAGCGCGGCATACATCGGCACGGTGGTGGCGTTCTTCGAGTACATCCAGCGCTTCTTTGTGCCGATCCGAGATCTGTCGACGAAGTACACGATGATCCAGTCGGGCCTCGCGTCAGCGGAGCGCATCTTCCAGTTCCTCGATCACACCGACCTGGAGATCGACGCTGTCGCTGCGCAGGACAGCGTTGTAGGGGCAGGGCTTGTCCCTGCCCGCGTGGACCATCACATGGCGACATCGATCGCGTTCGACCATGTGTCGTTCGGCTACCGCGGAACCGATCATGTGTTGCGTGACGTGAGCTTCACGGTGAAGCCAGGCGAGCGTGTCGCCATCGTCGGTGCCACCGGTGCCGGCAAGACCACTGTGATTAGCTTGCTCTTGCGCCTGTACGAGATCGGACAAGGCCGGATCGCCGTCGGTGGGCGCGACATTCAACAGATGCCGCGGGCCGAGCTGCGCCGCATGTTCTCGGTCGTTACCCAAGACGTGTTTCTGTTCTCGGGCACGGTCGCGCAGAACGTGGCGCTCGACGCGACCGGGTTCGACGAAGCCAAGGTCACCGATGCGCTGCGTCGGGTCGGCGCGCTCGAGATGCTTCAGCGACGCGAGGGCGGCATCCATGCGCGCGTCGAGGAACGTGGCGCCAACTTCAGCGCCGGCGAGCGGCAGCTGATCTCGTTTGCCCGCGCGCTCTACCGCAACGCACCCATGCTGATCCTCGACGAGGCGACTGCGAACATCGACAGCGACACAGAAGCCAAGCTGCAAGCCGCCATCGATGAGCTGATGCGCGGCCGCACCGCCATCTCCATCGCCCATCGTCTCTCCACCATTCGCAAGTCCGACCGCATCCTGGTCTTCCACAAGGGCCACGTGGCGGAGCAGGGCACCCACGATGAGCTGCTCTTACACGACGGCATCTACGCCAAGCTCCATAAGCTCCAATTCAAAGAGCTCGCCGCGGCGGAGTAGGCAAACAAAGCTTGGGGGCACTGTCGATCGGCGGTTGCGCCGTTCGTCGTGTTGGGGAACCCCTAGGACAACGAGGAAGGGACGGACACATGGCAACCCAATTGCTCAACTCGGATGGCAGCGCGTCGATGGCGACTGCGTTGATGACCTCTCACCACGCCTTTCGTCGCGACATCGCCCTGTTCCTGCGGACCTTGCCAAGGCTGGCGGCAGGGGCGATCGACAACACGGCGGCGCTGCAGGAGGAGTGGAAGAGCTTCCGGACCACGCTCCATCATCACCACACGATCGAAGACACCAACATGTTTCCGGGCATGCGCACCGAGCATCCGGAGAGCGCGGCTGCGATCGATCAGCTCGACGCCGATCACAAGAAGATCGACCCGCTGCTCGAACGTGGGGATGCGCTGTTTGCGCTCCTGCCCGGCAGTGCCTTGGAGGCGACCGCGTTGGTGCAAGAGATCGAGAGCTTGCTCGCGGCGCACTTGCAGCTCGAGGAGGCGACCGTCACGCCATGGCTGCGCGACGCCAAGACGTTTCCGCTGCTTTCGACCGATGCTGAAGCCGAGCTGTACGCGCAAGGTTTCGCCTGGAGCTGTCACGGCATTGCCCAATCGGTGTTCGACGCGCTGTGCGTGATGTTGCCCGCAGCCGCAGTGTCGAAGCTGCCCGCGGCGCGCGAAGCATTTGCCCAGCGCAGCGAGCGGGTTTGGGGAACACGCGCGACCGGCGCCACCACCACATCGGTCCCGGACCCGCAGCCCTGAGTGACGCTCGATTGGTCCGGGCGTGACACCGGCACCGGATACGCATGACCAGCACGCGCGCAACGGGCCTTCGATTCGGCGCGCCGCTCGCGTAGAGTTTGGCGCGCATGAGCCTGAAGCGCGCCGCTCTTCCCAAGGGGACCCAACTTGGCAGCTATGTGCTCGGTGAGCGGCTGGGTTCAGGCGGGCAGGGCGACGTCTACGAAGCGCACCACGTTCGACTCCAAAAGCGTGTCGCCCTCAAAACCTTGTCGCGTGAGCGCTCGGCGGATCCGGAAGCGATCGAGCGCTTCGTGCGTGAGGGGCGTGCGGCGAGTGTGATTCGGCATGATCACGTGGTGGAGATTTTCGACGTCGACAGCGCGGGTGGAGTGGCGTTCATGGCGATGGAGCTGCTCGATGGTGAGCCGCTCTCTGGGCGCGTTGCGCGCGGGCCGATTCCGGCAGCCGAGCTAGTGGCGCTGTTGTTGCCGGTGATGGACGCGGTCGATGCAGCCCATCGCGCGCACATTGCGCACCGCGACTTGAAGCCGGACAACATCTTCTTGGCGCGCACATCCCGGGGAGATGTCCGCCCGGTGGTGCTCGACTTCGGCATCTCCAAAATGCTGGATGAGGATCCGGCGCAGCAGCTCACGCAAACCACGGCGCAGGTGGGCACGCCGTACTACATGGCGCCCGAGCAACTGCGCGGAGCTCGCCACGTTACGGCGCGCTCGGATCAGTACGCCCTCGGCGTGATCCTTTACGAAGGCCTTTGTGGCGCGAACCCCTATGCGCCGTGCGACAGCGTGATGCAGCTGGCGTGGAAGATTCAGAGCGCGGAGCACGCTCGGCTCAGCACGCGCGTAGCGTTGCCCGCAGGGTTGGAAGCGGTCGTGTCGCGCGCGATGCATGTCGATCCGGAACAACGGTTTGCCGACATTCGCGCGCTGATGAACGCGCTCTCGCCATTCGCGGGGAGCGCGGCGTTTCCAGCCAACGATTCCCTGAGCGCCACGATCCCTTCGAGCAATCCGCCGCCGGTCGCCCATCACAGCGTGCCCCACGATCACGCGAGTCAATCGATGCGATCGATCGCGGGTATGACGCCGGATGACGAC
>JACZCZ010087786.1_pt1 | contig 14944 bp, 14 predicted proteins | sample 8641811 | NCBI WGS metagenome assembly JACZCZ01 (sample SAMN15324610, study PRJNA640507) | soil metagenome | isolation source: intercropping peanut in the first line | place: China: Luxin town, Laibin City, Guangxi Province | collected 2019-07-25 | depth 10cm m | reverse complement strand
GGTGGTGGTGCGGCCGTTCTTGCAGCACGCGAGTCAAGCCGAGGTGTCGGCCACGCTCGGGTCAATCACGCCGACCGTGCTCCTGGCGGTGGCCTTGGGTTTACTCATCGCCGGTCTCACCACAGCGATGAGCGCGATTCGTTTGTCTTCACTGGGGCTGACGCTGGCAAGTGTCGGTCTGCTTGGCGTGGCTGCAACTGCAGCGATCACGGCGGCACCGTACAGCACGCCTCCAATTGATGTGACGGCGCTGCTGCCGATGTCCGAGCGCTGGGGGCCGTGGGCCGCGGCGTTGGTGACAGTTGGCTTTTCGATCGAAGGAATCTCGCGCGCGCGTGACGTGTTGCGAGGACCGTCGTCGTTGCCGCAGAGCTACGCAGCACTGCTGATCATCGTATCGATCGCGGGTTTTGCGGTCGGTGTTCGTGTCGCCGGAAGCAGCACCGTTGACCCCAAGACGCCCACGAACATCGACGCCACATCGGTGGGCTTCGACGATGATTACTGAAGACGTGCAGCAGCATCCTCATGTCTGACGCGACGCGCGAAGGTCAGCTACTGCGCGAAGGCCAAATGTTGATCGGCAAGTACGCGCTCGAGAAGCGGCTCGGCGTCGGCTCGATGGGCGAGGTGTATCGCGCGCGCAATGCGGCGATCGATCGCGTGGTCGCGATCAAGATCTTGCGTAAGGAACACGCCCGCAACGATCAGGTGGTGACGCGGTTTTTGCGTGAGGCAAAGGCAGCGAACATGGTGCAGCACCGCAACGTCGCGCAGGTGCTCGACGTGGGTCAGGACGAAGAGGGCGTGCCGTTCATCGTTCAGGAATACCTCGAAGGACGAGATCTCGCGGACATGCTGAAGGAGTTCGAGTTCGGCATGCCGGTGCCGCTCGCGCTGAACCTGTTTCTCCCCATCACGCAGGCGATGGCCGCCGTTCACGGCAAAGGCCTGGTGCACCGCGACCTGAAACCCGAAAACATCATGCTTGCGCGCGTCGACGGCATGACGATCCCGAAGGTGCTCGATTTCGGTGTGTCGAAGATGCAACAGAGCGCCAGTGATGTGCGTCTGACCGGCACGAGCATGATCATGGGCAGCCCCGTGTACATGTGCCCGGAGCAGATTCAGAAGCCCCAGACCGTGGATGCCCGTGCCGACGTGTGGGCCCTTGGCGTGATGTTGTACGAGGCGCTGTCGGCGCAGCTTCCATTCGATTCCAACAACATCAGCACCCTGTTCATCAAGATTTGCAACGGCACGTTCACACCGCTCGACGAGGTCGCACACAGCGTGCCGCCCAGCGTCGTGTCGATCGTGCATCGATGCTTGAAGGTGGATCGCGAAGAGCGCTTTGCCGATGCGACCGCGCTGGCAAAGGCCCTTACGCAAGCAGCTGGGCGTTCACCGGAGTCGGTCGAGCAGTTGCGTGGTGGTGCGCTGGACGTCAGCGCGTTGCCGTTGCCCAACGGTGGTGCCAGTCCGCGCGGTGACACCGCCAGCGCTCCGACATTGATGGCGCCGGTCGTCACGATGGCGACGCCTGCTGAGAACGTACCGAATGCTTCCGCGTCAATCGGCGGGGCACCGCGCACGCCTGCACCCGTAAGGCCAGGCGTCCTCGCGACACCCGCAACGCCCAAGCCAGTGTCGCGCGCTCCGGCCGAACCAGCGCGCATCTCGATACCCGACCCCGTGCCGCAAGCTCCAGTAGAAGCGCAACGCCCGTCGGTGCCTGCGTCACGTGGATCGTTTCCGCCTGCCTCCGCCTTTCGCCCTTCATCGAGGCCTTCGCAGGCCAAGTCCGCGTCCAAGAGTCGTCTTCCGGTGCTGCTTGCCCTGTTGGCGATCACGATTGTGTTGGCGGGCATTGTGCTGACCTTGCTCGTGACGTCGGCCCCTCCATCGTCTTCCACGCTGCCGAGCGAACCCCCCGCTGCTGCCGAGTAGTCACGTCACGGGTCGCTGGCGACATCGACCGGGATCGCGTCCCCAGGCGCGCGTCGCTGCCTCACGCATCGCGTGCGCATCGCCCGTGCACCACAACGCCATCGTGCGCGGGCCCGCCGTGCCCATCTGATTCGCGATCTGGCGCGCGACCTCGACCGCCGGATCGAACATGCGCACCTGGGGCAGCAAGGCCTGAAGTTGCGGTGTGATCGCGGGGTAGTGCGTGCATGCGAGCACGAGCGTGTGGATGCCGCGCAACGGCGCAACGATCCGTGTCAGATCGTCGCGACCGCGTGGAGTGTCGAGGGTGCCGCGCTCGATGTGTCCGGACAGTGGTTGTGCGATGCGCTGTCGAACCGTGTGACCGGCGGCTTCGAGGCTGCGCCGGTGCAGACCCGCGCGGATCGTGCGTGCGCCACCGATCACTCCGATCTCGACCGGGGAGATTTTCGACAAGGCGCGCAGCGTCGGCGCGATCGTTCCGGTGACGGGTAGACGAGTCGTCAGATCATCGATCACCGTGGATGCAGCGTTGCAAGCGATCAGGACGTGCGTCGCACCCAGCTGCTGCAGCACTTCGATCATGTGCTCGACCCGACGTGCGAGCTGAGCGCGCGGGAGCTTGCCGTAGGCGATCGCGCCCGTGTCAGACAGGTACACCACTGGCACATCGACCTTCCAAGCACGCAGCGCGTTCACCACACCGAGGCCACCGATGCCCCAGTCGAGCACACCCAGCACCGGGGCTCGGCGCGTCACGGCTTTCTCACCGGCCCACTGTCGAACGCGATCACGCGCTTGGTCAGTGTGGCGTTGAGCGCATGGGCTTGTCGGCCCGGAAACCAACGCTGGAAGCAGGCTTCGTACGCCTCGGCGTGGTGGATTGGATTGCGCGCCAGCATGCGCGCCCAGTCTGGATGCGCGGTGAGCTCGGCGACATCGCGATGGAAGCGTCGATCCCGCAGTGGTCGCACCACATGTTGCAGCAGCGACCGCCCCAACAGCCAGGCGTCGGTGGTCGTCGCTTGCGATTCCACCATGTCGACGATCAGCACCCGTCCGTGCGGGCGCAACACGCGCAATGCTTCGCGCAGCACGGCATCCCAATCGAGGTAGCGGAACGACAGAAAGGACATCACCACGTCGAACGTCTCGTCCGGAAACGGCAGCGTGGCGTCGGTGATCGCTTGAAAGCGGAGGTGCGGCCAGCGGCGCGCGCGCACGGTGGCGAGCTCGATGAAGCGTGTCGAAATATCCACGCCGACGCCGCTGTGGATATCTGCTTGCAGCGCGGTGAGCAGGGCGCCGTTGCCGCAGCCGATGTCGAGCACGCGCGGCGGAGATATGCGCTTGAGTTGTTCGAACCGTTCGCTCACCCAGCGCCACTCATCGCGGCGCACGCGGATGTCGGAGAACGCGCGATCGTAGAGCGAAGCGACTGCGTCGTAGTCGGCGGGCATGTGTGCGCGAAGCTCAGTGGGTGACGGCGCCCGTGACGCGCGGCCACGCTTCAGTGGAGATCACGTGGCGGGTGTCGCGTGGGATCCATGCGCCTGCGTGGTCGTCCACGATCCATGTCGAGCGCGTCGCCACATCGTAGACGCGCATGCGGTCGATCGACGGCAGGTACACGTGCAGGGTGGCCCCGGCGGCATCGCAGCGCATGTCGTGGATCAACCCGTGGCTGACGGGCAACGCCGAACCGACCATCGCCGTGCTGCGTCCGCTTGCATGCAGGCCACCATCCACATGGCGGTAACGCGTCTCGGTGAACGCACCGGCGACCACGATCACCAAGCCGCGGGCATCACCGTGGTCGTGTGGCGCGCACTGTTGTGCGGTTTCCCAGCCGGCAAGCATGACCTCGCCGCGTCGATCTCGGTGCAATGGCAGCCGGCCATAGGGGTCGCCCGGGTTTGCAGTCGGAGCACGTTCGGCGAGCCAGTCGCGACGTTGGCCAACCAAGTGGACCAAGGACGCCATGTGGCCCGCGCTGGCTAACGCGACGATCTCTCGAAAGAAGCCGGTTTCACTCTGGGCCATGGTGCGTGCGATCTGGGCTGGGCGGCGGTGGGATGAACGGTCTGACGCACAGAGCGCGCAGAAGTTCTCTCCCGACCGCCTGCTAGCACGACAACGGGCTTCCCACCCGAGGGCATTGCTTGCTATCGACCAGGCACACAGCGAGGCAAAGCCATGGGCGCAAAGGTTCTGGACGGCAAGGCAATCTCGGAAAAAGTCCGCAACGAAGTGGCGGCGCGCGTGGCTGCGTTCGAGAAGAAGAACGGGCGCAAGCCGGGCCTCGAAGTGGTGCTGGTCGGCGATGACCCGGCGTCTCACGTCTACGTGCGCAACAAGGAGACCGCCTCCACGAAGGTCGGCATGCGTGGCGCCGTACATCGGATGCCCGCGGACCTGTCGCAGGATCAGCTGGAGGCGTTGGTCGCAGAGCTCAATCGACGCGACGACGTGGACGGCATCTTGGTGCAGTTGCCATTGCCTGCTCATTTCGACACCGCGCGGGTGATCGAACGCATTCATCCGAGCAAGGACGTGGACGGGCTCACGACGCTGAACGCGGGCTTGCTCGCATCGGGCTTACCAGGCCTGCGTCCATGCACACCCGCCGGATGCATGCGCTTGTTGGCAGAGGCCGGCTGTGATCCCGAGGGCAAGCGCGCCGTGGTGATTGGACGCAGCAACTTGGTCGGTAAGCCGATCGCGCAGTTGTTGTTGGCCAAGAACGCGACCGTGACCATGGCGCACTCCAAGACGCGCGATCTGGCGAGCGTGGTCGGTGAGGCTGACATCGTGATCGCCGCGGTCGGGCGCCTGGCATTGGTAAAGGGCGCGTGGATTAAGCCGGGCGCTGTCGTGATCGACGTGGGTACCAACCGCGGATCCGATGGCAAGTTGGCAGGCGATGTGGAGTACGCAGCAGCCGCCGAGCGCGCGAGCTGGATCACGCCCGTCCCCGGCGGCGTTGGCCCGATGACGATCGCGATGTTGTTGAGCAACACGGTCGATGCGGCGGAAGCCCGTGTGAACCGCAGCTTCCTGGACTGACGGTGCTCGCGCGGTTTCCGTCCCTGTGTAGCGAGCGATGGCGCGCTGCGTAGGGACGGGTTTCAAACCCGTCCTGTGTCGACGGATTGCGCGGCCTGCGTCGCGAGCGATCGCGCGTGTGCAGCAAAGTGCAACGCTGCGTCCCCACGATCGCCTTGAGCCTTTTGCGGCACCGACTAGATTGATCCGCGGATGGTGCGTAGGTCGCGTTCGCTCGAGCGCGATCGGGAGTGTGGGTCGATGCGTAGGATGACTCGGCGCTTGTGCGTCGGTGCGCTGGTCGTGTGCGCGCTGGCAATGGTGGCCGCTGCGTGTGTGGAGCTCGACACCGCGTGGCGAGGCCAAACGCTGTCGTTGGGTGAAGAGATCTATCGCATCGTGTGTGAGCGATTGGCGTCGGAAGAGATCGCAAACGATTTGTCCGGTCGTCGGACACGCGCGCTCTGTGCAGGTGACGTGGGTGTGGAGATGGCGACCACGCCGCGCATGCGGGCGTTGGTCATGCAGCGATCGCGCTTGGTGACGGCGCTTAACCAGGTCGTGCCGGACACGCTGCAAGCCAATCTGCGATCGTTCCTGGCACGCGTGGTGCCGCTCTACGATCCGCCGAGCGAGCGATTCCCTGCAGTGACGCGCGCTGCAGCGAACGTGGTGAGCGCGCTGCTGACGGATGCCGACGCGCGGACCGCGTTGGAGCGCCTGGGTCGTCGGCGTGGCTATCGTCCGTTGCCGCTGGGACTCGGGGTAGTGCGGCCGGTCGTGGCGTACTCAGGGTTGAACGCGTTCAACCAGCGCGTGTTCGAGCGTACTGCCGATGGTGGCCCGGCCGCTGATGCGTGGCGGCGCGTGCTCGAGGTCTCGGCGCTCGAGATGGCGACGGCTGGCGACGAAGGGACACCGGTCGGTGAGTCGACACTGGAGGTGGCGCGTGAGCTGTTGTTTCGCGAGAACGCAGCGTTCGGAACCAGCACGCCTCGCCTGATCGTGCGTCGCGATGCGCGCGGCTACGTGATGGTGGAGCCACCGATGCTCGGCACGCTTTTCATCGACGCCGATGCCGATGGTTTGGTGGACGTGGATGCGACGGGCCGGATCACTACGATGCCCGGCCTCGACACCGATTCGATCGCGACGCCATTTCTGATCGCGAACGAAGCAAGCGCATCGCGCGACAGCTTGGGACGGGCACAGGCCAACGGTGCGTTGCTGTACCAGTATCGCGACATGGACCAGACCTTGCTCGCGGGTCTGGTGCGCGAGGGCAGGGGGCTCAGCGACCCAGCGACGCCAGCGATCTTGGATCTGTTGGCCGGTGTCGCGAACACCCTCGGACCGCGCACGCCCAAGACCGAGCGCTTCGGCAACCATGACTACGCGTACACAGGTTTCGACACTGCGCGCGGGCCGCTGTTCGACTTGCTGCATGCGCAAGGGCAACTGATGGATTTGCCCGTGTTCGACGACGTGCTCGTGATGGCGAAGGTCTTGCTCGAACAACACGAGGCCGAAGTTGCGGGATTGATCAACGCTGGACTCTTTCTCGACGCGCGCGCCGACGAACACTCGGAAGCTGCGCTGGAGCAACCGAATGAGCTTTGGGACGATCTCAATCAGGTCCTGACCTGGAGCGCGCAAGAACCCGGGTTGATGGAGGCGTTGCTGCGCAGCTTTGCTGATCCGCGCACGCGTCGCTTGGGACACATCCTGGCCGAGCTGATGACCCATAAGGACCTGGTCACGCACGACCCGGACGATCTCAACAATGTGCGCGACGAAGTGGTGTTCATGGTGCCGGTCGATCGCAACGCGCCGGACACTTTCGACAACCGAAGCTTGTTCCAGCGCACGCTGGCGTTGATGCACGAGCTGTACAAGGCGCCGCTGTGCAGCAAGCAAGACGCAGTGGCCGCGGGCCTGACGTTCGCAGGGCCGGAGTGCTCCGTGTTGCACGAGCCCGATCAGGGCCAAGCGTTCGCGCTCAGCATCATCGGTCGCTACGAGCTGCACTTCGAGAATGCATTCTTGGAGGGGGTGGCGGGTTTGCCGCCGCCGTTCAACTTTGTCGACACGGTGATGGAAACGGACTCCGGCATCGACGGCCTCACGACGCATCCCACGCCCTATGCGCTTGCGCGTTTGATCTTCGCGCCGCGGACGGATCAGATGAACGCTCTGTTGAAGACGCCGCCGACCAACGACGATGTGCCAGCGGAAGACCGCCATCCCGGAACGATCTTCGCGTGGGAGCGGCAGTACACGTTCGATGACGGCTTGGAGCCGGCGCAAGCGACGCTGTACGACGCGATGACGCCGACGTTGGAGGCGTTCGATGACTTCGATCGCCGTACCGAGGGTCGCTTTCTGTTCCTCGAGATGATGACGGCCTTCTACCACCACTGGGAGTCGCGCTACGAGGGCCCGAATCAGTTCAGCCAGAACGAAGACGCGAGCGCGCCGTTCTTCTCGCATCAGGACAACGGGCGCAGCTACGAAGCGTTGGTGGCGTCGGGCATCGGTGATCTGATCGAGCGCGTGCACCGCGTGATGCTCGTGCTCGACGAGATCGAAGTGCGGCCGGGCGTTGACGGCATCGACGTGCTGGCTGAGATGACCGAGCACTTGGTGGATCCGCAGAAGAACGTCGGGATGACCTATCGCGATGGCCGCAGCGAGACGCCATCAAACGCGGGCTCGCGCATGATCGCGGTGACACCGATGTACGAGACGCTTGACGCGCTCAACGGTTTCGATGCGGCGTTTCAGAGCGATGCGCCGCGGCTCGCGCGTTGGCGGGCGGGACGTAGTCGCGCGGTCGACCAGCTGCTGACGATGCAAGCGTCGTCCAGCGGCGAGCACGCATTCGCCAACCGTCGCACGCACGCTGCGTTGCTTGCGGTGATCGACTTCCTGCGCGCGCGACTCCAGGTTCATCGTGACGCCAGCGACTTGGACAGCTGGGCCCTGGGTCTGTCGCAACGGCTGGAAGCGACGCTCGGGTCGGCTCAATCGGCCACCGCGCTCGACCTGGTCGAAGCGCTTCAGAGCGATCCAGCGACACGCGAGGAAATCGCCAAGCTGACGATGTACCTGCTCGATCAAGCGTCGGGTAACGATGCATCGGACGTGACCTTGGCGGCGGTGGGTGACTTGCTTCAGCTCTGGCAAGACGAGCGCAATCTCGATCCGGTGCTGCGCGCGTTGTCGGTGGCGATGGCGCCCAATGCGCGAGAGGTCGTTGGTAGCGGCGGAAGCTTGAACGCCTCCGGTAGCACCGTAGATGCGGTCACCAAGCTGCTGCGTGAGCTCAGCGCGTCCGATACCGATGGCGCGCTGCAGACGATGATGACCAACCTGATGACACCGCCAGCGGGCCCGAGCAGCGAGACGCCGCTCGAGACGATCATGGACGTGATCGGCGAGATCAACCGCGTCAGCGCGGGTCAGGGCGGCAACTTCGACGCCACGGACTACAACGAGATGCTCGGGCGCTCGCAGGACTTCTTGTCGAATCCGCATCGTGGCATCGAGCGCTTCTTCCGTGTGGTGCAGGGGCGGGAGCTGCCATGAAACGTTCCTGCTGGCTTGGACTCTGTCTGACATGGCTGTTTTGTGGCTTTGCGGGGTCAGCCCACGCGGGCGGCTTCTACCTGACCGATCGCGGCACGCGGCCATTGGGTCGTGGCTTTGCGTTCGTGGCAGGCGCCGATGATCCAGGCGCGCTTTGGTACAACCCGGCAGGCATCGCGGGCCTTGGTTCGCAGTTGTTCGTCGATGCCACCTACACCAACTTTCGTGCGGACTACACGCGCGTCGTGATCGATCAAGGCAGTGTGATCGATCAGTACCCGAGCGTGTCCATGTCGCCGTTGCCGCTGCCGATTCCGATGTTGGCGGCGACCCACGACTTCGGCCTGCGCGGCTTCACGTTCGGCGCGGCGGTGATCGCACCGAATGCGGTGCTCGCAGCATGGCCCGAGGACGAAGAAGCGCCGCAGAGATACTCGCTGCTGCGCATGGATGGGTCGCTGTTGTCGCAGGTGGCGTTGGCGGCGGCGTGGCAACCCGCGCCCCAGTGGTCCTTCGGGCTCAGCGTTGGGGCGTGGCTCGGCACGTTCCATGCGCGCACGGCGGTCAGCGCTTGTGACGGAACGATCTGCACGCAACCCGAGAACCCGAGCTACGACGGCATCGCAGAGGTGAAGCTGTTTCCGGTCTTCGGACCGACGGCTACTTTAGGCGCGCGCTACGATGCGGGTGCGGTCGCGATCGGCGCGTCGATCACGACGCCACACACGATCGGTGGCGAGGCACATCTCGCGGTGCGCTTGCCATCTGCGGCGGTGTTCGATGGCGCAACGTTGCGCGGCGATCATGCAAACGTGAACGTGGAGTTTCCATGGATCGTTCGCGCGGGTGTGGAAGGGCGTCCCAGCGATCGGCTGCGCATCGAAGGCGCAGTGGTCTACGAAGCCTGGTCGGTGCAGCGCGAGGTCAGCATCGTTCCGAAGGACGTGACGATCGACGACGTGGTCGGCATCGGCAGCTACGACATGGGTGCGATCACGATTCCGCGCGAGATGAACGACGTGATCAGCCTGCGCGCCGGCGGCGAGTACGCTGTGACACCAGAGCAGTTGGTATTGCGCGCCGGGGTCAACTACGAGACGTCGAGCTTCGACAGTGCAACGTTGACCGCGCTGACGTTGGACGCAGCGAAGCTGGTCGTCGGTGTGGGGGCGAGCTTCAAGGTGAGCGACGCGATCTGGCTGGATGTGGCGTACGGCCACGTGTTCATGGCCGATCCGAGCGTGCGCGACAGTCGCGTTCCGCAGAGCGCAGCGATCCGCCCTCCGCGCGATCCGAACACACCGGGCACGCAGGGCGGGCTGACGTACATCGGCGACGGTGACTACTCGATGGAGGCGGACATGTTCGGCATCGGTCTACGCTGGCAGTTGAACCCAACGCGCTGACGTTTTGCGCCGCGGCGTCGCTACTTCGCGCCCAACAGATCGATGATGCGATCGAGCTCGTCGTAGCTCGAGAACGTGATGTGCAACTGACCCTTGCCTTTGCGATCGGACACGGTCACGCGTGAGCCGACGGAGCGGGTGAGCCGATCTTCCAGGTCGCGCAGGTTGGCGTTCGCCTTGGGCGGCTTCTCTGCGGCGGGTTTCGCCACTGCCGCTGCACGCGCCTGACGCTCGGTCTCACGCACGCTCCAGTCTTTTGCGACGGCATCCTTGGCGAGCGCGCTGATCACCTTGGGATCGTTGGCGCTCAATAGCGCACGACCGTGACCTTCGCTGAGCGAACGATCGGCGATCAGGTCCAGCACGTTCTCGGGCAGCTTCATCAAGCGCAGCGCGTTGGCGATGGTGGAGCGGTCCTTGCCGATCAGCTGCGCCAGCGATTCCTGACTGTGCCCGTGCTCGTCCAACAGGCGTTGGAAGGCCTGGGCCGTTTCCAGCGGGTTCAAGTCTTCGCGCTGCAGGTTCTCAACCAGCGCAGCTTCGAACACCTTCGAGTCCGACAGCTCGCGCACGAAGATCGGGACCTCGTGCAAACCGGCACGCTGGGCAGCACGCCAACGTCGCTCGCCGGCGATGATCTCGAATCCGCCCGCCGCGCGCTTGCGCACCAGGATCGGTTCCAGCATGCCGAGTTGCTTGAGTGAGTCGGCAAGCTCGGTCAGCGCGGCATCATCGAAACGTGTGCGCGGCTGGTTGCGATTGGGGTGGAGCTCTTCGATCCGTGCGACGGATGCGGGACGTTGCACCGCGGGCGGCGTGACAGGGTTTGCCGCAGGTGTTGATGCTGGGGGCGCGGCGGGCGCAGCGGGAGGCGCAGCTGGCAAGAGCGCATCGAGGCCACGGCCGAGCGCGCGACGTTTCGAGTTGTCCATCAGGCGATCGCTTCCAGAGGTTGATCGAGCAGCTCGCGCGCGAGGTTCAGGTAGCCCGCGGACCCACGTGAGCCTGCATCGTAGAGAATCACCGGCTTACCGTACGAAGGTGCTTCGGCGAGGCGCACGTTGCGCGGAATCACCGTCTCGTACACGTGGAAATGCTTGCGCACTTCCTCGGCGACTTGGGTCGAGAGGTTGTTGCGCGGGTCGTACATCGTCAGCAGCACGCCATCGACGTGCAGCCGCGCGTTCAAGGTTCCGCGCACACGCTCGATGGTTCCCACCAACTGCGACAGACCTTCGAGCGCGTAGTACTCGGCCTGCATCGGCACCAAGACCACGTCTGCCGCGACCAATGCGTTCAAGGTCAGGATGCCGAGCGACGGCGGGCAATCGACGAGGATGAAGTCGTACTGCTCGCGCATCGCATCCAACGAGTCGCGCAGTCGCGTCACGCGATCCGGAGTGTCGATCAGCTCCACTTCGGCGCCCGCCAAATCCGAGCTACCGGGCACGAGCTTCAGGTAGGGCAGCTCGCAGTCGACCACGTGCTCGCTGATCGGGGCGCCACCCAAGAGCACTGCGTACAAGCCCTTGTCGGTGGTGCCGCGCGGGAAGCCGAGGCCGCTGCTGGCATTGCCCTGCGGATCCAGGTCGACCAGCAATACCCGCTGCTCGGCCACCGCCAAGCTCGCGGCGAGGTTCACCGCGGTGGTGGTCTTCCCAACTCCGCCCTTTTGGTTGGCGATCGCAACCACGCGTCCCATGCGCGCCTAGGTACCACACCCGACCTGGGTGACGCGCCCGAGGTGATCGAACGGCGCGGAAAGCGCGCAGCTTTTTTGGTCGAGGTAGGAGTCATGGATACGATGTCCGTAGATGTAGGATATTGTGGTTTTGACCGCGGCTATGGGGCGCGCGGTTGGGGTGTGCGGTCCCGTGCAGGAGGCTGACGAAGATGCGTGGTCCAAGGCTTTACGGTTCGTTCCAAGACTTCGAGCGTGAAGAGCTCGCCAGCATGAACAAGGTTGGCTTCTCCCTCGATGACCTTGAGTACGAAGCCAGTTTCCGTCCCGGACGCGAGGACGAGGAAAAAGACGAAGACGCTTTCGAGCTTAACTTTCAGTAAGTGAATTGGCGGCGCTGCGCGTGATCTGCGCGTGGCAACGCCCCTCCCAGCGGAGTGGATGCCAACCACTCTGCTCCGTAACGCGGCGATGAAAGTCGCCTTTGAGGCCCGGCGGACGCCCCCGCTGGGCCTTTCTTTTTTAACCGCGCGGGAAGCTGACGCGGACTATTACCGCGTCCACTCGGCGACGTTCGCCAGGCACCAGATCGCGAAGATCGCAACGCCCAGCACGACGTAGCCGTAGACCATCAGACGCGGGCCGTTCCAGTAGGCCTCTTCGCGGGCGATGCGGGCGGCGGCTTGTTCGGGGGTCTCGCTCATGATGCTTCTCCGTTGGGGCAGGCGTGTCGCCCAAAAATCGCGGCTTTCATAGCTGGACCCGGTGAGTGAGGTCAAACCGATCCGACGATCAAGTCCCGGGGTCTTCGTCGAGCACTTGGTAGTGCTTCGGGTGGCGCCGCCGGGGGCTGCACTGGACTTCCCGCGGTCGCGCGTCCGCAGCGGCCCAAGTGACTTGCTTCACGCTGGCCTTGTGGCCGTTGCGATGACGTACCGCCGGGCGCAACAGCGGAGCGGGATCGCAGTTTCGACCGTTGTAGATCAGCTCGAAGTGCACGTGCGGCCCGCGGCTGATGCCGGTGCTGCCGACTTCCGCGATCACAGCGCCGGCGACGACGCGCTCGCCCGCCACGACGTAGTTGACCGAGTTGTGCGCGTACAGCGTGACCCAACCGCCGGGATGGATCAGCAGCACCATATTGCCGAAGCCGGAGATGCCGTCACCTGCGTAGCCCACGATGCCGGGTGCCGCGGCGCGCACGTTCCACCCCATGTTGCCCGCGATGTCCATCGCCAGGTGATAGCCGCCTTCGCCGGAGCCGTAGCCGCGCACGAACCAACCCTGCGTCACCGGCCAACGCAGTGTTCCAGGCAGTGCCTTCTTCTTGCTCGCCGCATGCACCAACACTGGCGCCACGCGTCCGTGCAATAGCTGGCCGGCCATTTGGTTGGTCCCGAGACCGAGCTGCCGCGCGAGCATCGCGGCCTGAGCCTGGCGCGCGGTGGCACGGCGTCGCGGCTTGTGTTGTCGATCTTCGGTCACGCCCGGGATGAACAGACGCGCGCCTTCGCGCAGACGCTTCACGTCGTCTTCGCTCATGGAATTGGCCGCCATGATCTCGCCTACGCCGACCTGAAATGCATGCGCGATGTCCCAGACCGTTTCGCCTGATGCGACCTCGTGTGTGATGCCTTCCCGAGCGCGCGCCGTGGTGGCCGCCGGTGCTTCCTTCTTGATCTTGGCGGCATCGACGCCCGGCACAATCAACGGTTGTCCGACGCGCAGCTGAGTCATCGTTTCGTCGGTGAGCTGGTTCGCTTCCTGGATCGTCTCGATCGGGACGTCGTACAAGCGCGCGATCGTCCAGAGGCTCTCGCCCGGTTGCAGCAGATGGTGGATCCCGTTCGGTGGTGGCGGCAGGTTCTTCACGCGCGCGGCACGATCGGCGGCGGTTTCCACGTCGACCAAGCGCTCGACACCCGGGATCTTCAACGTGGCGCCCTTGCTCAGCCTTCGCACCGCGTCGCCCTTGAGCTGGTTGGCAGCGAGGATGTCGTTGAGCTTCACGTTGTAGGCACGCGCGATGTCCCACAGCGTTTCGCCTTCCGCGATCGGATGCATCACGAACGGCGGCGGAGCGGGTGGTGGCACGACTTTCGTCGGCGCGGATGTCATGGGAACGGGCGGCGTCTTCGGTGCGTCATCACCACACGCGATCAGCGCTCCGCACAGCGGAATCAGCAACAGACGAGCGCAGAGCGGCGAACGCACGGCGCGCAGGGTAGCGCATGGCACAGGCAGCGGGCACGATGCGCGCGATGACGACGGTGGCGCTTTCGATTGCGGGTTCGGATCCGTCCGGCGGAGCGGGCATTCAGGCCGACCTCAAGACCTTTCACCAACACGGCGTGTACGGCTGCACCGCGATCACCTTGCTGACCGTGCAGAACACGCGCGGTGTACAGCGCGTCGAGTTGGTATCGCCAGAGCTTGTCGGCGAGCAGATTGAAGCGGTGCTGAGCGACCTTCAGCCCGGAGCCATCAAGACCGGTGCGCTTGGCTCGCCGCCGATCATCGAGCGCGTGGCGCAAGCTCTGCGCGGTACGTCGATACCGCTGGTGATCGATCCGGTCGGCTTCAGCAAGAGTCGACATGCCTTGATCGACCCTTCTGCGCGCGACGTTCTACTCACGAAGCTTCTGCCACGCGCGACGCTGATCACGCCCAACTTGGACGAAGCCGCGTGGTTGACGGGACACGAGGTGAACGACGACGCCTCGATGCGCGCCGCAGCGTTGTGGTTGCGTGATGCCGGCGCGAACGCAGTGCTGATCAAAGGTGGCCACAGTGTGGGCCCGGCGGTTGACTTGTTGTGGGCGGATGGCGCGCTTCATGAGCTGCATGCGGAACGGATCGACACGCGACACACGCACGGGACCGGCTGCTCGTTGTCGGCGGCGATCACGGCGCGGCTTGCGCGTGGTGAAGCGCTTCTCCCGGCTGTGACTGCGAGCAAGCGCTGGATCACGGATGCGATCGGCAGCGCACCGGGGCTTGGTGAAGGGCATGGCCCGGTAAACCACTTCGCAAAGATTCCCTCGTAATTGCAGGGGTAAATGCGGCGTGGTAACCCGCTCGCCTTCGCTTTCAGCAGACGGAGAGAGGCGCGCATGGAGGACCGTTACACCCCCGCAGACATCGAGCCCAAGTGGCAGGCACGTTGGGAGCGCGATCGGGTGTTCGAGGTGGGCGACCTGTCCGGAACCGGCGCGGCGGACAAGTTCTACCTGCTCGAGATGCTGCCGTATCCGTCGGGCCGCATTCACATGGG
>JACZCZ010016825.1_pt1 | contig 14986 bp, 16 predicted proteins | sample 8641811 | NCBI WGS metagenome assembly JACZCZ01 (sample SAMN15324610, study PRJNA640507) | soil metagenome | isolation source: intercropping peanut in the first line | place: China: Luxin town, Laibin City, Guangxi Province | collected 2019-07-25 | depth 10cm m | reverse complement strand
GTCGGCATGGCGAGCTTTCCGTCGATCAAGCCGCGCGATGGCGACGACCTCTACAAGAGCGCACGACACAACGTGAAGGGCTAGCGCGCGATCACGCTGCGTGGTCGAGCCATAGGCCCAACAGCCGAATCACCCACGTGACGCCGAACGAAAGCGCGCCCCAATAGATGAGTCGCGTCAGTGCGTCGTGACCTGCGGTGGTCGACAAGCGCCATCCACGCCAGGCACCGAGCCCACCGAGCGGAATCGCCACCACAGTCGCCAAAAAGAGCGGGATCCCCAACGGATGCGCCGTCACTGCCGCGGTCCAGTCGCCGTGCGCCAAATGTGCGAACGCTGTGGTCAAGCCGCAGCCAGGGCACGGCCATCCGGTCCATGCGTGAAACGCGCAGGCGGGCAGGCCGAGCTGGGTGTGGGTGCCTAAGCCGGTGGCGTTGGGTGTCAATGTTCGCGCGATCGCGAGCACCGTCGCGGCGCCCGCAGTCACGGACAACCAGCCCAGCCGCGCGCCCAGAGTTTGGGGGTGTAAACGCCCAGGGTTGCTGGTAGCGTTAGTCACGTTTGCCGCCATGACGAAGGGACCCTCACCGCTCGTAGGCTACAACACGAACGTTCGTCACAAGGGCAAGCTCTACCATATTCAGACCGAAGACTCGGGCATCCAGCACCCGCACATCATCACGCACTTGTTCGCGGATGGCGGTCGGATCATCGCGTCACGCAAGACGAGCTACGCAGACTTCTTGGGCTCGGGCGACCTGCGCACGACGATCAAGAAGCTGATGCAGGACCAGCACAAGGCGATGCTGATCAACCTGCGGGACGGTGGCTTCGACGAGAACGAGGCCGGCGTAACCGCGCCAGCGGCCGCTCCTGTGCCAGCACCTGCGGCGGAAGAGCTCGACGTAGATGCATTGGAGCGCGCGGCCGATGCGCGTGTGGCCGAGTCTGCGGCGCATTCCTCGGTGGTGCCTCCAGGTGGCGGGCGCTATCAGCCGACCGTACCGGCGCAGAAAGCCAGCGCTCACGCCGGGCCGCGTTCGAGCCGTCCCGAATCCATCTTCGGCGGCAGCCTGCTCAGCGAGAAATCCTTGGACGAGGTCATCCTGAGCTACCTGTCGGACGACACCGGCGAGCCCGACCGCTGAAGCAAGCGTACGTCGCGCGATCACGAGGACCGTGATCGACTGGGGCTCGCTGCGGACTCCTTGTTTGACACTCGAAAGACCCAGGACTACATCCCGCTACTGCGTTCGGCGGGGTATTTCGCGCCGGTTTCTGCACATTCAACCAAGTCAATCCGGGGAGGCTGCATCGTGGACCTGAAACAACAGCTGATGAACCAGGCGATGAAAATGATGCAGGATCCTCGCGTGATGAAGGCGATGCAGAACCCCAAGGTGATGCAGACCGTGATGGGGGCGATCCAGATGCGCGCCAAGATGCAGCAGGAGATGGACGCGCAGATCGAGAAGGTCGCCAAGTCGCTCAAGCTCGCGACGCGGTCGGAAGTGCGGGAGCTCAAGCGTGCGCTGAGCAAGCTGGAGCGCGAGCTGCAGCAGAAGCAGCAACAAACCAAGTCGGCTGAGTAACGTCTGCTCGTGCGCGCGGTTGTCCACGTTGCCCTGATCGTTGGTGTCCTTGCGACGCCGCGCGCAACGTGGGCTGCTCCACCCGCGCCCGCCGACCTTGCTGCGTTGCTCTCAGACTACGAGTCCGCGCCTGATCCAACGGCGTTGGTTACGGGCGGCGATACCACCGCGACGGCGCTCTTTCACTTGTATCGCGCCGAGAACCAACCGACGTTCGTGCGCGTGCGCGCGCTGCGCATGATCGGATTCTTTCCAGCGGGAGTTGCGATGCCGCTGCTTCAGCAGGCCTTGCGTGACGCAGCCGCCAGGCCGGTGTTCGTGCGTGAGGCGATTGGCGCGTTCGTACGTGTGGCCGGCGCGCTGGCCATGCCGGAGCTGACCTCCTTGTTGCAGCGAGCGGACGCATCGGTGAGGCGTGCCGCGATCGAAGGCCTCGCTCACGTGAACACACCATCGGCCCGGGCGTTGCTCAGCGCCCACCGCACGCAGGAGCACGACCCTTCCGTTCGTGCCGTGCTCGATGCCGTGCTCGGCGTCGATCGAACCCCCTGAGAACAAGCACGCGGATGCGAATCGACTGCGACTATCTCGTGATTGGCAGCGGCATCGCTGGGCTCACATTTGCGCTCGACATGGCGAAGGACGCCGACGTGGTCGTGCTCAGCAAGCGCGCATGTGACGATTCCGCGACCGCCTGGGCGCAGGGCGGCATCGCCGCGGTGCTCGATCCCAGCGATAGCTTCGGCGCACACGTGAGTGACACGCTCGAAGCCGGGCGCGGGCTCAACCATCCCGACGTGGTCGATATGGTGGTGCGCGACGCGCCGTCGCGGATTGCAGACTTGATTCGCATCGGCGCGACCTTCACGCCCGCACCCGACAACGGTCCCGGGCTCGATCTCACGCGCGAAGGCGGTCACAGCGCACGTCGTGTCGTCCACGCTGAAGACGTCACCGGGCGCGAGGTGCAGCGCGCGCTGATCGCTGCCGTGAAGACCTCGCCGCGCATACGGCTGCTCGAACATCACATGGCGATCGACCTGATCGACTTGGCGCGTCACGGCGGCCCACGGCGCGTCGGCGGCGCGTACTCACTCGATTCACGCACCAGCAAAGTGCACACGATCGTCGCGCGCGCCACGGTGCTTGCGACCGGAGGTGCCGGCAAGGTGTACCTCTACACGACCAACCCCGACGTCGCGACCGGCGATGGTGTGGCGATGGCGTATCGCGTCGGTGCGCGGATCGCGAACATGGAGTTCTTCCAGTTCCATCCGACGTGCCTGTTCCATCCGCTCGCGAAGAACTTCTTGATCAGCGAAGCGCTGCGCGGCGAAGGTGGTGTGCTGCGTCTGCGCAACGGTGAAGCGTTCATGCAGCGTCATCACAAGCTGGCCGATCTCGCGCCGCGTGACGTGGTGGCGCGCACCATCGACTACGAGATGAAGCGCACGGGCGACGAGTTCGTGTTGCTCGACATGAGCGCGCGCACGCCCGAGTACCTGCGCGAACGATTCCCCAACATTCACAAGGCGTGTCTGAGCTTCGGCATCGACATGACGCGCGAAGCGATACCAGTGGTGCCCGCGGCGCATTACATGTGCGGCGGCGTCGTGGTCGATGCAGTGGGGCGCAGCAGTGTCGAAGGTCTGTGGGCGATCGGCGAGACCACGTGCACGGGCTTGCATGGCGCCAATCGCTTGGCTTCCAACTCGCTCCTGGAGGGTCTCGTGTACGGCCATCGCGCGGCTACCGCGTTGCGTCAGGAGCAGCCCGAGCGTCCGACCCAAGAGCCGGCGCCATGGAACACAGGCGAAGCCGCGCCCAGCGACGAAGCGGTGATCGTGAGTCAGCTCTGGGATGAGCTGCGACGTTGCATGTGGAACTACGTCGGCATCGTGCGCTCCGACAAGCGCTTGCGGCGCGCGGAGAAACGCATCTCGCTTCTGCGCGAGGAGATCCGCGAGTACTACTGGCAGCACCTCGTGACCACGGACCTGTTGGAGCTGCGCAACATCGCCGATGTCGCCGAGCTGATCGTCGCGTGCGCGCAGGCGCGGCGCGAAAGCCGCGGCTTGCACTACAACATCGACTACCCGGAAGCGAACGACGGCGAGCTCCTGGGCGACACGGTGGTGGCGCGCGACGCTCCACCGCACATCGTCCGTCGGCCGAGCTAGCGGAGAACCATGCTGAGTCGAGGGCACCTGATGGTGGCGGTGATGCACGGCCTCGTGAGCGTGATGACGCTCGTCGGAGTCTGGGTTGGCCTGCCTACGCGTTGGTGGTGGGTGGATGCGCCCGCGACGCTGCTGGCTGCCGCGGGTGTGATGTCGTGCATCGGACTGTCGTCGCGGCGCGCGTGGGCGCCACGCCTTGCGCTGTGGGTCACGCGTGTGGGGCTTGGGCTCGGCTGCATCACCGTCACGTTGCTCGCCTGGTCAGCCAGTCAGCTTGTGGGTCAGTACGGACCGGTTGGCGGTGGAGGTGCGCTGCTCCTGTCTGCGATCGCAGCCTTGATCGTGCCGTATTTTGTCGGCCTGCCGCTGTTGCAGGTGTGGCTCCTGCGCGAGCGAGCTTGAGCCCATGCAGCGCGCGCTGACTGTTTGGGTCGCGATCACGGTGATCGGCTGTCTCGCGCTTTACCAAGCGTTCCATATCTCGCGCGCCGCGATGCCGCCGTTGGACGCGCAACGCTGGGCGTGGTCCGCGATCGATGCGGCAAAACAGCGGGTGTCCGTGCCTACACCGCCAGCGAGCGCGACGCGCGCTGGAGACTACGGTGCAATCATCATCAGCACGTTCTCGCGCGGGCGCTTGTTGTCGCAGCAAGCGCATCACACGACCCTGGCTCGCGCGATCGATGCTTTGACCGCGGCTGCGATCGATCCCACGCATGAGATTGTGATCAGCGTGAGCTTGGGCGAGGGGCCGCTCCTGACGTCGATCCCGATCCTGTCCGCGCTCAGCGTGGTGCCTTTGCGCGAGGGGATCGTGGCGCGGTGGCACGACAAGGAAGCGTACCTACCACCCGCCGAGATGCGCGCGCTCGACCTCTACGACGGCGCCGTGCCCACGCCGCTGCCGGACCTGACGTTTGGCACACGTATCGATGCAGCGATCGGCGGCTTGGCTCGTGGATTGGGCACCGATGCATCCACACTGATGAGCGAAGGTTCGATCAAGCGCTTCGCGTCGACCACATGGACGCGCTCAGGCGATGCTGACGCGCGCGTGATTCCGAGCGTGCTGACTCGCGCTGCGCGAGAGGGCGCCGAGTTCTTGTTGCGGCATCAAAAGCGCAACGGGCGCTACACGTACATCTACGACGCGCGAACGGGTCGCGAGCGACCGAGCCCGTACAACATGCCGCGCCATGCGGGCACGACGTACTTCCTTGCGCAGATGGCGCATATGGCGAATATGCCGGCAGCGCGAGAGGGCGCGATTCGTGCGCTGCAGTGGACCGCACGTCACGCGTTGCGGCAGTGTGGCGCAAGCGAAAGCCGCTGCGTGGAGAGTGATGGCCACGTGGACGTGGGATCCGCCGCGTTGACCGCAGTCGCTGCCACCGAGTTGTTGAAGTCAGGTGAAGTGGCATGGGTGCGCGAGATGTTGACCGGCCTGACCGCCTTCTTGCGTTCGATGCAGCGTTCCGACGGTGAGCTGATGCATGTGTACGACCTGCGCGCGCAGCGTCCGGTCGACGTGCAGTTGCTCTACTACAGCGGCGAGGCAGCCTTCGCATTGCTCAACGCGCATCGTGTGACGCGTGATCCACGCGATTTGGCGGCTGCGACGAAGTTGATGACGCACTTGACCGGTGCTGGCTGGAGCTTCTTCGGCTCGCGTTACTACTTCGGCGAGGAGCACTGGACCTGTCTTGCGGTCGGCGAAGCGGCCGATCGCGTGCCGGTCGATGAGGGCGCCGAGTTCTGTGAGCGCTGGACCGAGTTCAATCGCGCGGTGCAGTTCACGTCGGGACAAAGCCCCTGGCCGATCGCTGGCACGTACGGCGTGGGCCCGTTGCTGTTGCCGCGCTTGACGCCGGTCGCGTCTAGAACCGAGGCTGCGATCTCTGTCTACGAGATGCTCGGCGCGCGCAACCGTCCACGGGCTGCCCTCAAGCAACAGATCGACGCGGGGCTCGGTGCGCTGTTGCGCTACCGTTGGTCACCCGGTCCGAGCTACTTGTTCTTCAAGCCGAGCGAGGCCTTCGGCGGCATGACCGGCAGCCCTTCCGACACCACCGCGCGCAACGACTTCGTCCAGCACGCCGGCAGCGCCATGATCCGTTGGGCACGGGTGTTGTCGCAGGCGTCTGACCGCGCGCGCTAGGCCGCGCTCGGCGCTTCGGCCGCCATCGCTCACGTTGACAGCTCCCGGGCCGGGTTCTACAAGCTCGGCCAGCGTTTCGGGCCAAATTGCCCGCAAATTTCAACACAACGCGTCGCCACGACGAGGCGGCGACGATGCAGCGAGGAGAAATCATGTCCGGCTACCTGTTCACTTCCGAGTCCGTGTCTGAAGGCCACCCCGACAAGGTGTGCGACGCGATCTCCGATGCGGTGCTGGACGCCGTTCTCGCGCAGGACAAGCACGCGCGCGTGGCATGCGAGACGATGGTGAAGACGGGCTACGCGATCATCGCGGGCGAGCTGACCACCACCGCGGTCGTCGACTTCCCGTCGGTCATCCGCGGTGCGATCCGCGAGATCGGCTACACGAGCTCGGACATCGGCTTCGACGCCAACACATGTGCCGTCCTCACCGCGATCGAACAGCAGTCACCCGACATCTCGCAGGGCGTCACCGCCGGCAAGGGCCTCTACAAGGAGCAGGGCGCCGGCGATCAGGGCCTCATGTTCGGCTTCGCGGTCGATGAGACGCCCGAGCTGATGCCGATGCCGATCATGCTCTCGCACAAGCTCGTCAAGCGTCAGGCCGAGCTGCGCAAGAAGGGCAAGCTGGCGTGGTTGCGTCCCGACGCCAAGAGCCAGGTCACGATCGAGTACGGGCCGAACGGCAAGCCGGCGCGCATCGACGCGGTGGTGCTCTCCACGCAGCACGCCGAGAGCATCAAGCACAAGCAGCTCACCGAGGCCGTGATCGAAGAGATCATCAAGCCGACGTTGCCGGCCAAGCTGATCGACAACAAGACCAAGTTCTGGGTGAACCCGACCGGTCGTTTCGTGGTCGGTGGCCCGTGCGGTGATGCAGGGCTTACCGGTCGCAAGATCATCGTCGACACTTACGGCGGCATGGGTCGTCACGGTGGCGGCGCGTTCAGCGGCAAGGACCCGTCGAAGGTCGATCGCAGTGCGTGCTACTTCGCGCGCTACGTTGCCAAGAACATCGTGGCCGCCAAGCTCGCGACCCGTTGCGAAGTGCAGGTCGCGTACGCGATCGGCGTCGCCAAGCCGGTCGGTGTGTATGTCACGACCTTCGGCACCGGCGTGGTTGCCGACGACAAGATCGCCGCCGTCGTCTCGAAGCTGTTCGACTTCCGCCCCGCCGCGCTGATCGAGACGCTGGACTTGCTGCGTCCGATCTACAGCCCGACCGCCGCCTATGGTCACTTCGGTCGCACGGAGAAGAACAGCTTTACCTGGGAGCGCACCGATCGCGCAGCCGAGCTCGCCGAAGCGCTGGCGCCGAAGGCCAAGACGTCGAACAAGAAGGCGGGCAAGGTTGAAAAGGCTGGAGCGACTGCCTCGCTCAGCTGAGCCAAACATCGGATACGCGGTGCGTGTGTTCGGGCTCCCGATCGTGTCGATCGCGGGGCCCGAGAACTTTTTGGCCCGGGCGGCGTCGCATGCACACCGGCGCGAAGCACGTCCGCGCCGCCACCCATGGAAACCCGCATCAGCGCCGCAATCGTCGTGTTTTTGGTCTTGGGATTCTTGGCCCTGACGGCGGTCGCTCCCAAGCCGGTGGTGGCAGCAGGGCATACACAGACGCTTGTCCTGCTTGAGGAGCGCTTTGTCGCCGCTCCCCACGATGTGGGCAACGCGTCTGCGCTTTCCGATGCCTACCTGAGCCTGCGTCGGCCGGAGCTCGCGATTGCGCTGATTCGTTCCGTGGGCCCAGCAACCCTGGCGGACCCGCAGCTTTCGCACCAACTGGCGCGCGCCTACGAAGCCAGTCACCGCGTGCCCGACGCGCTGGCGACCGCCGCGCTCGCGTTGGCACGATGCGCCCGCACCATGGGTAGCGCCGACGTGCTGCATGTGACTGAGGTGCCGCGGCATCCGTGTTCCGAGCGCATGCTGGCCAACCTCGAACGTCACCACACAGCGTTGACGCACATGCAGCACTGGGGCGTACAAGCGGCGGACGATCCACGCGTTGCGCTCGCGTACCGCATCGCCGAGCGCCGCGTCAGCTTGGCCAGTTACATCGCGCCTTGAGTCGATCGCCTTCGCTGATCAGCCTTTGGCCAGGGCTCGCGCCAACGCCTCCACAGTCAGTGTTTCGCGCACGCGGCGCGCGCATTCGTGTTCGGTGAAACGTGCGGCTTGCATCATCCCGCAGTCGCCCGCATCCATCACCGCGGCTTGCACGATGCTCGCGGCAAACACCGCTGCGGCGCTGGCGTCATCCAGGCAGAGCAACAGCGCGGCGATCGCCATCACTGCGGCATGCGCGCTCGGATCGGCGCACCGTATCTGCAGCGCGGCGATCTCCTGACCAATGTGCGCGCGATCGTCAACATGATCGACCACCGCGCGATGCCGCCGAACCAGTGCCAGCGCCCGATCGATCGCTGGCTCATTCGCCGGCAGGTATGGATCCAGCACCTCGACGCACGCGAGCGCTGCATCGATGACATCGTGCACATTGACACCGCAGCGTGCGGCCACCCCCAACAACCAGTCGCCCCGCGGACATGCCTGCCAAAACTGCGACCAGGTCGGGGCATTCGCTGTGGCCCACGTCACCACGTCGTGATGCGCGCCTTTCGCTCTCAACCAGGCGGTCACATCCTCGTCGGCGAACACGACGCTCACGACTTTGCTTCCCACGCGCGCAACGCCAACTCCACCAGCTTGCTGTCGTCCAGCTCTTCCGCCACTGCGCGCAGGGTGGCTTCGACAGGGCCGCCCCACTTCAAGTCCTCGATCGTCTCAGACAGCGGCGCATCGGTTCGCAGCGTCGCCAGCGTTCGGTACAGGATCGCCTCCTGCATGCTCCCGCGAAGATTCTCGCTCAGCACAGCCGCGCCTCGCACTGACACGGTCCAATCGGCGTGGTGCGCCGGAATCTGCTCCAGGTGAACGTACCGTCGCAGCACGCTCGCCGCGCTCTTACTGCCCCAGCGCGGGATGCCGGGAATGCCGTCCGAGGTGTCGCCCACCAGCGCCAGGTAGTCTGGAATCGACTCGGGCATCACGCCGTGCTTCTCGACCACACCCGCTTCATTCAACAGACGTCCGCGCATTCGATCAAGACACACCACGCGGTCGGCTTTCACGCACTGGCACAGGTCTTTGTCTGGCGAGCAGATCACCACTTGGTCCACGCCTTCGGTGTGCTCGGCGCGCGCGGCGAATGACGCGATCGCGTCGTCGGCTTCGAATTCGATCATGGGCCAGACCACGAAGCCCAACGCGCTGACCACACGCTCGGCGAGCTCGAACTGTGCGAACAACGTGGGATCGATGCCCTCGCCGGTCTTGTAGCCGTCAAACAACCGATTGCGGAACGATTCGATCACGTGATCGAAGGCGCACCCCACGTGCGTGACCACCGGGTCCCTGACCAGCGCGAGCATGGACCGCGCGATGCCACGCGTAGCGCCGACCTCGACCCCGTGCGCCGTGGCGCTTCCTTGTGCGCCGTAAAACGCGCGAAAGAGCTCATACGTGCCATCCACCAAATGAATGTTTACGCCCACACGTGTCGCTCCCTCGGCCCACACGCGCGTGGTGGACGGCGCACAGTCGTTTGAGTTGCGCGCGAGACCTGGGATAGCATGAGCGCGTGCAACGACGACAACACGAGCGCTACCAGGTGTGGTTTCCAGTTCAACTGCACGGTGGCGAGCTAAACGGGGGAATGGCGATCAACCACAACATGGGCCCCGGTGGCATGTTGATCGCATCGTCAGCCGAGCTTGCGGCTGGGACCGAAGTGACGTGCAGCTTCGTGGTTCCGAGCAGCTCGAAGCAACAGCAGATCAAAGGTCGCGTGATCCGCGTCGAGAAGAACGTGGACGATCCCGATGGCATGTGGCCATACCGCATCGCGTTGGCTTTCGATGAAGTCGAAGACGAGCTGGTGCCGCTGCTGGAGCAAGCCGCGGCGCGCATCAGCGTCATCCCCTGATCGCGAACGTCATGGCGTCGCGGCCGTGTCGGCCTTCGGCGCATCGGTGGTGACGGGTTCCTTTGGAACGGGCAACGGACCCGTTTCCTCGCCGGTCATTTGTTCCATCATGAACGTCGTTGAGTCGACCACGTCGGGCCTCGGTGCGACCTCGGTCGGGGCGTTGTCTTCGAGGAAGATCTCGTCGATTGCGCCTTCCATTCCCTCGTAGGCAAGCAGGCCTGACACCGGATCGATCGCGAGCGTCGTGATGCCGTTCGGCTCTGCGAAGGGTACGACCGGCTTGTCGGCCACTGCGGCGCTGACCGCATCGACCCAGATTGGCAGCGCGGTGTTGGAACCGCTCTCGCCGCGACCGAGTGAGCGTGAATCGTCATAACCGATCCAGACGCCAGCCACGATCTCGGGCGTGAAGCCAACGAACCACGCGTCACGTACGTTGTTGCTGGTGCCAGTTTTTCCCGCAGCTGGTCGCTTCAGCTTGAGCGCGGCTTGCCCAGTACCTTCTTTCACTACGCTGCTGAGCATGCTCGTCATCAGGTAGGCCTCGGCCGCGGTCATGACATCACGCGGCGCTTCCGGCGCATTCAGCGCCACCGGCTTTCCATCGCGATCAAGGATGCGTGCGACTACACGGTACGGTGCGAAGCGCCCGCCTGCGGCGAATGTGGCGTACGCGTTCACGAGCTCGATCGGTCGTACTTCACTTGCGCCAAGCGCCAACGACAAAGACGGATCGAGCGGCGACGTGATACCAAGCTCACGCGCGAACGTCACCGCCGCTTCCGGTGTCACATCGCTCATCACGCGCACGGCAACCAAGTTGATCGACTTCGCGAGCGCCTGGCGCAATCGCACCGAGCCTTCGTAGTGCCATGTCTCGTAGTTGTCCGGCTTCCACTCGTCGTAAACCTCGGGCGCATCGAGCACGAGCGTCGCCGGCGTGAAGCGGCGAGACTTGATCCCCAGCGCGTACACCACTGGCTTGAACGTGCTGCCCGGTTGTCGCAGCGCGTCGAGACCGCGGTTGAAACCGAAGTTGGTGTCGTCGCCGCCCACCAAGGCCAATACGTCGCGTGTGCGCGGATCGATCATCACGACCGCGCCTTGTGGGCCGAGCTCCAAGCGCGCGCTCGCAGGTCCGTTTTCGTTCACCGCCTGGATCGACGCACGCACCTTCGCACCCACCTCAGCGAAGCGCGTGGCTGGCAAGCGATCAGGATTGAAGCGAGTCGCGTCCGAGAGCTGCGCGGTGGCGCGGTGTCCGCTCACGTCTAACGTCAGAGTGCCTTCGGCGTCGTCCGCCGACACGACCCACGCGTCGTACGTTCGGCCGACCTTGAGCTCGTTCACCTTCGTGCGCGAACCGCGCTTGCTTGCTTTGAGCGGCGCCCGCAACTTGTGTCGCTTGTCCAACCTCCCGAGCCCGTCGCGCAGCGCTGCACGTGCCGCTTGCTGGAGCTTGACGTCGAGCGTCGTTTCGACCGTGTAACCGCCGCGCGCCGCGGCTTCCTCACCGACTGCGTCCACGAGCAAGCGTTTGGCCAGCGCAACCACCTCGGGCGCGACCGCCGAGACATCATCGTGCCCCACCACCGTCGGCGTGGCATGCAGCGCTTCCTCGATCGCCTCGGCGCTGAGATCGGGCCAATACTCCACCCGCTTCTTCGCAAGCTGATCGAGCACGTACGCCTGCCGCCGCCGCGCCGCTTCAGGGTGGGTGTCCGCCGCCAAGCGTGTCGGTGATTGTGGAATGCCAGCGATCAGGCTCGCTTCGGCCAGCGTCAGGTGATCGACGTCCTTGCCGAAGTAATAGCGAGACGCTTCCTGCACGCCGTAGCGGCCGTGACCGAAGTTGATGTGGTTGAGGTAGAGATGAAGGATCTCTTCCTTGCTGAAGCTCTGTTCGAGGCGCCGCGACAAGATCAACTCGCGCACTTTGCGCTCGAAGCTTCGCTCTGACGTCAGCAACAAGTTCTTCACCAGCTGCTGCGTGATCGTGCTGCCACCCTGGGTGGGCCTTCCGTGCATCGCGGTGGCGAGCAACGCGCGCAGAATGCCGGCGTAGTCCAAGCCTTGATGCCGATAGAAGTCGGCGTCCTCTGCCGCGAGCACCGAGAGCACGAGCACGCGCGGGATGCGCTCCATCGCCACCACCGTGCGTCGCTCTTCGAACAGCTCCGCGAGCACGCGTCCACGTCGATCGGTGATGCGCGTGACTTGCTTCGGTGCGTAGTCCTTCAGCGAGTCGACCGTGGGCAAGTCGCGGGCGTAGTACGAAAGCATCAGCCCCGCGCCCAGCACACCGATCCCGGCAAGCGCCAAGAGCGCGATCAGTCCACGTGCCAACCACACAGCGGTCGGCGAGTGCCCGCGCGCGCGTGAAGAGCCGCTTGCTGACTTGTCGCCTCGTGCTTTCGAGGTTCTGCGCTGGGTCCGCTCGGCCACGTTCACGGACTTTTAGACCGCTCCCCAAGGGCGAGCAACAAAGCCGGATCAGGTCTTGTCGTCGATCGATCGTCGGGCCAGCACCTCGCGCACGATCTCGTCCCCGTTTTCGATGCTGCTCAACATGAAGCGTGCACGCAGTGCCTGTCGTTCGTCTGCCGTGAGATCGCCGCTCCGTTCTGCGGTGGCGGCATGCATCGTGATGGCGGCGGCGACCGACACGTTCAAGCTCTCGACAAACCCGTTCATCGCGATTGCATAGGAGCCGTCTGCCAAGGTGCGGAGCGCGTTGCTCACGCCGCTGTGCTCATTGCCAAAGACCACAGCGACGCGTCCCATCGTCCGCAAGTGGCTGGGCGCCGTGCTCCCATCCATTGCCGCGACCAGGATCGTGTACCCGCGCGCATGCAACGCATCGGCGCAGGCCTTGGCGGAGTCGTGCACCCACACATCAAGCCAGTGCCCAGTCCCGCGTGCGACGCGACCCGGCGCTACGAACGGCTGATCACCCGCGATGACGTGGATCTCTTGGATGCCAAATGCATCGGCGGACCGCAGCACGGCCGCAGCGTTATGCGGATCGGTGGTTTGATCGAGCACAATCACGAGCCTGCGCGTGCGACCGATCACCACACGATCGATTCGTGCCATCCGCTCTGGCGTGATGAATCGTGACAGCGCTCGGACCACGTCATCGGCGGCGGCGGGCAAGGCGGGTGGGCTCGTCAGGACGACGAGGTCAGGAGAGTCTCGCCGCATCGATCAGCGCGTGGCTGCGGGACGCTTGCCGATCAAGACACCGATCACGAGCGTTCCACCGTCGTGCTTTTGGCCTGCGACGAAGAACGGCTCACCAGCGGACGCCATCACCTCAAGCAGCGGAAGGTAGTCGCGCTTCCCGGGCAGGTTGATCGAGACGCGGACCTTGAAGCGACCGTCGGGCGAGCGCTCCAACAGCACCAGCTGCAGCTTGCGACCGTTGGGCAACGACACGATGGCGGGAACCTCGGGTTGCCCGGCGGGACTGACCTGCAGCGCCACGTCGGTGCGCGTCAGGACTTGCATCGATTGGTACGTGTTGAACGGCGGCTCACGCAGCGCAGCGACCGAGCGCAACGCGGGGTCGATGGTTCCGGCTTCGGCCTTCGCCAACACGACGAACACTTCGCCTTGTGTCGCGAGTGTCTGTGCGAAGGCGGCGTTTGCAACGCAGCAGAGCATCGCTGCCAAGACCCATTGATGAACCCCTGTGACCCATGCGCGCTTCATAGACCGCCACCGCTGTCGTCGTTGATCCACACCACCGGCGTGGACTTGCCGCCTGCCAAGGAAATCTCGAAAACGGTGCCGGCGTTGGCTCCGAAGTCGACCTGCACCACTTCGCTGTTGGGTGCAGGTGCCGCTTGCTCTTGGACCACCGCGCCGGGCTCGCTGCCGTCGGCGACCGTCGTGACATCTGCCGTCGACTCTGGCGAGTAGAACGTGAGCAACACAGCCGCTGCGACCACGCCCGCGCCGGCCATCGGCATCCACACCTGGGTCCGATGCTCGAAAAACTCGCTCAGCCACGCCTTGATTTGCTCCAGTGCGCCGGGCTGATCCTTCGCGATACCGGCTTGGATGTTGCGGAACATGGCGTCGGCGTCGAGATCGCCCACCATGTCCTCCGCCGTCATCTGTACGAGCTGATGCAAGCGTTCCAAAGACTTGTAACGTGCAGCATCCTGTGACGAACGCGCGAGCGCGTCGCGTGCTTGCTTGGCTTCGCGCGCGTTCAGATCGCCATCCAGCAACCGCTGCAGCGTCTCGTCATCAAGTTGTGGTTGTGCCGACATGGTCTTCTAACCCTCGATCTCGAAGTCGCCGTCCAGGTACCCCTGCAAGCTTTCCTGCATCTTCTTCCGCGCGTGAAACAGCCGGCTCATGATGGTTCCCTTCGGAACCTTGAGTACCTTGGCCATCTCTTCGTAGCTCAAGCCTTCGACCTCGCGCAGCAAGATCACCGCGCGGTGGTAGTCGGGCAGGGCGTCCAGTGACTTCGTGAGTTGCTCTGTGAGCTCCTTGCGCACCGCCGTCTTGCCGGGGTTGCCGTCCAGGATGCGCGGAACCATCGAGCCGTCGCCTGCCGCGTCGTCGTGCGAACGCGCGTCATCGAAGTCCGTGTTCGGACGTCCACGCCGGATGTGATCAATCGAGAGGTTCATAACGATGCGGTACAGCCATGTGTAGAAGCTGGAATTGCCCTGGAACGTTCCGATGTGCCGGTGCACCTTGATGAAGGCTTCCTGCACCACATCCTGGGCGTCTTGACGGTTCTTGACGACGCCGAGCGCCACAGCGAATGCGCGCCGGTGGTAGCGGTCGAAGAGCTCGCGGTAGGCCGCGGTGTCGCCCTTCTGAACCCTGGCCACGAGTGCCCTATCGCCATCGGATGATTCCACCTCCTGATGGCTTACCGACGCGGACGAGGGGGCGTCATTCAACGCGGCAGAATCGCTCGGCGAAGGCGCGGTAGCCGCAGGACGGGCCGGTTCCATGGCCGCGTTGTATCACGGCGTGCGCGAGCCAAACGAGGCTGGTAGGGTGCGCCGCGTGTCGGAGCACCTCGTCGCACACGG